>Ga0268299_1000835_pt1 | contig 75647 bp, 60 predicted proteins | sample NOBtaG_FD_193484 | JGI IMG/M metagenome (GOLD analysis project Ga0268299, IMG submission 193484) | Activated sludge microbial communities from bioreactor in Nijmegen, Gelderland, Netherland - NOB reactor | ecosystem: Engineered > Bioreactor > Aerobic > Activated sludge | place: Netherlands... | reverse complement strand
TTCAAGGCCATGCTCTTCCTCGGCTCCGGCCAGGTCATCGAAGGCTGCCACCACGAGCAGGACATGCGCAAGATGGGCGGCCTGCGCAAGAAGATGCCGGTCACCTGCTGGACGTTTTTCCTGGGCGTGCTGGCCATTGCCGGCTTCGGCATCCCCGGGGCGCACTTTGGACTCGGCGGCTACTTCAGCAAAGATGAAATCCTTGCGGTCGCCTATGACCGCACATTCAACTGGAAAGAAGGCACGGCAGCAGCGGACGAGCACGCGGCGCGGAATGGCGAATGGCCCGCCGCGGCGGGCCAACTGCCGGCGAATCGCGAAAAAGAGACAAAAACGAAACTCGCTTCGTTGGACGACAATTCGCTATTCGATTTTCGCTATTCGACAATTCTCGCCTCGGCCGACGCCCCCGCACACAGCGCAGGCGCTGCCGATGCCGACCACGCGTCTGGCACCCCCGGGAAGCTCGCGATCGCCGCCACGCTTAAGCGTCTGCCCAAGTGGATGTTCTGGCTGCCGATCATCATCGCCTACGTCACGCCGTTCTACATGATGCGCGCCTGGTGGATGACCTTTTGCGGCAAGCCGCGCGACCACCATGTTTATGATCACGCCCACGAGAGCAAAATGATGTTCATCCCGCTGGTCGTGCTGGCGGTGGGCACCGTGTTCTGCAGTTTCAGCATGTTCGGCACCTTCCGGCCCATGTTCGTCGAGGCCGCGAAAATCGCGACCGATGCGCCCGCGGTCGTTGCGATTGACGGCGAGGCCCATTCGCTTGCCGAGGCTGCCGGCGGTGTCATGATGACGCTGGATCACCATGCCGAGGTCCAGGCTCACGACTGGCTGAAAGCCGGGGTCGGATTCTCCTGGCTCATCGGCATGGGCATCGCGGTCATCATCTATCGCGGCGGCCTCGAAACGGCCGGTCGCATTAAGCGCGCGCCGCTGATCAACTGGGCACACGCCGCCCTGGAACGCAAACTGTTCTTCGATGACATTTACGACAACGTTCTCGTCGGTGGAACCGTGCTGCTCGCCTGGGTGAGCAAGGCGTTCGATCGGATCGTCGTAGATGGAATCGCCAATGGTCTGGCGTTCCTGACCAAGGTCACGGCGTTCATCTCCGGTCGCCAACTGGACATGAAGGTGCGGCCAGGCGATCTGGGGTTGGTGGACGCCGTCGTGAACGGCATTGCCGGCGGGGCGATGCAGGTGGCCACCGCAGTGCGTCGCCCGCAGAACGGCCGCATTCGCTCGTACATTGCCTTCGCGGCAGGTTCGGCCGCGGTCGTGCTGTTTGTCCTTTTGTTCAGGGATCAGATTTCAAGTTCGTGGCAGTGGCTGACCGCCGGTCTCAGGGCGACAGCCGCGACCCCGTGAGCATTCGTGGGTTGGATTGCGTCGCGACCGCGGCGCCGGGAGTCAGACGTCCGTGACACACTTACTCGACTGGATCATCTTCATACCGCTCATCGGCATGGTCGCCGTGTTGATCGCGCCGGCGTCGATGGCCCGCGGCCTGACGCTGCTCACCACCTTCGTCACGCTGCTACTGTCGATGGGACTGTTCGGCCCATTCCTGAACGGTGCCTACGGCGGCGACTACGGGACACTGCAATTCGAGCACAAACTCTCGTGGATTCGCGTCGGCGGTGAAATCGTTGACGGAATCGCCCAGCGCGGGTTCAACATCAATTACCACATTGGTCTCGACGGACTTTCCTTCCCGCTCATCGTCCTCACTACGCTGATAACGTTCCTCGCCGCCTGGACCTGCTGGAACTTCGAACACTGGAACGTCAACCGCGGCCCCAAGGGCTTCTTCGCTCTGTTTCTCATGCTCGAAACCGGCGTGCTGGGCACCTTCGCGTCGATCGACTTCTTCCTGTTCTACGTCTTCTGGGAAGTGATGCTGCTGCCGATGTACTTCCTGATCGGCGTGTGGGGCGGTCCGCGGAAGGAATACGCCGCAATCAAATTCTTTATTTTCACGCTGGCCGGCTCGGTGCTGATGCTGGTCGCGCTGCTGGCGATGTTTTACGCATCGGCGGAAGCGCTCGGCGGCACCGGCACATTTGACCTGATCAAGTACGCAACCGACGAAAAGATTCAGGCCCTGTTCAACAGCGACACCCATCTGTTCCTTGACCGATGGAACTTCGGCAAGGCCATGTTCATCATGCTCTTCATCGGTTTCGCGGTGAAGGTGCCGGTCTTCCCGTTCCACACCTGGTTGCCCGATGCCCACGTCGAGGCGCCCACGCCGATCTCCATGATCCTGGCCGGCGTGTTGCTGAAACTCGGCGCTTACGGATTCCTGCGGGTCTGCTATCCGATCTTCCCGACCGCGGCGACGTCGCTGGCCTTCATTCTGGCCACGCTCGGCGTGATCAACATCATCTATGGCGCGCTCTGCGCGATGGCCCAGTCCGACTTCAAGCGCCTCGTCGCTTACAGTTCGATCAGCCACATGGGCTACGTGCTGCTGGGCATCGCCGTCATGACCCATGCCGGCTTCCAGGGCGCCATGTTCCAGATCCTGGCCCACGGCATCAGCAGCCCGATGTGCTTCTTTTTGGTCGGCGTGATCTATGACCGGGCCCACCATCGCGACATCAATCGCTTCGGCGGAATCTGGCTGCAGATGCCGGCTTACGGCTCGCTGGCCACGCTGGGCTTCTTTGCGTCGCTCGGATTGCCTGCCTTGTGCGGGTTCATCGGCGAATTCTGGGTGCTGATCGGCACCTGGATGGCGCAGGACACGTTCGCCTGGGCGCGGCCCATGGCGGTCATCGCGGCCTTCGGCGTTGTATTGACCGCCGGCTACATTCTCTGGGTCATTCAGCGGGTGTACCTGGGCAAGCGCCGCGAAGAGTATGCCGGCTTCCCCGATGCGACCGCCCGCGAAATTGCCATTCTGCTGCCGATGGCCGTGCTGGCCATCTTCATGGGCGTTCTTCCGCAATACACCTTTGACCTGATGAACGGCACGCTGAAGCCGCTGCTCGACGGCATCCTGAGCGCCACCAGCGCCGGCGCCGTGGCGATGGGAGGCTGATCCGCCAACATGAACCTCCTCCCACTAGCCTCGATGTGGATGCCGTCCGGCCAGGACATGGTCTATATCCAGCCCCTGCTCGGATTTGTCGTTACAATTGTCGCGATTCTGCTGGCGGCCCTTCTGGTCGGTCGCAACTGGCGCGTGACCGGGACGATTGCCGTGCTCGGGGCGCTGGCCACCGCGGGACTTTGCATTCGCGATTTCGATACGCGTGAGCCGGCCAACTGGGGCGGCCTCGCGCCCGCCGGCGCGGCGCCGATGTTGATCGTCGATCAGTTCAGCCTGTTCTTCATTTTCTTGGTCAGTCTGTTTCTCGCGGGCGTCAGCGGAATCTGGTATCTCGGTCAGACCGTCGGACCGCCCGGCAGTTCCTCGCGCAAGCAGGACGCGGTTGAGTTCTTCGTTCTGTTCATCGGCAGCGCCCTGGGCATGGCCCTCATGGTCAGCACGACGAATCTGCTGATGGTGGTGCTCGCGGTTGAGATGGCGTCGCTGCCTTCGTATGCCCTTGCCGGATTCCGCAAGCAGAATCGCCTCGCCGCCGAGGCCTCGCTGAAATACGTCCTGTTCGGTTCGATCACCAGCGCAACCATGATCTATGGTTCGTCGCTGCTCTACGGACGCTATCAGACGCTGGATTTGGTGCAGATCGGCGGCAAAATCGCCCTGGAGACGGAGGCGGGGGGGCTGCCGGTGCTGACCGGCGTGGCCCTGTTTGCCGTGCTGATCGGCGTGGCCTTCAAGGTCTCGGCGGTGCCGTTCCACTTCTGGTGCCCCGATGTATTTGAAGGCGCGTCGATCGAAGTGACCACGTGGTTGTCCGTGGCCAGCAAGGCGGCGGGGCTGGGCTTGATGCTGCGATTGGTGTCGGCGATTGCCGCCACGCCCGGCGCGGTCTATGCCCTGAGCAACTCGATCAGCGTCGCAATCGCGATCATGGCCGCGATCACCTGCACCGTCGGCAACTTCGCCGCCTTCAAACAGACCAATCTCAAGCGACTGCTCGCCTTCAGTTCCATTGCCCACGCCGGGTATATGCTGATGGCCGTCGCGATCATCTGGCACCCGTCGGACGGTCGCGCCGACGCGATTCATCCGGGCTTCTCGGCCCTCGCCGCGTATCTCGTCATTTATCTCTTTATGAACCTGGGCGCGTTCGGCGTGGTGGCGATGGTCTATTGGGAGACCGGCAGGGAAACCATCGACGCATTCAACGGCCTGATTCGCCGTCAGCCGGTCCTCGCCATTTCGATGGCCCTGTGCCTGTTCAGCCTGATCGGCCTTCCGCCCCTGGGCGGGTTCATGGCCAAACTCTGGCTGATTGCGGCGCTGTGGGATTCTCCTTTGCAATGGCTGGTCGTTGTTGCCGTCGCGAATACGGCCATCAGTCTCTATTACTATGTCCGCATCATTCGCGCCATGATGATGGTCGACGACGGGCAACCCGAGGTGCGGGCGCCGCTGCTGGGACAGGCCCTGGCGGTGATCTGCGCCGTTGCGATCCTGCTGACCGGAACGCTGCATGCCGGGCGGCTGAAGGACTTCGCGGACCAGCGGTCAATAAATCTATATGCCATGTCAGGTCCCAAGGTCATTCACGCCTCGATCGGCGATGCCGTGGCCGCGCCTGAGGCCGGCGGATCTGAAGTCACATTGCGGCAGGATTGACGTATGGCCGACCCCGTTTCAATCTTGAATCGACTGCTGCATGCCGAGAATTGCAGCCTGGTCAGTCGCCTGCGCGAGGCCGGTCCGTTTGTCAGCCAGGGCGCTGCGAAGGATCGCCTGCTTGTCGACCGGATGCTGGCCGATGAGCGCGAGCACGAGCGCGGGCTGGCTGAGATGATCCTCGCATTGCGCGGCACGCCGGACCCCGGGCCTGTTCCGATCGAGGCGGGCGGACTGCACTACCTTACGTTGTCTTTTTTAATGCCGCAGATCATCGCGTCCAAGGAAGACCTGATCCGCACCTACGAAGCCGCCGGTTCGACCGGCATCGCCCAGGCTGACAGCCTGAAGAATCGCTACCTTGAGAATCACCGCCGACATTTGCGCGACTTGCAGCGACTCCATGGCGGGCTGACCGCCGCCGTCGCGTAGAGACATCGTCGGAATGCCTCATCGGCGTGCCATCGGACGGGCGGCCTGTCGTTCGATTTGCCAGTCCCGCGGCCCTGCCCTTATCCTTGATCGCTGGTCGGGGGGTCCCATTACGGAGAGCATCACGCATGAAACTGGCGTTCAACAGCATCGCGTCCGTCGGATGGGATCTGGCGACGATGGTGATGAAGGCGAAGGAATACGGCTACCAGGGCATTGAACTGCGGGGCGTGGCCGGCCAGATGCACCTTCCGCTGGCCCCGGAACTGGCCTCCAATCCGGAGAAGATCTCCGGGCTGGTGCGCGACACCGGTGTTGAGTTGATTTGCCTGAACAGCGCCGCCTCGTTCCACATGTCCAACCCGGCCGAGGTCGCCGAGAACCTGGCGGTTGCCCGCGAGTACATCGAACTGGCCGGACGGCTGAAGTGTCCGATGGTGCGGGTGTTCGCCGGCGAGATCCCGAAGCGCGCATTTTTCTACGAGCGTCGTGAAACGGTCATGGGGCGCATCGTCGCGGCCCTCCGCACGCTGGTGCCGGTCGCGGCCGAAAGCGGCGTGACGATCGTGGTGGAGAACGGGGGCGACTTCACCGACAGCGCCGCGCTGTGGTATCTCGTCGACGCCGTGGACTCGCCGCTCGTTCAATGCTGCTGGAGTCCATTTGCCGCGCGTACGCGATTGGAGCGGCCGACGACGTCGATCCCGCGGCTGGGCGCCCGGATCGCCATGGTGCATGTATGCGACGGCAAGTTCGCGCCGAATGGCGGGCTGGAATCCTACGCCGTGCCGGGACAGGGTGATCTGGAAATTCCCCGACTCGTGCAATTGCTCAAGGGCATCGCCTACACGGGCTACCTGGTGGTCGACTGGCCGAAACTGTGGGTGCCGAGCCTCGCCGACGCCGACAAGGTGCTGCCTGCGGCTGCGAAGTACCTGAAGCCGCTGATCGACGAGAAGCCGGTGGTGATGTCCGCGTACAAGGGCGACAAGAACGCGCCGCGACAGGGGCTGGCGGCGGTGGGCTGATCGATGGCGCTGGCAGGGAGGTTGCACATGCGCATCGCGAGGCTCAGACTTTCAAATGGTGTCGTTCTGCTGCTGACGGCACTGCTGTCCTCGGCCGCCGCGGTGAGCCGGGGTTCGGACGGAGATGAAGGGGTTGCACTTCACAAGGCCGCCTCCTCCGATCGCACAACGAAAAAAGCCTCAAAAGTCGATATGACCCCGATCCCGGCGGACGACGCCGCGGAGCAGGCGGCATTGGCGCAGGTGGGCCCCGGTTTCAAAGTCAGGCAGACCGCCCATTTCAGCGTACTTTTCAACACGGACGATTCCGAGGTCGCCCGCTTCGGGACGGCGATCGAGGGCACCTATCGCTCGTGCATGAACTACGTCGATCGTCTGGGCCTCACCGTGCAGCCTCCCGACCGCAAACTCATCATTTTTTATTTTGACGAACATCAGGATTATTCGGCCTTCTCCAGGAAACTCGGAAGGGGCGAACGGCCCCAGTCGTCGCCGGGCGTGTACTTTCCGGACTTGAACCGGAGCATGTTCTACAACTTCAAGAATCAGGACAGTTTCAAAGCCGCTCGACTCGCCGCCGACGCGAAGATACGCGAACTTCGGGAACGGCTCCGCGGCCCCGGCGTCACGCCATCGCAGCGCCGGTACTTTCAGGCCGAAATCAAGGAGGCTCAGGCGCTTTCAAACCGGGCCGGGCGCGAGGGCGGCCAGTTGAGCGAGGGAATCGTTCAGCACGAGGTTTCGCACCAGGTCCTGTGGAACGTGGGATATCACAACAAGGGTCAGTTCTATGCGAACCCGCGCTGGCTGGCCGAGGGCACGGCGATGATGTTCGAGACCATCGCCGATGGCGGTGGCGCGGCGTTTGGAGCGGTCAACACCGGTCGGCTGGCCGATTTTCGCGAACTCGAAAAGGCCGGACGCTTGATCACGCTTCGCAGTTTTATTTCGACACACGCCTACTTCGATCCAGACACCATCGACATCGCCTATCCCCAGTCGTGGGCGCTGGCCCACTACCTCAACCGCGCCCGGCGCAAGCAACTCAAGTCCTACGTCGAGGATATTCTGAAGCGGCCCCGGGACTTCAAGACCACCGCGAGCATTGAACTGGCGACATTCGAAAAGGCGTTCGGCGCGCTCGACGAGCGCTGGGAGCGCAATTGGAAGGACTGGATGAGCAAGGTGCGGTAGAGATGACGCCGGGACAACGAGTGGCATGGCTCCGCCGGCGGACTTGCCCGCCGCGCGCTTGAGGCGAGACGAATGAGTCGCCTGATTGACGGAAAAGTGATCGCATCCGGGCTTCGTGAGCGCATTGCGGCTCGCGTTCAGTCTCTCACGACGGCGGGGCGGCGGCCCTGCCTCGCGGCCGTGCGCATCGGTCGTGATCCCGGCGCGGCGAGTTACGCGCAGAGCCAGTCCGCATCCGCGTCGGCCATGGGGATTGAATATCGCCTGCTGGATCTGCCGGACGGAAGCGGTATGACCGAGGCCGAAGCGCTGATCGGGCGATTGAATGACGACCCAGCCGTTCATGGGATCATGGTCCACCTGCCCGTGCCCACCGGTTTCGATGGCATGCGATTGCAGCAATTCATCGCGGCGGCGAAGGACGTCGAGGGCGTCGGCGCCGCGAATTTCGGATTGCTGGCCATGGGGCAGCCGGCGCTGGTTCCGTGTACAGCCGCGGCGGCGTTCGCGTGCCTGCAATCCGTCCGGCCTGACTTGGAGGGCTCGCGCGCGGTCGTGGTGGGGCGGAGTTCCATCGTCGGCAAGCCGCTGGCCATGCTGCTGCTCGCGGCGAACGCCACCGTAACACAGTGCCATTCGCGGACGCGCGACCTTGCGATGCACACGCGCAGCGCCGAGGTGCTGCTGGTGGCCGCCGGAAACCCCGGGCTGATCGGTGCGGAACACGTTTCGCCGGGCGCCATCGTGATCGACGTCGGGACCAACCGGGTCCAGGTCAGCGGCCCGGACGGGCGGTCCACGAGCCGGCTGGTGGGGGACGTGCGATTTGATGAGGTTGTGGAGATAGCGGGGGCGATCACGCCGGTGCCCGGCGGGGTGGGTCCGGTGACGGCAACGATGCTGATGGCGAACACGGTCGAAGCCGCGTCGCGATAATGCATCGATTATCTAAGTTTATCGTGGACGAGTTATCGTTTTGAAAAAATCAATTATGAGATAATATTATAATGTAACGGCAAATTGGGCGCCGCATGTGCTGTAGCATCGGGGTGAGGCCCGGCAGGCCAGGCGAAATTGTTTAGATAATGATCTAAATCAAGGCGGGGCGGCAAAGAAGCCGGCCTGTTGCGTCGCCGCATCGATGCGGGCCAGTTGCTCCCGGGACGGGCCTTCCTCGCGGGCCACACGAAGTTGCGAGAGGGCCTCGGCCGGGTCCCGCGCCTGCATCAGCGCCTCGGCCAGGGCGATTCGCCGTGCCGGCGTCGATTGCAGTTCAACCGCCAGTTTGAGGTAGCGAATCTGGCGTGACAATTCTCCGCGTAGCGCCACTTCACCGGCCACCGTGTCGAACGCCGCCGCAAGCCGCGCCGAATCCATCTGTTTGTCCGAAAGGATCAATCCGTCGCGCATCCGCGAGAGATAGTGATCCAGTTCGCCTTGGACAAGGCCGCACTGTGCCCAGGCCAGCAGGCATTCACCCTTGGCTTTGCCTTTGAGCAGCTCGGCCGCCTCGGCATACATGGTCGATGCCGTGGCCGGCTCTTTGGCGGCGAGCCAGATGTCGCCCGCCAGTTTCCAGCAGTCGCCGCAGCCGGCATCCAGTTGCACGCAGCGCAGGGCGTGGCCGAGCGCCGAGTTCTGTTCGCAAAGCGTGATTTCGATGGGGCGGCTGGTGGTCACCGCGACGACAATGCCCCCAAGCGTGAAGTCGCCCGGCCTGGGCATGGCGCCAGCCGGACACAAACGACGCTCGACGCGTCCGAGCGGGTTGCCCAGTGCCTGCAACGCCAGGGCCCAATGGTAATGAAGTTCTGCGGTCTCCATGCCGCACCAATTCGCCTGTTCGTAACGGCTGGTCGCCAGCGCCGGCGAACCGGAGGCGGCGTACGTTCGGGCGAGCCAATAGTGATCAGCCGCGCCGGTCGGTCGCAGTCGCACGGCGCTGATCAACTCTCGGCGAGCGTCCGAGTACTTTTCTAGCATGAAATAGGCCTGGCCGGCGACGGAATGTTGCTCGGCCGGCGAAAGCCGAATGGTGCGGTCTTCCAGCAGACGAAGTGCTCTTCGCGGGTTGTTATCAGCAAGTGCTGCATGCACCGGTGATTTGGCATGGCCGCCCCGGGTCAAATGGGCCGGTGAATGGTTCTTGGCAGACTTCCGCGTTGCGACGGCCGTGCCTGCGACGTCCTCGTCCGCGCGGCTCACGCCGACGGCGAAGCATCCCAGACAGGCTGCAATGAGCATTGCGGGGCGTCGCATGTTGTACGGACTCCACGAAGACGCAATCCTGGCGCGGCTCGTTGCGAGCGCGCCGTATGCGTCGTTCTGTCGGGCGACGGCTTCGCAGGTATGATGAACGCCCCATCCGGGCCATGAAAAGCCTGACAGGTCGTCCGGTACGAAACCGCGTCGCTCTCTTTGCCCACCCAGTGCAGAATCACGCGTGCCGGTTCGGACGGCGTCGGTGATTCGCTGTCGTTCCCCCGAACGACACCCCCGTGGTGAACCCTCCGGCGATTAACCGTATCACAGGCAATCGCGCCGGTCAAAACGAAAATCAAACGTCTCCAAACCACCGACCGGCCCGGTGGCATACGCCTGCCAATTATTCCCGGATGCCGAACGCAACATAATATCCGTTATGAGACGTTGAGCGGGGGGTCTGAAAATCGCGTTCAGCGTGGCCATTCCAGTGATCGCTCAGTTTCGGCGTCCAGCCCCGGCCGGAGGACCCTTGCCAAAGGCCCGGTTCAAGTCGTGGTTGTCCCACAGGACGAACTGCCGGCGGTTCCAATCGAAACTGTAGGCGTGCAGCCGGTTGGCCGCGGCGTCGGTCACGTACACCAGTTCGGACGAGTTCGAAAACTGCCCGGTCACCACGATGTAATCGCCCCCGCGATCAGTCTGTCCAATGGCCTGAGCCTGCGGCGTGGGCAGCACGGTCACAATGAGAAAGGCCGCGAACAGGATGGTCGCGGTGATCGTCAGTACGCCAATGGCGAGATTCTTGTTGTCCTGCATGGTTCACGTCACCTTGTCAGATTGGACTTCAAAGCCCGTGCAAACTCACAACGATCATGTGCTAACGTCCGCCACCCGGTCGAAAATCGCGGGCCATGTCTCGAAAGCCCTCGTACACCAGCCTGCGGTTATTCTGGTCCATGTTGGGTACGAAGACGTGCATTCGGCGTTGGGCGAGGTCGAAGACATAAAGCGCATCGGCGCCATCGCGGATTTCTGCGGCAACCATCAAGTAATTCGAGGCCAGCGGCACCGGTTGAGCCAGGGCTGCCGGCGGCTTCCAGGCGGCCAGAATCAGTGCGGCGAGGAGCGTCAGGTTGAGCCCCACGAGCAGGATGGCGATCGTACGCTTGTTCATGGCTGCAAGGCTCCGGTTGTACGGCTGTGTTCAACTTGGATGGATTCGACGCAACTCCGTTAACGGTGCGATGCGTTGGCTCAGGTGCTCTGCGGCCGATTGCTCGACTTAAAGCCGATCGCAAGCGAGCCAAAGATGCAGACGCCGGCGATGATGTACTCGACAATCGGCCGGGCGGAATCCAGCGTCTCGATGTTGTCCATTCGAACGCCTTCAGTGTTGATCTGGGCCTGGGCCAAATTGCACACAGCCAACACGATGAACGGCAGCGCCATCCGCGCGGCAGGATGAACCAGTGTGTTCAGGCGGGTGAAGAATCGATTTGTCACGAGCATGCCCTTGTGGCCGTATTGAATGCAAGCCAGCGCCATGCGCATTCGGACGCCGTGCGCATTCGGATCGCACAAGATTATACCGTCGGACGCCGTCGGCTCCAAATCAGCATGGCCGGCTAGCACGGCGCGGCCTCCCAGGCGCGGCTCAGCGGGACTGCGGCCTCCTGAAACCGCGCCGAAGGGATGGACACGGTTTCCCAGCGAACGGACAACACCCGTGCGTGCTGTGCATAAGACGTCAGGGGAATCAGGTGATACTCGTAGGACCGACCGGCGAATTGCCATGCACCGGGCAGAATGGCGACCACCGGGTCCGTCGTGGAGGACGTCGGCGCCAGCCAGTAGGCGAACACAAACACGGCCTCAAAATCAGACCCGAATATCGATTGCCATTCCGAAAGACCCTTCAGGTCGGCCTCCGTGACCCAGTTCTTGACCGGACACTTGCGGCCCTTCACGTCGACGAGGCAGGCCCGCCCCACCGCCGGATAGACAATATAGTCAAATGACTTGATACCCATTCGGCCGGGGACATGGTGCCGCACCTCCTCCACGGACACGTACGGCGTGCCCCGATGATTGAGGTAGGCCTCGAAGGCCAGTTCGTAATGGCTGCGCGCGATCCGCGACGATGACCGGAGTTCGGACATGTCCACGTACTCACCTGTCGGACCCGGGAGATCCGACTCCCGAACCCTGACCGAACAGTGTCGCGACCCATCTCCGGGTCGTCAAGTCGTTCGAGGCCGCGCGACCCCCCCTTCGGCGTGCGAATGACGCCTGCGCCGAGTTGGCTCACCGCCGTTATATTCAGCCGACGATGCGTGTGGTTGCCGGGCGATTTCGTGGACGGAAGATTGTGGCCCCCGAGGGGATGGCCACGCGCCCGATTCTCGATCGGGCCAAAGTCGCGTTGTTCGACTGGCTGGGATCACGGCTCGCAAACCCGGGCACCCTTCCACCCATCGCGGTGTTGGACCTTTTCTGCGGCGGCGGCAGCCTCGGCATCGAGTCCCTTTCACGCGGCGTGGATTACGTCGCATTCGTGGATGCCGATGCCGGCGCGATTGCCGCTCTTCGGGGAAATCTGACGATGCTCAAGGTGGGCGGCGACGAGGCGACGGTCCACCATTCGCCGGTGGAATTGGCCCGGATTTCCTGCCCCGTCGCCGGGGGCTTCTCGCTGGTTTTCCTTGATCCGCCCTATCGCCTTTCGGAGGATCTCGAGCCCGGATCGGTGATGAGCCGTGTGCTTTCGAGACTTGATTCAGACATTCCGGTTGCACCGGACGCATTGCTCATCTGGCGGCATGAAGTTTCTCAAGCGACGCCTGATTGGGCGACGCCGCGATGGCGCTGCGTGGATCGCCGGGCGTGGGGCCATGTCGCCATTACCGCGTATCAGTTGACCAGCGACCCGGCGACCGCAACGGGGACCGCGTCATGACAGGATCGCGGTTTCCTGCTCGTCCCCAGTCCATGCACGATGCCGCCGTCAGCGTCCTGAAGACCCTGCGCGAAGCCGGGTTCGACGCGCTTTTTGCAGGCGGCTGCGTCCGCGATCAGGTCATGGGCAAGGCCCCGCACGACTACGACATTGCGACCAGTGCCCCGCCGGATCGCATACTCGCGCTCTTTCGCCGGACGAGGAAAGTGGGAATCCAGTTCGGCGTGGTGCTGGTCGGCGTCAAGCAGTATTGGATCGAGGTGGCCACGTTTCGCAGCGACGGCGCCTATCTGGACGGCCGCCACCCCGAGCAGGTTCACTTCACCAATGCGCGCGAAGACGCGCTTCGACGCGATTTCACCATCAACGGCATGTTCTTCGATCCACTGGCCGGCAGGGTGATCGATTATGTCGGCGGCGAAACAGACATTCGTCAGAAACTCATTCGTGCCATCGGCGACCCGGCGCAACGCTTCAACGAGGATCACCTTCGGCTGTTGCGAGCCGTCAGATTCGCCGCCCGGTTCGAGTTCGAAATTGAGCCTGCGACCGCCGAGGCGATTCGAGCGCTGGCGCCGCTGATTCGCAAGATCAGCCCTGAACGCATTCATGACGAGATCGAGCGCGTGCTGACCCACGCCAACCGTGCCCGCGGTTTTGCATTGCTGATGTCGACCGGTTTGCTTCCGCACCTATGGCCGGGCGCCGCGGAGGTGCTGCCGTCCGCCGAACGCGCCCAGGCCATGCTGGCCGCCCTTCCGGACGGGGCGTCGTTTGAACTGGGCCTTGCGATCATGCTGCACGCGCTGCGTCCCGCGCGCGTCGAGGAGGTCTGCCGCCTGCTCATGTGCAGCAACCGCACCACCAAGACGACCGTCTGGTTGTCCTCCCATCAGGACGCCCTTCTGCAGTCGTCGCAGGTGTCGCTGGCGGATCTGAAGTTGCTGATGGCCTGTCGTCCGTTTGCGGAATTGCTGGACCTTCTGGCATCCCGCCTTGCAGCCGATGGCGGGCCCATGTCATTGCATGCGGAAATGGTCGCCCGCGCCAACGCGATTCCGCGCGACGCCATCGCCCCGCCGGCATTCGTCACGGGCAAGCACCTTGGCAGACTGGGCCTTCCGCCCGGCCCGGAATACAAGTCCATCCTTGAGCGGATTTACTACGCTCAACTCAATGGTGATGTGGCCGACAGGGGCGCGGCGCGGGCCATGGCGCGGCGCCTGATCGCGGAGTTGCCCAATCGCGCCCCGGCTTCCGAATGAAGCCCCATCGACAGCCCGGCGCCCGGCAATGACAATTCACCCACGATGACCGCCGTTCTCGCAGTCTGGATCGCCCTGGGCGCCTTGATCACGACGATTGTCGTGTTCGCATACCCCTGGACCGGACGCGAAGCCGTCATCACCTTGCTGCCCTACACCATCGCCCTGTCAGCGACCCTTGCGGCCGCCGTCCTCTGGGCGCTGCGGCATCAGCCCATCACCGAGCCGGGCGTGGCCGGTCGCCGATTGCAGGCATGGACGGCCATCGGCCTGAACAGCGTGAGTTTCGCCATCTCGCTTTTCGCCCTGCAATCGCCGAAGCACGCGGTGGCCGGGTTGGCGATCGAGTTCGGGTTTCTGTGGATCTGCTGGTGGAGTTACAAAAACGTGGTCCTGCGGGAATAGTGCCAGTGCGGCCCATGCGGACCATGAGAGTATTCTGCTAAAATGATGCCGAAACCGGCCTTTGGACGTCACCAGAAGATGTTAGACAACAATCAAACCCACACCACGGCAGCCCTGGTCGCGACGGTGACGATTAACGGCCAGCCCGTCGAACTCGCCATGCCGGCGACGGTTGCAACGCTGCTGGAGGCACGGCAGCCGCGGCCGCCGTTCGCAGTGGAATTGAACAAACGACTGGTGCGCCGCAGCGCTTACGCCACAACGCCGATATCCAACGGAGACCACCTAGAAATCGTGACGTTGGTCGGCGGCGGATGATCAACCGCTGAGCGCCCGGCGTTTCCTGTTTCGCGCGAGATTCTGGCGAGGCCCTGGCACCTCGCTTCAACCTGGTTCAACATCGATTCAACACGCATCAACGAACGCCCACGGCATCCTCCGCGAACGGAATTGATGGGATGTTGGGATCACGTCCCGCCCGGCTCGCTGATGTCCCAGCCCTTGGCCTTCTCGTTCGCCTGGATCTGCTCCAGCGTCAGGGCCCCTGGCAGTGCGTCCTTCTTTTCGGTGATGTTCTTGCCGGCGCTGAACAGTTCGGCATTCTTCTTGGTCCACTCCTTGTACGGATCGGGGACCTCTTCCTCGGTGTAGATTGCGTGGATCGGGCATTCGGGCACGCACAAGCCGCAGTCAATGCACGTGTCCGGGTCGATCACGAGCATCGGCGGATTCTCGATCTCCCAGAAGCACTCCACCGGACACACCGTCGCACAATCGGTATAGCGACAGTTGACGCATCGATCGGTCACAACGTGAGTCATCGCGGTCTATCCTCGCTCACTTCGGATGGATGCCGTCCGAGCGCCTTCCGCCGGCCGGTCACGGGGGGTAATAGAGCATCATCGCATCGGCGCGTCAACAGGGATTGCGGTATCCTGCAGAGCGATTTCAGCAGGGTCAGCAGCACCCCCGCTGCCGCGACGCTGCGCCCGGAATCAGCAGACGAAACTGCCGTGCAGCCGGCGAATGGTGCCGCATTATCGGAAACTCAAAGAGGACCGCTCTATGAACGTGATACCGGACAATTTCCTCGGACTCGATGCCGCCGCCAGCGACTATCGCAAGGCGCGATATGCCATCCTGCCGATTCCCTACGATTCCACGGTCAGTTACCAGGTCGGCACGCGCAATGGCCCCCGCGCGATCATCACGGCCAGCCAGCAGGTGGAGTTGTTTGACGAGGAGTACAAGCGGGAGTTCTTTGCGGCGGGTATTGCGACGCTGCCGCCCATTGCGCCCGACATGGCCGGTCCGGAACACATGCATGAAGTGATCCATGAGGCCGCCCGCAAGGTCGTCCGCGACGGCAAGATTCTGATCGGCCTGGGCGGCGAGCATTCGATCAGCAGCGGCCTGGTTCGTGCGGTGCTCGGCAAATTCAAGCGCCTGTCCGTCCTGCAGATTGACGCGCATGCGGATCTTCGCGCCGAATACGAGGGCACGCCCTACAGCCACGCATCGGTCATGCGGCGCGTCGTGGAGATGGGCGTGCCGATCGTGCAGGTCGGCATTCGCAACTACAGCCTAGAGGAACACCGCTTCATGACCAGGGCGCGGCTCGCGCCGATCAGCGTGCGGGAACTTCGCGAGAACCCTGATTGGATTCAGAAGGCCGTTGACGGCCTCACTGAGGACGTCTTCGTGACCATCGACATCGACGGATTTGATCCGGCCTATGCACCGGGCACCGGGACGCCCGAGCCGGGGGGCATGGACTGGTTTCAGGTGACGACACTGTTGAAGGCGGTGGCGATGCATCGGCGCATCGTCGCGGCAGACGTGGTGGAAGTGCTGCCGCTGCCCGGTTCGGCGCAGACCGAATTCCTCGCAGCGAAATTGATCTACAAACTCATCTCGCACATTGAGATGAACCGGCGCGGAAGGTGAACAAACGTCCCACTTCGCTCGATTCGGGCGCCGCCGAACTCGTCAATCGAGTTTGTCCAATTCGATCTTGGCAGTCTCGGCATACTCGGTGTCCGGGTATTGGAAGATGATGCGCTTGTAGTAGCGTTTGGCCTCTTCGATGCGGTCGCTCTTGGCGAGGTTGCGCGCCGTTTGCAGCCAACCCTTGCACTTCTTGGCGGCCTCTGCCGCTTTGACGTCTTTGCTGAAGGACGTGTCGGTGGCCATTTTGTCGAGTTGAGCCTGCGCCTTCTTGCCGCTGGGTGTGTCGGGCCACTTGTCGACAATCCGCTCGTATTCCTTGCGTGCCAGGTCGAATTTCTTCTTCTTGAGCGCGTCGTCAGCACGGGTCAACGAGAGAACGGCCGTGGACTCGTCCAGTTCAATCCTGGTTTTTGCGGCGGCGGTCGCGGCCTTCCGGCCACTGGGCACGGTGGGATAATCGGCGGCAATCGCCGAATAGGCGTCCCATGCGTCAGGAAGACGCTTGTCTTTGTACAACTTGTCTGCGGCCTTCATTTTCTCGGCGGCCTCCTCTTCGAAGATCTTGGCCATCTCGGAGTCCGGCTTTGGCGGTGTCTTCTGCAGCACGCCATCCAGGGCCTTGCGGGTCTCCTCGATCTCGTTGCTCAGGAATGCGACCTTTGAATCAGGATCGACGATGCAATACCCCGGCACCTTGGGCCAGGGGTACCGATTGCGACTGCGGCTTCCCGAGCCGACCGCGTACGGCTTCTTGTACTTGCCGAGGAACTTGATCACCCGTTCCGGCGTGTCGGGCGAAATGCCGATCACGACGACGCCATTTTCCTTCATGTCTTCATGCAGTTTGACCAACTCGGGCACATCCTTGATGCACTTGCCGTCGCCGCTCTCGAAGAATTCGATGACGACGACCTTGCCGCGCAGCCGCCGCAGCGAGACCGGCGTCTTGGAGTTGTGCCATTTTTCGGCATGCACGTCCGGCGCCTTGTCACCGGTCTGAAGGCTGATCTGCTGCGAATACACGGGAGCGGCGATCACGGCGACCAGGCCTGCGATCAGCAAACGGGAGCGACGAAGCATGGTTGAACTCCTTCAGTGAACACGAGCAATACGCAACCCCTCGACAGGGGGCTGCGCGATGCCGCTGCTCGGCTGAACAACGCCTCCATTATAGATTTTGACCGCACCGGGTCAATGGAAATGAGGCGAATCCGGCGATGAAGGCCGTCCAGAAGGGCTTTTTTACCGAATGCGCCATTCCGGCCGAAATCGGGCAAGGTCGCGCCGCTCACGCAGGGATGCTTCGGTGTGGGCTCGATCCGATGGGTCGCGACTATTTTCGCTTTCGCACCGTCCGGGCAGACGCCTTCGACGCAGGGCCTTTTTTCTTAACTGACTTCGTCGGCACGGCCTTGGAAGTCCGGCCTCCCGGCTTGGCTTTCGCGGCTGATTGCTTTGTCTTGACCGCGCGCTTGGGCGATTTTGCGGCCGATCGCTTTTTGGTCGCCGTTGCCGATCGCGACTTGCCCGCCTTCTTTTTTACTGGGGTCGCTTTCTTGACCGGTCTGGTCGCTTTGGACTTGTTCGAGACTGCTCGTGGCGCGGGGCGCTTTGCCGCGGGCGCTGCAGCGCGCGGCAACGGACGACCCGGCGTGTTGCGAGACGAACTGAATCCGGGACGAGGGGCATCCAGAACTTCGATCGTGGACGATGCCTCGGCTGACTGGACGCGTGGGGCAGCGGTTGGCGAAATTCGTCCGCCCCCGGCGGTCCCATTCACGGCACGCTCAATGGCATCTTCAAACATGCCCTCGTGCGGATTGCCACGCCAACTGATCGTGCCGGTCCGATCGATCACAAAGGCTGCCGGGATACCGGTGATGCCATAGCGCCGGGGGGTGTCGCCGCCGGCACTGACGATGAACGGCGACGGATGCTTGCTGATGAACGGGGCGACGATGCTCTCGGGCTCGTCGCTCATGCTGATGAGCACCACGCCTCGCGGCGCCCACTTCTGGTGGATCTGCACGAGTTTCGGCTGCACCTGGTGACACGGCTTGCAATAGGTGGCCCAGAATTCCACGACCACGACCTGACCGCGGTAATCCTCTAGTGAGATCGGCCCCGGTGCGTTGTACCAGCGATCAGCCCGAAGTGGTGGCGCGGGATCGCCCACCGTGACGCCCAAGGTCGGCGTCGCGCCCATGCCAAACCCGATCACCGCCGCTGCAATCCAAGCGCGAAATGACATGTCCCATCCCCCCTCGATTCCTCACCAGACATTCCAGGTTCAGGGCGTGGTCAAGACTGCTGTCCTGCTGAGCAATCTGCCAGCACTGATGCCGCCGGGATTATTCCCCCGCCCCCCTATCGTCCAAATTGACCCCCCACTCGCTGAACCCTAAACTGAGTCCGTTTCCCGTGGACCTACTGGGACCGAACTGATCGTCCCGGCCGGCCGTATAGGGGAATCCGGCACTGTCCGAGATTCGGACGTGCGTCAGTCCTTGGAATTTTCGTCCGCGTTGTCATCCCTTGACCGCGGCCCAATACCCCCGGAGCACTCATGGCTCACCGCGTACTCGGCGTTCAGGAAGCGGAACTGGCCCACCGGGGCCACGATCATTTTCACGACCACGCCCACGAATCCACCCAGGAGCAGGCGCGCACGGCTGCGTTCTGGTTCTATTGGACGCTGGCCGGCGGCTTGCTCGTCTGGACCAGTTTCCTGGTGCAGTGGTTCAGCCCGGATGTGACGGTGGAGACCGACGCCGGACCGGTGACCAAATACCTCTATGAGTTCCACATCAATTTGGTGGCCGGCATCGGAGCGCTATTGCTCTCGATCCGGATCGTGTCGCACGCGATTCGGAATCTGCTCAGTGGCCACATGCACATGGATGAACTGGTCGCAGTCGCGATCGCCGCGGCCTTCGCCATGGGCGATTTTCAGGAGGCAGGCATCATTGCCTTCTTCCTGCTGCTGTCCGAACTGATCGAAAGCCGAACGGCCATCGGCGCCCGGGCCAGCATCGAGGAACTGATCCGCCTGACCCCGAAGACGGCGCGCCTGCTGGTCAACGGCGTCGAGCGCGAAGTTGAGTCCGCCACACTGCAAAAGGGCCAGCGGATTCGTGTGCGCCCCGGCGACAACATCCCCTGCGACGGCACCGTCGTCACCGGCGACTCCACCGTCAACCAGGCCAATATCACCGGCGAATCGTTGCCGGTCGACAAGCGCCCCGGCGAAGCCGTCTTCAGCGGCACCTCCAATCTGACCGGCGCGCTGGAGATCGAAGTGACGAAGGTCGGCGGCGACACGACGCTGGGCCGAGTTCAGAATCTGATTCTTCAGGCCGAGCGGACGCGCATCCCCATCATGCGCATCATCGATCAATACGTCGTCTGGTACACCCCGACGGTGCTGATGCTCGCATTTCTCGTCTATTTTTTCAATCGCGATGCCAACGGGATCAACCGGGCCATTGCCATGCTGGTCGCCAGTTGTCCGTGCGCGCTGATCATGGCCACGCCGACCGCGATGGTCGCCGGGTTGAGTTGCGCCGCCCGACTGGGCATCCTGATCAAGGACGTCGCACACCTTGAAAGTGCCGGTCGATTGACGGCCGTCGTCTTCGATAAGACGGGAACCCTGACGACGGGCCAGTTGTCGGTGACGCGCCTGCTGCCCGCCGAGGGCGTTGACGGCGCCGACCTGCTTCGCACCGCCGCCTCGGCCGAACAGCTCAGCAATCACCCCGCCGCCCGCGCACTGGTTGAGATCGCGCGCGAAGCGAATGTCGGGCTCATTCAACCCGCCAAGTTTGAGGAAGTGCCCGGCAAGGGCGTTGTTGCGACCGTCGATGGCAGCCAGGTGTTGATCGGTCGATCGATGTTCCTGGAATCGCGTGGAATTGATGCGGCGGCAATGCAGCGCGTGGCCCAGGCCGCCGAGGGTATGAGCCAACTCTACGTCGCCCGCGATGGTCGCGTGATGGGGTGCGTGGCGCTGGAAGATCGCACCCGCTCAGCCGCGCGCGGCGCGATGAACGAACTGCGCGAATTGGGCATCAAGCGACTGGCCATGCTGACCGGCGATCGCGAGGCCGTTGCGCGGCGCGTGGCCGCCGAGATGGCCTGCACCGAGTTTAAGGCCGACTGTCTGCCGCACGAAAAACTGGACCTTGTCGAAATGATGCGCAAGCAGGGCCACCGCGTGATGGTGGTGGGCGACGGCGTCAACGACGCGCCGGCGCTGGCCGCCGGCAATCTGGGCATGGCCATGGGCGCTGCCGGAAGCGACGTGGCGATTAACTCCGCCTCCATCGCCCTGATGAACAACGACCTCACCCGCATTCCATTCCTCATTCGTCTGAGCCGCGCGACGCGGCGCGTCGTGACTCAGAACCTCGTCTTTGGCGTGATGTTCGTCATCACGGTCGTGGCGTTGGGTGCGCTGGACATCATTACGCCCAAACTGGCCGCCTTTCTGCACTTCGCATCGAGTTTCGTGGTCATCTTTAATTCGGCGAGACTCGTCCGCTTCGGCGAAGACAAGGCGACGCACGAGCAGGTGATGCGATTGAGCGAGGCCGCGGCAACGCCGACGCCGGCGACGGCATGACCCAGATTTCTGTTGCACGCAGCGGGCCCCTGAGACGCGATTGCGCAGCCATCGAAGTGCGGCGGACCCAAGTGTCAGACAAACGTCAATTCGACAACGCGTGCAGCACGATGTTCGCCGCGAGCCTCTTTGAATCCCCCGGCGTAACGCCGCGACAATTGTAGCATTTATGGTCTTCCAGCCCGCAGCCCAAACCGTACGGGCTGAACACCATCACCAGCCTTCCGTCGATTTCCACGCCGTACAACTCCGGGGTCGCGAGTTTGGGGTGCTCGCGCAGCACTGCTGGCCGGTACGTGATCTTTGAGACATTGAAGCCCGGCTCGCCCAGGATGATGGGATGATCCTGCCGAAGCATCTTCAAGTTCTGTTTCGGATATAACTTGCCGGCGAGTTCCTTGATACTCTTCGCAAAGGCCTCCCGGCCGCAGCAGGCTTCGGCAAACAGAAACCCGCCCCGTCGCAGGTATGTCGCCAGCGCCGTCCGCTCGGCTTCGGTCAACTCAAATGCGAAATGCCCGGTCATATAGGCCACCGGATGATCCAGGAGTGCCGGGTCGGTCGCCCGAAGAAACGCCGGAGCGGCAATCGCATCGACGTTTGCATTTTTACGAAGGTATGCGGCGAGCGCCGGCATTGCGCCGGGGTCCGGCCGCCAATCGGCGCTGTGCGCCAGTTGGGCAATCTGCAGTGCCCCGCGCCCCGGGAGGTCGCGGGTGGGCGCCTCCGATTTTCGCGACGGGGGCAGCACCACCTCGGCCAGTTTGTCGCGCAGCGGCTCGCGTCCGGTCGCATAGGCGGCGATGTTCGCGCCGATCTTGAAGGCCTCTTCCGACAAGTCCGGCACGTCGGCCTGCTCCCACAGGCACGACAGATCGCGCGGGCTGAAGATGATGCTGGTGCGGCATCCGACATCGACGCCGTACAGCGGCCACTGACTCGGCTTGAGGTTATGCAGCGACGTCCAGACCGGGTGGGAGGCATCCAGTTCGACCAACGGCTGGTCGCGAAAGAGGCGTTTGACCAGATTCTCAAACCCCAGGCGCACGGCCTCCTTGCTGCAACAGGCCTCCACGAAGAGCAACCCCCCGCCCTGAACGTAGTCGCGGATCTTTCGCTCCTGTACGTCGGTGAATTTCTCGAAGGTGTGCCCGGTGATGTACAGGATGGGCGCCTCCAGCCAGGCGGCGAGGGGCGCATCGACATCGACCAATTGCCACGAAACCGGCTCGCCCAGTTTGTCGCCGATCGACGCGATGAGGTTGGCGCAATCGTGCGGGTCGACGTTCCAATCGTTGGTCGTCCGTCGCATTTTCTGGATCAGCAGCGGCCGGCGACCCTTGGCGAGAAAGAGCACGGCAAAGCAGGTGTCGGTCAGGTTGTTTGCCCACGACCCGCCGCGCACGAAGAGCGATGCGCCGTCCTGCTGGTTGATGAGGTACTCGGCGCCTTCGCGGTACCAGTCGTGGTTGCCGAAGTACTGAAGGCCCGACAACATGCCGACGCGCTCGGCGCCGTAGAGCCAGTAATAATTCCAGGCGTTGCTGCCGGGATTTCGCCTGGGGTTGAAATTCGCGCCCAGCCATTTCAGCCCGCCGGCCAGCACCGGGTTGGTCCGCTGCACGCCGCAACCGGGGGCAACGCCGTCGACGTATCCTTTCTCCGCCGTCCGTGAAACCTGGTGTCCGCAGATGAGCAGGCTCGACACGCCGGCGGCGGTCATGCTGCCGGTGCTGGTGGCCGGGCGACCGACGTAGTTCCAGCCACCGTCCTTGCAGTTTGTCGTCAGCCAGTGCCGTGCGGCGCGGGTCCAGATGAAAGGCGGCACGGTCACGCCGACGCTTGCGGCTTCATGCAGGCCGAGCAGCGCGAACTGCGTATTGGAGTTATCGCCCAGACCCATCGAGCGGCGCGGATCGGCGGGCCCGTAGGTCCACTGACCGCTGGCGAGTTGCGATTCTCGCAGGAACTTCGCCCCTGCTTCGATTTCATCGCGGTATTTCACCGGATCGGCCTGGGCAAACACCGCGATCTTGAGCGCAACCGTGTAGGTGAACTCGTCACGCACCCGCAACAGGTAGGCAATGCCGCGTGCAACGCTGGGATCATTCAGCGGAACCTGTGCTTGAATCAGCGCGAGCGTGGCAAGGGCCGTGACGCCGCCGGGCTGCGAGGTGTCGGGCCAACTTCCATCGTCGCTCTGCCGCGACTTGATGTACTTCACGCCGGATTGAATCGACTGACGCACTTCCTCCGGCGTAACGGCGGCGTGGACGACTGCCGTCGCCGTGGCCGCGGACAGCATCGCGACAAGTGCAGTCAATCGTGGGCGATCATGGCGCCGGGGAATTCGCATCGGCGTATTCTATCGCGCGCGGCAGGCGATTCGAGGAAATTAGACGTAGCCGTGCAGTTTGAGCAATTCGGTCTGAAGGTTTTCCGGCATTCGCTGATAGGCCAGCGGTTCCATCGAATAGGCGGCCCGGCCCTGGCTGAGGGTGCGGAGTTTTGTGGCGTATTGGAAGGTCTCCGAGAGCGGAATGTGGACGTGGATGATGCGGCGATTGCCGCGCATCTCGGTGTCGGTGATCAAGCCCCGGCGGCTGGCCAGGTCGCCGTTGATCGTGCCGAAGTAGTCCTCGGGCGTGGTCACGGTCATCTTCATGATGGGTTCGAGGATGACCGCGCCGGCGCTCTTCATCGCCTCGTTGAATGCCACCCGAGCGGCATTCTCAAACGCCATTTCGGAACTGTCCACGTCGTGCTGCTTTCCGCCCAGAAGCGTGGCCCGGATGTTGAGCAACTCAAATCCCGCAAGGAATCCCTGTGTCAGGCAATCGTGCAATCCCCGCCGCGCGGCCTGAACATACTCGCGATTCAGTTCGCCACCGGTCGTTGCATCGACGAAGTCAAACGGCTCGCCACCCTCGACCGGGACGTATGGTTCGATCCGCACGCGAACGACGGCATACTGGCCCTGCCCGCCGGTCTGCCGGATGAAACTGCCCTCGGCCTCGGCCTTGCGCGTGATCGCCTCGCGATAGGCCACCCGCGGCCGCCCCACCAGCACGGGGACCTTGAAGTCCTTTTCCAGTTTGTAGGTCAACACTTCCAGATGCAGTTCACCCATGCCGGAGATCAGCGTCTGTCCCGTCTCCGGATCGACGTGATACTGAAACGTGGGATCCTGGCGGCCCAGTTTCTTGAGCGTCTCGACCAGCAGGTCGCGGTCTTTTGTATTCTTTGGTTCGACCGACACGCTGATGACCGGCACCGGAAACTGAATACGCTCCAGCAGGATCGGCTCTTTGGCGTCGCACAGGGTGTGGCCGGTGATCGCGTCCTTAAGCCCAACGCAGGCGACAATGTCGCCGGGGCCGGCCTCGTCGAGTTGATCGCGACGTTTGGCGAACATGCGGAAGATGCGGCTGATGTTCTCCTTCTCGCCGGTGTTGGCGTTGAAGACGCGGGTGCCGCTGCGCAGGAAGCCGCTGTAGACGCGCAGGTAATACAGGTCGAGCGGCTTCTCGGCGACGATCTTGAACACCAGCGCCGAGAGCGGTTCATCGCGGCTGGGCTTGCGCTTGATGGGCGTTTTGTCATCGAGACTGACGTGTCCCTCGACCGGCGGCCGATCCAGCGGCGACGGGAGGTAATCAATGACGCCGTCCAGGAGTTTCTGCACGCCGACGTACTTCAGCGACGATCCGCAAAAGACCGGGTGCAGCAGCCCGGCGACGGTGGCTTTGCGCAGCCCCCGGCGGATTTCGTCCTCGCTGAGCGCCACGCCGGAGACGTATTTCTCCATCAAGGCATCGTCGTGTTCAGCGGCGCGTTCTTCCAGTTTGTGCCGCCATTTCGTCGCTTCATCGACGTATTCGGCCGGGATTTCCCGCTCGGTGATCTTCGCGCCGTTGGTGGCCGCGTCCCAGTAGCAGGCCTTCATCGTGACCAGGTCGATGATCCCGGCGAACGAGGACTCCGCACCCATCGGCATCTGCACCGGCACGGCCACCACGCCCAACTTGGTCTCGATCGACTCGACGGACATCCAGAAGTCCGCACCGATTTTGTCCATCTTGTTCAGGAAGCAGATCGACGGGACGTTGTAGTGGCGGGCCTGTCGCCAGACCGTCTCAGACTGCGGCTCGACGCCCTCCTTGGAGTCGAACACCACGATCGCGCCATCCAGCACGCGCAGGCTGCGCTCGACTTCGGCGGTGAAATCCACATGGCCCGGCGTGTCGATCAGGTTCAGCGTGTACTCGCGCCACGGGCAGGTCACGGCCGCGCTGAAGATGGTGATGCCGCGCTCCTGCTCCTGCTCGTCGAAGTCGGTCGTGGTCGTGCCGTCGTCGACGTCGCCCATCTTGTGGGTGCGACCGGTGTAGAAGAGGATTCGCTCGGTGGTGGTCGTTTTGCCGGCGTCAATGTGCGCGGCCACGCCGATGTTGCGGACCAGTGCCAGCGGGGATGAAGGGTCGGGCTCGGGATCGTCGTCAGAACTTTCCATCAGGGCGGTCTCCGTGAGTCTTGTGCGGAGACTATATCGCGGAACGCAGGCGAGCCCAATGGTCGGTCAGTTGCTACCGGGTGGACTGAAAATAGGACGCCCCAGACAGTTGGGGGGTAATGGTCGGGGTCCGTCTGGGGCGTTGGTATGACTTTATGATGGCTGTTGGGATTGTGTTTCTCGAATTGGTTCCCCCCACCTAAGACGACCATCAATTTAGCGGTTTGGGCCCCGTCAATGCAAGCCCTTCAGGGTGTACATCCGCAAAAAACACAATTATTTTAAGGCAGACGGCCATAGACCTCCGAGCAGACCCGCCAGAACGCGGCCGTTGGGGACATCATCGCATACGAACCGTACGAGTCGATACGGATCGTCGCCTTTTCGCACCCGACCGGGAACCGTTGTGAATGCATGGGTTGCGCCCGCTGCTTGCGCGGCGGCCTCAACCTGCCCGTTGACTTGAAGCGGTTGGCCAAACGGATAGGCGAGCGACGTCACCGTGCAGCCCAGTTCCGCCCGAATTCGCTCGAAAGAGGTGCGGATTTCCGCGAGCGCGTCGTGCTCCGAGCAACGGGCAAGATTGGGATGACTTGCGGTATGAGCGCCGGGTTGAACGAAGGGCGCCATCGCACGCAGCGCCTCCCATGACAAGGGTCGATATTTTTCCAGCACCGAGGGATCGGCCGGCGCCGAGTCCAGTGCCGCCTGAAGCGCCGGCTCATCCGCAGGCTCGCGGCTCTCGTGCAGTCGCAGCATCAACGTGCGATACGCGGCACGCCGGTCCGCGGTCACTTCCACGGTGATGGAACCGATACGCAACGGACCCGGGCGTGCCGCGTTGACAATTGCGCGCAACCGGTTGAACCACAGTGGCCGGCCCGTGTCCATCGGGTCCGTTGCGACGAACAAGGTCACGGGCACGCGGTAGGCCTGGACGATCGGCCAGAGGTCCGCGTGAAATGCGGCGTAACCATCGTCGAACGTGAGCGCGACCGCGCCAGGAGGAAGTTCGCCCTCTCCGGAGAGATACGACGCGACGCGATCCAGCGAGACCAAGGAGAATTCGCGTGAGAGGAATTCAAGGTGAGATTGAAATATCGCCGGCTCGATCCAGTGGTAGTTTAGGATGGCCGCGCCCCATCGATCGCCGCGCGTGGCCCGCCATGCACGGCCGATTCCGCTGCCGCGCAACACCGCCGCATAGCCTTCCTTAATCGCGGCCTTGGCCGATGGCATCAGCATCCCCGGTCCCCTTCGATCACGTTCGGCCCCTGAAATTCACAGCCATGGACGGATGGAAATCCGGGCTTATGGGCCTCAATCGGGCTGCAATTTGCCACGCGACCCGGTGGTCTTTTGAACGGAGCGGGCCTACCATGCCGTCTGCTATCTTGTCGGCCGACCGTTCGGCGGCCCTGGTCACTGGAAAAATCGACATGCTCAAACCCATTTCCCGCATCGCCTCACTCGTTTTCATCGTCATTTTCGCTGCCTCGCCCGTTCTTCGGGCGGACAAGCCCCGCGACGTCAAGTCCGTGCCGCTGATTCCGCGAGCGACTCTGTTCGGCAATCCGGACAAGGCGCTTCCACAAATCAGTCCCGACGGAACCCAATTGGCGTTTCTGGCGGAGGTCAACGGCGTGTTGAATGTCTGGGTCGGGCCGATCGACAAGCCCGCGACTGCCAAGGCGGTGACCAAGGACACCAACCGCGGCATTCGCCAGTTTCGTTGGGCTTACGACAGCAAACACATCCTCTACTCCCAAGACAAGGGCGGCGACGAGAACTGGCACGTATTCGCTGCGAATTGCGAGACCCTGGAGACACGCGATCTGACGCCCATGGCCGGAATTCAGGCCCGGATTCAGGAACTCAGCGACAAATACCCGGGCGACGCGTTGATCGCGGTGAACGACCGCGTCAAGGAATTCCATGACATCTACCGGATCGAGATCGCGACCGGCAAAAAGACGCTCGTACAGAAGAATGACGAGTATGGCGACTTTGTCACCGACTCAGACATGAACGTGCGGCTGGCCACCAAGATTCTCCCGGATGGCGGCAGTGAAATTTTTAGACTCGATGGCGGCACCTGGAAGTCGCTCATCAAGGTCGGCCCCGAGGATCAGATGACCACGGAGCCATTGGGCTTCGACAAGTCCGGCAAAACGCTCTACATGACCGACAGCCGGGGCCGCAACACCGGCGCGCTCGTCTCGATGAACATGGATTCAGGCGAAGCGACGGTGCTGGCCGCGAACCCCTGGGCCGACGCCGTCGAGATCATGATGCATCCCACCGAGCATCGGATCGAAGCCGTCGCGTTCAATTATGACCGCAAGGCCTGGCAGATCCTCGACGAGAAAATCAAGGGCGACGTCGCGTTTCTGAGTAAGCAGCAGCCGGGTGAGGCCGACGTAATGAGCCGCTCGCTGGATGACAAACAGTGGATCGTGTCGTACATGCAGGACGATGGACCGATCAAGTACTACCACTACGACCGACCCTCCCAAAAAATGACTTTTCTTTTCACCAACCGCAAGGCCCTGGAGGGTCTGCAACTTTCAAAGATGACGCCGGTCGTCGTCAAGACGCGCGACGGCCTGAACCTGGTCAACTACGTCTCTCTACCGGTGTGGACCGATTCAAGCGTCCCCGGCCTGCCCACAGCGCCCCTGCCGACGGTGCTGCTGGTGCACGGCGGGCCCTGGGCAAGGGATCATTGGGGTTACAACGGCATGCACCAATGGCTGGCCAATCGCGGCTACGCCGTTATTTCAGTGAACTACCGCGGCTCGACTGGTTTTGGAAAGAAGTTCGTCAACGCCGGCAACCTGGAATGGGCCGGCAAGATGCACGACGACCTGATCGACACTGTCAACTGGGCGATCAAGGAGAAAGTCTCCGACCCCGCCAAGATCGCCATCATGGGCGGAAGTTACGGCGGGTACGCGACGCTGGTCGGCCTGACATTCACACCCGATGTGTTTGCCTGCGGCGTGGACATCGTGGGGCCGTCCAATCTGCAGACGCTGATCGAATCCATCCCGCCGTATTGGAAGCCGATCATTGATGTCTTCCGCTCCCGCATGGGCGACAACACCACCGAGGAAGGACGCAAGTTCCTCAACGACCGTTCGCCGCTGTCGCGCGTCGATCGAATCAAACGGCCGCTGCTCATCGGGCAGGGCGCCAATGATCCCCGCGTCAAGCAGGCCGAGAGCGATCAGATCGTCAAGGCCATGAAGGCCAAGGAGATTCCGGTGACGTACGTGCTCTTCCCCGATGAAGGGCACGGTTTCCGCCGACCGGAGAACAGCAAGGCCTTCAACGCTGTGGCCGAGGCGTTTCTCGCCAAACATCTGGGCGGGCGCGTGCAACCGGTGGGCGACGACTTCAAGGGTTCGTCCATTTCCGTGCCGGAAGGCGCGGATGGCGTGCCGGGCGTCAAGGCCGCCCTCGCCCCCTGAAGACTGTCAACTATAGCGGTTTATGTCTATTACTTGGCCTGGGCTGCAAGTCCGATGACGCCGGGCCTGGGTGGCGCTCCCATCGGCCGACCGGCCTCCGCCAATGGACCGCCGCTGTGCGGCTGGTATGGCTCGATCAAGCGTCGGCGCGCTTCAGGCACGGACATCGACCCGCTGATCACGTCTGCATCCAGATTGGGCACTGCATCCGGCAACGCCGGCAACCCGATTTGATCCAGCGACGGTTGCCGAATGTCATGCCTGGACCAGCCGTCTTCTCCGATGCGCCGGTCGGCCACGCTCGCCCGCTGAAACAGCCGCTCCGGTCCGCCGATGACGGCGTTGAAGTCGCAATAGGTCAGCGCGTCGGCTTCGGATGTGGAATCGGCGACCAGCGGGCCGCAGCGCACCGCGAGGTTGTTGAAACACTCAATCGCACCGCCGGCCGCGCGCGGCAGGTTGATCTGCACCGCCTTGGTAATGCCGTCGCCCCCGTCGAAGACATTGTTAGCTACGCGTGTCGCATTCGACAGGTCCGCAGAATTGCGTGAGGGCGAGAGCGATTGCTGCGGTCCGATCAGGGCCAGGGCGGGGCCGACGAGCACGTTGCCCTCAAAATTCGACCCGGATGGGAGCGATGCCACCAGCCGGTGTGTCCGCGCCTTGCCGCCGCCGCCACCCGCCAGCCGGGGCGCAGCGATGAGCACGTTTCCATTCATGCGCCGCGAGCCCTGATGCACGACATAGGTGCCGCCGATCAGCACATTGTCTTTCACGACCGCGTCCGGACGCTCCACGTTGAGTACATATCGTCCCGTGTCGCTTTCATCGGTGCAATGCACGTAGTTTGATTCAAGCGTGACATCGCCGATTGCGTCGCTTCGCACCGCGATGGCCGCGCGCGGGCCGATCAGCCGGTTGCCGGTCAATTGCGCCGGACCGGCGCTGATCACGAACATGGCGGACGCGAAGTTGTCGGCAATTCGCAACGAACGTGCAAGATCGGCAGCCGCCACCGCCCGGCAACGAAGCGAGACCATCTCGGCCGTCTCTTCGAATCGACAGCCGCCGATCTGAACATCGCAATCGGCAGCGGTGTGCACCAGCATCTGCGTGCAGGTGCGAAATGCGCACTCGTTTACCGTCACCGACTGACCGCCCTGGCGAATCAGGAACAACACGGCCGGCTGGGAAACGTCCACATCACGTTGCGAGGATTTCTGCGGCTGGGTGTATCCAAGTCGTTCGAATCGAACGTGGCGCCATGAAAGTTGATCGGCGGACTGGCTTGTTGCCGACTGCTCGATCACCTTGCCCTGTTCCAGGCGGGTGCTCGCGATGCGATTGCGAACGACGACGACGATGCGCCCGGCTCCGCTGCCCGCCGCAGTCCGCACCACGATCGGCTTGTCGGCGGTGCCGGACAACTCCAGCCGGCCGGCCGGCCGAAGCAGTGCGTCGGGTTGATCGCCGGACGGCTTAACCACGGCATCGGGAACACCGCCCTTCTGCACCTCGGCCCCCACCGTCAACACCGGATACCGAGTCGGATCGCCGCCGGCGAATTCGATGAGCGTGCCCGGCAACACCCGGATGGTTGCGCCGTCAATGGTCAGGTTGTCGGTGATGAGAATCGTGCCCGACCAGGCTTCATCCTTGTCGATGATGCCGCGCAGGCGGCGGACGTCGCCCGAGGGCTGGGCCATCGCCGGTGCGATGACGGCAACGGCGCAGGAAACAGCGAAGCACGCGGCAGTTCGGCGTCTCATGCGCGCATCTCCATGCGGCGCTCGGCCATGAAGGATCGCATGGCCTCGGAAAACGTTCGACTGTCCTCGTCGGTCAGGGTTCGATCATCGTCGCCGATGGTCGCGCGGACGGTAAGGCTGCGCTTGCCCGGTGGCAGGTTCTTGCCCTCGTATGATTCGACAAATGTCATTTGTTTGAGCAGCGGGTGGCGGAACTCCGCCAGGTCGGCCCGCACTTCCGCGTAACGGCGCACCGCGTCGATCAACATGCTGAAGTCCAGTTGAATCTGGGGGAATCGTGCGACGCGGGGAAGTCTGCCCACCGTCGGCGCGAGGGCTTCGGCCGCGGTGAGGTTGATTTCCGCCACGGCGATCGACCACGACTTAAGCCGTTCATCGACGGCCTGCTTGAAAGAAAGCGGCACGATGCACAACCGGCCCAGTTCGCGGCTTTTCACGGACAGACGCGCAATCCGATCGGCATCCTCCCAAGGTAAGTCGGCCTTGCACGCAGCGAAATCCACCGCGGAATCCAGCACCTGCCGGCCCCATCCGCTGAGGGCCTGTCGCAGTTCGTCCCACACGGCGTGATCCGCCTTCGCCCCCGAACGGGCGGCCACCAGGCACAGGTGTCGCCGCTGAGACTTCTCGACCTCTTTCGAGCCGGTCATGAAGACGCTGCCGATCTGGGCCATCTGGAAGCGTTCATAACTGCGCCGATTGTGATCGGCCATGGCCAGCATGCCCGGCGCCAGCGTGGTGCGCAGCCGCGAACTGCCGACGGCGGCGGGGTTCTTCAGGGTGAGGCAGGCCGATGCATCGAAACCGATGGTTCGGCACCAATCGTCATCGAACCAGATGTAATCGTGCACCTCGACGAAGTCACCGCCGACGCACAAATAGTCCAGCGTCGCTTCTTCGAGCCGGGCCCGGGGCGCTTCATCAAAGTGGCGCGCGGTCACCCGCGGCAGTTCCGGCTCGATGCTGTCATACCCCACGAATCGGGCGACTTCCTCGATCAGGTCCTCCTGGATCGAGATGTCCTTCGTCGCCCGGTAACTCGGCGGCGTCACGTTCAGGATGGAGCGCTTGCCGCGTTCGCATTTGAAATCTATCGACGTCAAAATACGGGCGATCTCCTTGCGGCCCAGTTCCTTGCCGATGACCGCCTCGGCCACGTCGCAGTCAAGTTGAATCGGCGCCGGCGTCCGCGGCGCGGGGTAGCAGTCGGACAGGTTGCTCGCCAGCGACAACCCCGGCAATTCGGCCCTGGCCAGTTTGTGGAAGCGACCGATGCCCAGGATCGTCTGCTCCGGATCGAGCGACTTTTCGAACCGGGTGCTGGCCTCGGTGCGATGTCCCATGGCAACCGCCGCACGGCGCACCGCCGCCGCATCGAAATTCGCCGATTCCAGCAGAATCGTCTCCGTCGTCTTTGACACTTCCGTCTCGGCGCCGCCCATGATTCCGGCGATGGCCACGTTCCTGCGATGACTCTGGATCATCAGCGTCCGCGCGGGCAGGGTCCGCGTCACCCCGTCCAGCGTGGTGAACTTTTCCTTGGGCGATGCCGTGGCCACTTCCACCTGCGTCAGTTTCGCGCCGTCGAATGCGTGCATCGGCTGGCCCAGTTCGACCATCACATAGTTGGTCAGGTCGACAATCAGGTCGATCGGTCGCATGCCCACGAACGCCAAACGAATTTGCATCGTCAGGGGCGACGGCTGGGCCTTCAGCCCCTTGAACATCAGCGCCGAATACCGTCGGCACAGCGACGGGTCGTCGATCGTGATCGGAATCTCCGGCAGCGATTCGTTTCGCAGCCCCTTCGCGTCGGTCGCGTCGTACTTGCGCACCTTCGTGCCCAGCATCGCGGCAAACTCGCGGGCGATGCCGTAGTGTCCCCACAGGTCCGGCCGGTGCGTAATGGACTTGTTGTCGATTTCGATCAGCCAGTCGTTGAAGGGGCCGGTGTCGATCATCGAGCCCGGTCGGGTCGATGGCGGCAGAAACACCGCGCCCGCCCCCACCTGGGTCAGGTGAATCGCCTGGCCCGCGACGATCATGCCCGCCGATTCTCGTTCGGACGGGTCCTTCACGGACAGTTTCTGTCCGCCGACACGCGCCCCGGGTGGGCCGTAGATCACGATGTCTCCCGGGGCGATGCCCGGCGCCGTTGACAGCGTGACGTAGGGCTTGTCCGCGGTGAGTTGCACGCGTCGCAACTTGTCCTCGCCGGGCACCGGGTCGACGGCATCGATCCGGGCGGCCAACAGCCCCTCGAAGTTGGCCCGCTGCTCGACCACGCCCTCCACCTCTGCGGTGGTGGTGGTGAACTTCAGGGCCAGTTGCTGCGGGTTCAGGCTGGCAGGAATGTCGACAAAATCACGCAACCAGTTGAGCGAGATGATCATGGCAGTCAGGGCTTCCCATGCCGGCGCACAGCGGCGGCGTCCATTGCACGTCGGGAATCATCCCGGAACTCGGCCCGGCTGGGAAGGGTGTCGCAAGGCGGCCAAAAACTCGGGATTGTTCGCAGATCCAGAAACGCAGGCTCAAGTCGATCCTGGGATTGAAGGTGACCTGACATGTGCGGGAGGATCAGCCGCCTGTTGATTCGGGTCGAAGTGGATGCCACGCCGAAATGCTCATCGACGAAGTCAACTGTGTGCGATTGCCAACCATGCCGATTCGCCGCACACGACTATTTTGACTCCCGCAGTTCGGACTCCACCGCCCTGGCCCCTGCGTCGTCTCCGCGCTTGCGCAGCAGGATGGCGAGATTCTGAGTGCTGAGGCGGACGTTTGGATGGTCCGGGCCGAGCAGGCGCTTCTGCCGCTCCAGCAGTTCGCGCACCAGTGTCTCGGTGACGGCCGGGTCGCCGCCGCGGTGCATCGCCATGTAGGTCCAACTGGTCAGTTGCTTGAGGATGACGGGATCGTGTTCGCCGAAGTGCTTGCGGCGAAGTTCGATCGCCTGGCGAACCATCGGCTCGGCAATGGCGGCCTCGCCCTGAAAGAAGTGGATCATTGCCAGGTTGCCCAGGCCCACCGCGTACTCCTTGTCCTGATCGCCGAAGCGCGCCTTGCGCAGCGCGAGGGCTTCGCGGAAGAAGGCCGCGGCCTCGGCATAGCGCCCCTGATCGAATCGCAGGGTGCCCAGGTCGTTGAGGCTTTCGGCAATGCCGGGGTCGTCCGCCGGCAGCAGGCGGCGGCGCATGTCCAGGGCCTGTTGATAGAGCGGCTCGGCATCGTCCGGGCGATTGGCCAGTTTGAGCGTCAGGCCCAACTCGTGCACGGCCTCGGCCACGTCGGCATGCTCCGGCCCGTGCACCGATTCCCGCCGCGTCAATGCGGAGCGAAACTGCGCCTCGGCCTGCACGAGCAGGCCCAGGGCCATGTAACTCTGGCCGATCGCGAGTTGCGTGTCCGCCGCCGTCAACGGGTCGTTGGCTAGATCGGTCTCCACGCGTGCGGCGGCGTCATCCAGGACGGATCGAAGCGAGATGTCCGGGCCGCCGGTGTGCGACGGGTCGAGGTCGGCGATCATGTTCTGCATAAACGTGCTGACCCGCACGGCGCGATCGCGCTCGTACTGCGCGGCATCGCGCTCGCGGGCAAAGCGGCGGGCGTGCGCCAACTCGGCGGCAGCGAAACCAATCAGGCCCAGCACCATCGTCGCCGCGAATGCGCAGCCGAGGGCGTGTCGCCGCACGAAACAGCGTGCATGGTAAAGGCGCGAGGCGGGCCGGGCGCGAATCGGCTCGCGCGAGAGAAAGCGACGAATGTCGTCTGCAAGGTCGGCCACGGTCGAATATCGCCCGGCCGGATCGCGGGCGAGGGCCTTCATGAGAATGGCCTCAATGTCGCCGGGCAGGTTGGACGAATCGCGACCGGGCCAATCGACGGCGCCTTCGCGTACGCGGGCCAGCGCGGCGTCGAGGGTCAGCCCATTGAGTTCGAGGGGTTGACGGCCGGTGAGCAATTCACATGCAACGGCGCCGAGAGAGTAGATGTCGCTACGATAGTCAATCTCAGCGCCGCCCACGGCGGCCTGCTCGGGGCTCATGTAGGCCGGCGTGCCGCGAATTCGAGTCGGGCTGACCCCCGACAGCGCGGGTTCGCCGACATCGACCAGGCGCGATAAACCGAAATCAAGCACTTTGACCGTTGCGGCTTCGATATCGGTCGGCGTCAGCGTGACACCGCCGCCGATGGCACCGGCGTCGAGCGGGTTTGACGAGGTCAATGGGTCACTCGGCGTCCCGAGGTCCATCAGGATGTTGCCGGGCTTGAGGTCGCCATGCACGACGCCGTGCTGGTGGGCGTGCTGAATGGCACGACAGATCGACTCAATCAGCGACAGGCGTTGGCGCAGAGACAACCGGGCGGCAGCGGCGAAATCGGTCACGCGCAGACCGTGGATGCGCTCCATCGCCACATAAAAAAGTCCCTGGTCTGTTCGACCGGCGCTGTAGACAGCGGCAATGTGGGCATGCCGGAGCCGGGCCAGCGCCGCGGCCTCGTGTTCGATCAAACGGTTGCGAAACTCGCTGGCCGACGCCCCGCCGCGCACGACCTTGATCGCAACGATGCGATTCGGCTGGGCCTGGCGGGCTTCGTAGACCACGCCCATGCCGCCTTCGCCGATGGACCGCAGGATTTCAAAACCGGGTATGTACAGGCGTTCATCGCGCGAATCGTCCAGGCGATGCGGCTTCCGATCGGATGCCCGGGCCGGGATGCGATCCCCGGACGCCGCACCGTTTTTTCCGCGCGACCAGGCCTGCCGCACCGTGGCCAGCATCGCATCGTCGGCCCGGGCATCGGCCAGCCACGATCGGCATCGGCTGCACTGCACGACATGTGCCGACCATTCCGCGCTCGACGCGTCGTCGGCCGTCGCGACCATGCGTTCCAGGATGTCTTCGTTGGGGCACACGCTCATGCGAATCGGCATCCGCTCGTCGATTTCAGTCCAGCGCGATCACACAGGTCCGCCACGCAAATTGGCGCGAATCTCCGCAAATCTGCCGCGCCGTTTGTTGCCACACCGGATTCACCATTCATCCTGCAGCTGCGGCAACAATTCGCGAATCCGTCGAAGAATGCGGCGCTTGGCGCCAAAGACGGCGTTGGCGCTCATGTCGAGTCTCGATGCCACTTCCTCCGCCGGCATTCCTTTCAGGGCGAACAACTCGAATGCCTCAAACGTGCGGGCTTCGACCTCGGACCGGACCGTCGCGAGGCATTGCTGCATGACCGCCTGCTGCCATTCGTCCTCCCAGATCTGGGTGAGGCTGTTGTCATCAGGCAGCGCGTTAAAGAAGTCGGTGCCGCTGCTGCCGTCGCCAATCAGCATCGGGCCGCGATTGACCTGCCGTCGGCGATAGTTGAGGACCTGGTTGCGAGCAATGCCGAAGAGCCAGTCGCGCAGCCGGCCGCGCGTGCGGTCGTACTTGTCCGCCTGATAAGCGGTGCAGAACTCAATGAGAGAAAGTTGGGCAGCGTCCTCGGCGTCCGTCGCGGAAAGGCCGAGGCGGATGCCGTATTGAATCATCAGCGGTCGGTAGCGCTCCACGTAGGCATGCCAGACGGTTTGATTCAGAGGGTCCTTCAAGCCATCGAGCAAATGGCTCGTGGTCATCGAAAGGCTCGCGGATTCGTGCGGACCGGTCATGGGAAGTGCCTCGGAGGCGGAGGTCGGCGAGCAATCCCCGCACAGCCTGACGACCCTATTGTACCGCCCCGTCAGCACTTATCGATGAAATTCGCGATTGGCCGAAGGTCGAATGCCGGGAAATTCTGCTCGTACGGCGGCAGATTGGAGGCAGCCGGCGCCAATAGACCTAGTCGAATGGCCGCAGGCGTCGAAGGCGGCGTACGAGCCGTTTTGAAGGAGGTATCGGGACATGTCGTTACAAGTCAATTCAAAGTCGAAGTGCATGTCACCCTTGAGTCGCGGATGCACCGTGGCGGTGGCGACCCTGGTCGCCCTGGGTGTCACCAGGTTGTCGATTGCCGCTGCAATTTCGTGGGATAACTCAGCCGGCGACGGCCTGGCGGCGACGGCTGCCAATTGGACGCCTGCGCTGATTCCGTCTTCGGCCGATGACCTGACGTTCAGCATCGCCGGCGCCTACCCCGTCACCTGGGGGGCCGCCGTCTCCAGCAGCCGCACACACGTGTATCGCAATGGCACGGTTACCAACACCATGTCGAGCCCGCACACCGTGAGCACCGGAATCACCGTTGCACCATCGGCCGGCGAGGTCGCCACTATGACGCTGACGACAGGCACCCTTACGTCGAACGGGTCCATGATCGTCGGAGATTCCGGGACGGGCACGCTCAACGTAAACGACTCCGACGCCGCATTGATTATTGCGGGCGCAACATCGGACCTGATCATTGGCAACAACGGTGATGCGGCCATGAGCATCACCGGACGTGGGCAAGTACAGGTTGCGGACCAATTCATCGCCGGGTCCAATTCGGCTTCTTCACCCACGATCACGGTCTCGGGATCTCTCGCCACGCCACCCTTCGGCAGTTCCTTTCTGCAAGTGCTTGGCACCGGCCAGTCTCGAATAGGGGCGGGCGGCGATGCAACCATGACGATATCGAGTGGCGCCATCGCCGATTTTGCGGGCGACCTCGTGATTGCCAATGGGTCAGCCTCGAACAGCAGCGTGACCGTACAGACCGCCGTGCTGCTCAATGCAAGACTACAAGTTGACGGCGACCTGCTTGTCGGTCGAAATATTTCCGCCGGAATCGCGGCCGGCACCGGCACGCTCAACATCAATGCCGGCGGAGCCACCATCGTTGGCGGCGACACGTTTCTGGGCGACCCCGATGGCGGCACGGGCTTGATTCAAATGAACGGCGGCCTGTTCAGCGGCACCGGCGCCATCAACGTGCTGGCCGGATCCACGATTTCAGGCACGGGCACGATCAACCCGGCGATCAACAATGCCGGCAACATCCAACCGACGGGTGTGAACGGACTCACGCTGGCCGGCATCCTGACGAACACCACAAACCTCGTGACGGGGACGAAGATCCATTTCTCCGGCACGGGCGGTTACACCGGCAGCGGAACCTGCAATGCGGCCATCACCGGCGACGCCAATGCTCTGATTACCGCAACGGGCACCCTTTCCATCGGCACCAACAGCAGTGCCGGCTACAGTTACAACGGCAGGCTCGCCGTGGGGGGAAGTATCGTGACGCTTGTCGATACCAATGGCGCCGTGCTCGGCGGACTCACCACGATCAACAGCGGCCGGCTTGAGTGCTCCGCTGGAATCGGCTTGGCAAACGGCGGCACGATTCAGGGCGACGGCCTGTTCGTCGGCAACATTATCAACTCCGGCGTGATGGATCCTCATACGGCCAATGCGAACTCTGGCGGCCTGTTCACGGTTCAGGGCGACCTCTCGATGAACCCTACGGGCAAGGTGGACATGGACATCAAGGGCACTCCCGCGTCCAACGCCTACGATCGAATCAATGTAACCGGCGAGGCGAACTTCGGAGGAACGCTGCGCGTCAAACTGCCGACCGGATTTGTCCCCAAGGTTGGACAGCAGTTCATCGCGGTCAACGCGATTCAGGGTCGCAATGGCGAGTTCGTCGCGATGGAGCCGCCGGTCCCGTCGCCGTGCAACAACGTGACGTTTGTCTTGGTCTACTCCAGCACGGCGGCCATCGTGCTCGTACGCCCGCCGCTCGGCTGCACGGCCCTGGGCGATCTCAATTCCGACGGCAGTTGCAACGGCCCGGACATCCAGATGTTCACGGATGCGATCACGGGCGGCGTCTATGTTCCGTGTGCCGATCTTAACGGCGACTGCCAGAACACAATCGACGACGTGGCGATATTTCTCAACTGTCTAACCTGACGCCAGAAGATCTCAGACTATTTAACGCGACGGTATGTCACAAAGACCAGTTCCTTATGCGGCGGTTCGCCGGCGCGAAGGTAGAGTCGGAACTCGAATGCGTCGTCGCTGATGTGCTTTGTCTTAACCAGGTATCGTGTGACACCGCCGCTTCTGCCGGTGAGGTCCCACTCCCAGGTCAGTTCCTTGTCGGACGAGACGCGGACGGCGCCCTGGGCGACGCCGCCGTTCTCGTCCAGGTTCAGAAATCGAACGTCACCCGACGCCGGGTCGCGGTAGATCTGCGTCGCGCCGTGTGGCGACATCTTCGTTTCATCGCCCAGCAAACCGCGCGCGATCAGGTTGCGACCGTCCGGCCCTTTCTCGTAGATTGAATGCCCGCGAAAGACCTTGCCGTCCTCCTTTCTGACTTCAAACTTCCATTCACCCACCAGCGTCGCGAGCATGTCGAGGGCGTCGGGACCGGGCTTCGCACCGCCCGAGGACCGGTTGGCCGTCTTCGCATTGTCAGCATCTGGATTCGCCGACGATTTCTTGAATTTCTCCCGCAGCCGATCGAGCGTCCAGGCATTTCCCTTCTGAAAGAAGTCGCGGGCCTTGTCCCACTCCGGTCCTTCGCCGTATCCGCAGGCCACCAGCGTGATGCGTGTCTTTACGGGGCCGATTTCGTCGAAATAGGTGATGCCCCACGACTTCTCCGCGATCTTGGCGACCTGTGCATTTTCCGGGGCGTCGAACCGTGAGGTGATCATCCGCTTCGGTTCGAAACTCAGGATGTGATGCACGATGGTGCCGGGGCCGCCGATACCCGCTTTCTTGTCATAATTGGTCTTGAGTGTGCCGCCGACGCGCAGGTCAATTTCCGCCACCGGCACCATCCACGATTCGATGCCCTCCTTGGTGGTGAACGCGGCCCAGACCTCGTCCAGTGAACCATCGACTTCGCACACCCAGCGCAGCGTGGACCGGTCCTCCCCGGGCGCAACGGTGGTTGGCTCATCGTCTGCGCGGATCGGCGCCGGCGAGAGGATCAAGGTTGAAGCGCAAATCGCCGCGAGCAATTTCGAATATCCCGTGTTCATGCGTGTGACTCCTGGCGACAACCGTCGCATTATTTCCATGTCCCGATGATGATTCCCATCATGACCAGCGACAGTAATTGATAACTTCGATCGATCAGGTAGATGCCGATCGGACGATCGCTTGCGACATGCTCGGTCGCACCGATCGCCGCGCTCAGTCCGATCCAAAGCACCAGGCCGAGTCCCGCACCGCCCATCGCCGTTTGCACGCCGGCGAGGCTGAACACCACGCCGATCGTCAGCGCCAGCAGGAAATACGAAACCAGCAGGATGCTGAAGAACACGGCGGGCGGCCTCGCCTGCTGCATGGCCTTTACCTTCTCCTCGCTGTAACCGTGAAGGCGTTGCCATGTCTTGCCGAACAGTGCCGTGTACCACAGCCCGCCCAGCATGAACGTGGCAAGGGCAGCGACCGTGATCGCTAGGTAATTCAAGTGGATTTCTGGCATGGATGTTTCCCTTGGGGCTTACCGATTGCTCGACCGACGCCGGTCGAGCAGACTGTCCACATATGCCCGTAACTGACGCACCGATGCGTCGTACGGCTCCAACGACTGTGCCGCGCGGGCCTGCATGATTCCGCCTTCCATCACGGTCAGCACGAAGCGCGACAGATCCGCAAAGTTCACATCCGGCGGAAGCCGCTCTTGCGCTTCACGGAGCCAGCGCTCGATCACCGCGGCCCAATTGCTGAAGTTCAAATGGATCAGCGCGCGGATGTCCGGGCGATCGTCGCCCAGTTCCAACGCGAGATTGCCGATCGGGCAACCCATCTTGTTGCCGGTCATCTCGAGGCCTTTTCGATAAAAGTCGAGCAAGACGAAGATGCGGTCGATGGGGTCGGCGGCTGCCTGCTCCGCCGGCCCCATGACCAGTGGGTGGAGTAGATCGACGTACTTTTCCAGCACCGCGATAAGAAGTGCTTCCTTGCTCGGGAAAAAGTGGTACAGGCTTCCGCTGTTGACGTCGGCCTCGCGCAGAATGGTCGAGATGCCAGTTGCGTTGTAACCCTGCTCATGGAAGAGCCTTCGGGCGGTTTCGATGATCTTGCTTTTGGTGTCTTCAGGTGGCATTCGGACCTCTTGATTGAACATTCAATCAAATTTGGAACCGTTTGTCAAGCCTCCCCTAACTCCGTAAAGCGCAGATAGATAGGCGCGGTCCGGGGTGTTATAGTGCTTTCAGAACGGGCTTCAGGGCCCGATATGAGGAGTCTACCGATGACCACAGCCACCGCCTCCGTTGCCACCGTCAGCCGCCGAGATACCGTCAAGTTGTTTCGGGGCGGCGAATTCGTCGCGGCGCGATCGACCCGGCTCAGTCCGGTCTTCAATCCCTCGACGGGCGAGACCATTGCCGACTGCCCATTGTGCACCGCGGACGAGACGCGCGAGGTGATTGCGGCGGCCGAGGCGGCGTTCCCGGCGTGGAGCCAGACGCCGGTCGTTGAACGGGCACGCGTGATGTTCCGCTACGTCAGTCTTCTGGAGAAGAATGTCGACAATCTGGCCCGGATCGTCTCCCGCGAGCACGGAAAGACCCATGCCGAGGCCATCGCTTCGGTTCGACGCGGCATCGAAATGGTCGAGTACGCCTGCGGCCTGCCGACCCTCACGATGGGTGACACGGTTCACAACCTGGCGAGCGACGTGGATTGCGAAACGTACTGGCACCCCCTCGGCGTCTGTGTCGGCATCACACCGTACAATTTTCCACTGATGGTTCCGCTGTGGATGTTCCCCATTGCCATCACCGCTGGAAATACGTTCGTCTTAAAACCAAGCGAGAAGGTCCCGATGTCCGCCGTGCGGCTCGGTGAACTGCTCGCCGAGGCCGGCCTTCCGCCCGGCGTGTTCAACATCGTTCACGGGGACAAAGAATGCGTGGATGTGCTCCTGACCGATCCACGGGTGCAGGCGATCAGTTTCGTCGGCAGCACGCCGATTGCGCGATACATCTGGGAGACCGGCACCAAGCACGGCAAGCGCGTCCAGGCCAACGGCGGCGCGAAGAATCACATCATCGTCATGCCCGACGCCGATCTCGATCGCAGCGTCGCGGCCCTTCAATCCGCCGCCTTCGGTTGCAGCGGACAGCGGTGCATGGCGGGCAGTCTGGCCGTGACGGTTGGCAAGGCCGGTGATCCGGTCGTGGAGGCCCTGGTGGCCGGGGCCAACCGCATGAAGGTCGGCCCGACGGACAGGCCGAGCGATGCCGACATGGGGCCGGTCACCACAAAGACGCACCTGGAGGGCATTCTGTCGAACATCGACAAGGGTGTGAAAGAGGGCGCAAAACTGGCACGCGATGGCCGCGGCATCCGCGTCGCCGAAACCCCGAACGGTTTCTATCTCGGCCCGACCATATTCGATCACGTCGATCCGGCCATGCACGTCGGCGCGATCGAGTTGTTCGGTCCCGTCCTCAGCGTGGCCCGCGTGGGCAACCTCGAAGAGGCCATTGCCCTGACCAATCGCAGCCCCTTCGGCAACGGCGCGGTCATTTACACACGGGACGGACACGCGGCGCGGGAGTTCAAGCATCGGGCCGGCGCCGGCATGATCGGCGTGAACGTGGGCGTTCCGGCGCCGATGGCCATGTTCGCCTTTACCGGGGCCAAGCAGAGTTTCTTCGGCGACCTGCACATTCAAGGCAAGGAGGGCATCCTGTTTTATACGCAGCAGAAAATGATCATGAGCCGCTGGAACCCGGCGAGCAAGGGCGGGGAATTCGTTACGACGCGAGGTTGATGCAACGCTGATTCACGGGCCGGACGGGTTGGAACCCGTGGCTCCTCCTTGCCACTCGCCAGCAAACCACTGACCACATTTTCCATGTCCAATCGCGGCGATATCTGCTCGAAGTTTCTCGATGGCCTGACGCACGAACTTTATCCCTATCAGGAGGAGGCGCTGCTCGCCTGGTTTGAGGAGACGGACGGCATGATGGTGTGCGCGCCGACCGGCATGGGCAAGACCCTGCTGGCCGAGGCCGCGGTCTTCGAAGCCCTGCATGCCGGCACCCGTCTTTATTACACCACGCCGCTCATCGCCCTGACCGATCAGAAATTCCGCGAGATGCAGGATCTTGCCGAGAAATGGGGCTTTCCCCGCGAGCGCATCGGCCTGATCACCGGCAACCGCCGTGTGAATCCCGATGCAACGGTGCGGGTGGTGGTGGCCGAAATTCTGCTGAATCATCTGCTGTCCAACGATCCGTCGCTCGCCGACCTCACCCCCGGCTCGGCCGTGGTGATGGACGAGTTTCACAGTTTCAACGATCCCGAGCGCGGCATCGTCTGGGAACTTTCGCTGGTCCTGCTGCCCGCCCATGCCCGGGTCATGCTGCTGTCCGCCACGGTGGGCAATCCCAACGAGTTCGCCAAATGGCTAAAATCAGAGCATGGTCGCAACGTGCGGGTGATTCTGTCCGAGCAGCGGCGCGTGCCGCTTGAGTTCACCTGGATCGGCGACAAATTGCTGACCGAGCAACTGCCGGACATGGTCGATGCCGATGACGCCGGCAATCGCACGCCGGCGCTGGTGTTCTGCTTCAACCGGGACGAATGCTGGGAGGTGGCCGAGCGGCTGAAGGGACTCTCGCTGACCAACGCGGCGGCGCGGAGCGAAGTCGAGGCGTTTCTCGACGAGCACAAGGACGATCTCGTCGAAGGCGTCGGGCCCAAACTCAAGCAGATGCTCGTGCGCGGCGTGGGGGTGCACCATGCGGGCGTTCTGCCGATGCACAAGGAGATCGTCGAGGCCCTGTTCAAGCGAAAACTGGTGCCGTTCGTCATCTGCACCGAGACGCTCGCCGCGGGCATCAACCTGCCCGCGCGAAGTGTGGTGCTGACCACCCTGCTCAAGGGCAAGCCGCGCGAAAAGAAACTGGTGCCGCCGTCCTCCGCTCATCAGATGTTCGGCCGTGCCGGTCGTCCCCAATTCGACAGCAAGGGGTACGTCTACGCGATCGCCCATGAAGACGACGCGCGGATTGCCAAATGGCGCAAGAAATACGATCAGTTGGATCCGCTCTCGAAAGACCTGGGCATCATGAAGGCCCGAAAGGAACTGGAGCGTAAGAAGCCCTCCCGCCGCTCGACCGAGCAGTACTGGTCAGAGGGACAGTTCAAACAACTGATCGATGCCGGGCCGGCGCGGCTGTTTTCGCGATCGATGATCCCCTATCAGGTGTTGATCTTTCTGCTGACCCGAACCGGCACGCTGCATGAAACGCGGGAGTTCATTCGTAAGCGGTTTAACGATCCGCCGCATCTGGCCAAGTTTCAGGAACAACTCGATTTCATGATCGGCAACCTCGCGGCACTGGGATATCTCACCCGCTCCGAGGACGGCGACCATGTCTCGTTGAACGAGTCCATCTACAAGTTGCTGCAATTCCGAGGCATCGATCCGCCCTTCGGCGCGTACCTGGCGGACCAACTCAACCGGGCCGACTTCAATGAGAAGGTGATCACTCTGGAATCGGTGCTCGAATTGCCCCGCGCCATCGAGCGTCATGCGCGGCTGCCCTACGACATGCCGCCCGGGCCGCTGCAGCGCGAAGTGATGGAGCCGCTGATGATCCAACTCGGCGTCACCGCGGCGAAGACAGGTCTCGAAGACGACGAAGAGGACGAGAACGACTTTGATGAACCCGACCAGAACGGCGTCCTCACGCTGCCGGAGATGCTGAAGACCGCGTTCGAGGCGAGACTGGCCGGCCCGGAGCCGGCGTTTGTCCAGCCCAAGTGGCTGGCGGGCGCGGCCTTCACCTTGACAGATGTTGACTTCTGGAAAATTGTGAAGGCAAAAAATCTTGTCAAGCAGGAGGGATTGGTCCTGCGGCATCTGCTGCGACTGGTGATTCTGGCCGGCGAATTTCAGACCGTCAGCGGCGATCCCGACTATCAGCGCATGGCCGAACTCGCGACGCGCTGCTGTCGAAATGTCGATCCGCGGTACACCGACCGATTCCTGGCGGACGCTGAGAAGGCGGCAGCGCTGAAAGTGGCCGCAACCCCGGCGGCGACGCCGTAAGACCATTCATATGTCTATTTGTCGGACCTGGGCTTGGGTTCGCCCTGCCGGGCCATCGATCGGTAGTATTCGTCCAAAAAGTCGCGCATCTCAATCGGCACGGACTCGGCCGTCGCGTCGCGCAGCGAATCACCTTTCTTGGCGGCGGTGCGATCGTCGCGAACGGCACCGGTCATGCCCCGCCCCACGCCGATGGCACCATCGGCGCCGGACCCAGCAGTGTTCGTGTCGCCCTGGCGCACTCGCCCGCTAAAAAGTCCGCCGTCGCGTTGTCGCTGCGCTGCGGCCGCGAGGCGGCGATAGCGCGTGACGAACGACTGCGCTTCCGCCCGGCTCCACCCCAGGTCGCGAAGTTCCGCGTCGCTGATCCCTCCATCGCGCAATCGGCGTTCCAGTTCGTCCACGGCCCGCCGGGCGCGATCACGCATCGGGGCTTCCAAACGATCTGATTCACCCTCGCCGTCGAATTGGCCATCGGGGTCAGCAGGCCCGGCGTCCTGACGCACGGTGCCGTCACCGGACTTCGGGGTTGGCCCGACGCCCTGGGCCGGACGCGGCGCGGTTCCCTTCTCGTCTCCCTTTTTCGCTGGATCGTTCGATTCCGCCTGCGGGCCGGGTGTCACCGCGTTGGATTGTCCGTCAGACTCTCCGGGCTTCGACTCACCGGTATCCGCTTCGCCGCCCCCTGACGAACCCTGCTCTCCGCCCTGTTTGCCGTTGGCAGATTTGTCGGGTTCGCCTTCATTGGCTCGCTGCGGACCTTTCACGTCGCCCTTCGCTTTCGCGTCTGCCCCGCCTTCGGGCTGAGGAGATTCACCTTCGTTCGCAGCACTACGCGGTTCACTTTTCATTGGCGGGTTCGATGGGTCGGCATCTCGTTCGCCGGTTGGATTGGACGCGTCTTCACCATTCGCCTTGGGCTTTGCTGCGGGCTTCGTCGCATCCTTGCCTGACTGATCCGAGTTGCCGGCTTCAGAATTTGAATTGCCCCCATGGGGTTGCTGGTTTCCCTGAGGCGGCTGCTTCGCGCCGTCCTCATTCCCGTCGGACTCGCCGGACTGGCCTTTATTTTCAGCAGTTCGTTTTGTCGCCGCATTCTTCGGCTTCTCTGAACCGCCGTCGCTCTCCGGCTTTTCTTCGCGCTTGTTCGATTCGCGCGCATCCCCGGCCGCATTGGGTTTGGAACCACTCCGTTCGTCGTCCGGTTGTCCATTTTCACGCTGCCGAATTCGCTCCAGCGCGTCTCTATTCTTCTCAATCAGTCGGTCAAGCGCTCTTGCCGCATCTGGCTCTGAAGGGTCCGCTTTATTGTCACTTGGATCGCGTGCGCCTCCTTCGGACTCGCCGCCTGGACCGCCCGCATCTTCTTCTTCACCTCCGCCGGGCTGCTTCGAATCTTCAGAGGGGTTGGTTTTACCGACGGAAGATGCGTTGGCGTCAGAATTGGGTGCCGGCCGGCCTTCGACGTTGTCGGAGGGACCTTCGCCCGCACCACTCTGACGGGACGCTTCGGCCTCGTTGGGCGTACCCGTCGCATCTTGGCCTGCGGAGTTTGGTTCCTTTGCCGGGTTCTCAGGACCTCCCGGGACGTCGTTCGCGTCAGTGCCGGGTTTGCCCTCAGCCGATTGGTCGGCATTGGGTCCAGCGGCCCCTGGGCCCGCACCTTGATTTCCAGCCCCTTGCTCGCTCCCTGTCGTCTTGTTGCCAGGCTTGGGTCCGCGATCGCCGCCAGCGCGGTTGGAGGGTCCGCTCCCTTGCGAGCCGCTATTGCCGCCGGTCACGCGAATTTCAAACACCGGCCCGCGGGTCAATTGTGGGTCGGCAGCGCCTCGCAAATTGACGCGCGTATCCGCAGCCTCGAGGTACAGTTCAACGACGTCTCCAACCGCGGCATTGAGTGAAGCCACGGACACGGACTCTTCCAGATCGAGAACCGCCGCATCGAGGGGCACTTTGCCCGAGAAATCCATGCGCCCATTGGCGCGGGTTCCACGATAGTTCAGCACGACGCGGCTCAGGCCCCAGTCATCTGAGACGCGGGCCTTGATGTCAAATGACCCGTCAGACGCAACGTTCAAATCGGACGACGGCTCGGTCTGCGCAATGACCGGCGGTTGATCACCCCGCGCGCGTTGAATCAGACGAATCGGATTTTCATTGCCGGCGCCGAATCGATCATTGAATCGAACCTCGTATTCAAGGTCACGATCGACCACCCAGTCTGCACGCAGCAGGTGGGGGTCGTCCCCGTCCATGGACATCTGTCGTGAAAAACTGCCGTTCGCACCGTAAAATACGACCCGCCCATCCGACGCCGGCACATTGGTTCGCACGGTGAGTTCGGCGCGGGAGCCAATCAGGGCATCAATGGGCCCGTCGGTCAGGATCGCGTCGCCGCGGTTCGCATACGTCGGCCAGTTCACGACCACGGCGTGTCGATTCACCACCGGTTGCGGTCGCACCTCGATGCGCCGGGGGTCGAATCGCGCATCGCCCGCGCGGATGCGATACCAGAAAGTGGCATTGACGTCGGGGCCTGCACGGGTTGCACGCCATGCGGGCCGTGAATTTGAGTAATCCGACGAGTCCGTGGCTTCCATCGCGTAAGCACCCGACCAGGCGAGGCCATCGGGGCTGAACTCCAGGCTGACCGTGGCCGGAATGCGACCCGCGACCGCGGCCTCAAATGTCACCGGGGTGCCCACGACGACGGAGGCGTCCGCCGCCGGCGCGATCATTTCGATGGATGTCTGGGTTGGCGCTGCAATATCGGCCCCAAACACGCGAAGGACCGAAGGCCGAACCTGCTTTGGGGCAAATACGCCGTAGACGCCAAATGCGGCAATAACAGACAGGACGGCCAGGCCCGCGCGCCGCAGAGACCGGTCGGACACGACCCGGGTTGTATCCATGCGGCGCACCGCGCGGGCCGCCTGAAAGGCAAGTCCCGACGAGACGCCGGCGTGCACGTCAGATCGATGCCGGAGAAGCAGCGACGTGGTAACAGCATGGCGCAGGTCGGGCTGGGCCCGTTCCAGCAGCCAGGCGGCGTAGTAGCGGTTGATCCGGCGCAGGGCCGGTCTCACGACATACGTCACAATCAGCCCAAGGGCGATCAGTCCGGCGACGGCCAGCCCGATGCGTCGGACCTGAAGTGATAGACCCCCGTCCAGAATGTGATCTGCCAGCACGGCCAGGGCGACATAACCGATGGCCGCGGCGCAGATGTTCAAACCGCCGGCAAGGGCCGATACCGTACGGACGCGGGCGGAGGCCTGCTCCACGGCGCGGTCTACGACGGCTCTACTGACCCGGTCGACGTCCATAATTCACAGTTGCCAAAATACCGGCTTTTTCCCGCGGAATATGCTTGATTATACCCCGCCCTACCCATAATAATCCAAGAGTCGGATTTGCGGCACGGGGTGGCCCTTCTTCGAGCGTGTCAGGTTGACTTGGCTCTGTGGTACCGTACGCCTTGACGTGGCGGTTACGCTGAACGTCCGTTGCCCAGCGCAACGGATTCCGGACGGCGTAATTTTCTGAATGGGCGAGGACGCCAAGCCGACATTATGACGACGCCGGACCGGGACGAAGCCTCCCATTTCCGGTGATTCAATCCAAGTCCGGAGGGCATGGTTGATGAAGATTCTCCTGGTTGATGATTCCTGCACGATTCGCAACATCCAGAAGTGCACGCTCAAGACCCTCGGTTACGAGGACGTGGCCGAGGCATCTGACGGCGTCGAAGCCCTCAAGGTCATGTCGGAATGCAAGCCCGACCTGTTGCTCGTAGACTGGAACATGCCCAACATGGACGGCATCACCCTCATCCGAAAGGTTCGCGAGACCGACCGGACGCTGCCGATCATCATGTGCACCACCGAGTCCGAGAAGGCCCGCGTCCTCGAGGCGGTCAAGGCGGGGGTGAACGGCTATGTGGTGAAGCCCTTCACCGCACAGACCCTGGCTGAGAAGATCAATCAGACCATGGCCCGGACGCGCCCCGCGGTTCCCGAGGCGACCCCGGCCTGATTTTTTTTAGCGCGGAACTCGGGCGAACTCCGCCGCACCGCCCCCATCTCGCATATACTGCCGGGCCGAATGAACACATTTGGCCATAAATACCGCGCTTCACCTCCCGCATCGTGGATCCGCCGCCGCGCTGTTCGCGTCATCCCAAGCGCCCTGCTTGCCGTCACGACCGGCCTTTTCGGCACTGGTTGCAGCCGAGTCATCCTATCAACGGACGACGCCATTGTTCGCGATGACGGTCGAACCACGCTCGTCGCCAACGTCGAACGCGAACGGGTGCGCGACGTGCGGCAGAACCTTGCCAATGTCAAGGTTCGATTCGTCGTAGGCGGCCAGAACGTCGGCCAGGCCATGACCGACGATGATGGCCGTGCCGCGCTCGAAGCAACGCTCGCGCCCGGTGTCACTGAATTCGTGGCGATCATCAAGCATGAGGGCGTGCGCCACCAACATCAGGGTCGCGCCTTTCACTGGCGCCGGGATCGCACCATCGTTGCCGTTGACATCGACGAAACGGTCTCGGATACCTCCTATCGCGTGCTTCTGTTTCGGGATGAGGACAACAAGTCGGATCCGCTCAAGGATTCCAGCGCCATCCTTTCGCGCATCGCACAGGACTTTCAGGTGGTTTATCTGACCGGACGCCCGCGATTTCTATGGGAGAAAACCAGGCGATGGCTGGACCGGCATGGGTTTCCGGCCGGTCCGGTCGTCACGGCGCCCAGCCTTCGGCAGTGCATCCTGCAGGGCATCTTCAAGCGCACGGAACTGGCCGAACTTCGCAAGAACTGGCCCGGGGCCTTGATCGGCATCGGCGATCGCGGGGTGGATATTAATGCCTATCAACGCAACGGCATGTTGACCCTTCTCATTGGTGGAGACGACTCGGCAGATGTGACGCGGAACCTCTATCGCTTCGGGAAATGGCTCGCCATTGGAGAATTCTGGGAGTCGAATCGGACGATTTTGTCCGATCCCGAACTGCTCGAATCGGCGTTGAAATCCGGCGCGCCGTTTCAACTGCCGATTCACATGGCGAGCAAGTCGAAAGCGACGGATCCGCTTCCACCGGACGCCGCGTCCACCGCCACCGATACGAAATAGACCGACCCATCGGTCCTGCGGTCATTGAACGGCCGCACCGATGATGTCGCTCACCCGGCAGACGCCGTGCCGGGTCAGGTATCCGGTCAGGCCGTCAATAATCTGAAGCGGCGTCGTTGGGTTGACGAAGAGCGCCGTGCCGACGGCGACGGCCGATGCACCGACGAGCATGAATTCCACGGCGTCCTGCCAGGTGGCGATTCCACCCATGCCGATGATCGGCACGCCGGCGTTTCGTGCGACATCGCGATAGACCCGGTGCACCAGGTTGATTGCCAGCGGGCGGATCGCAGGGCCGGAGAGACCGCCCGTCGCGTTGGCCAGCACCGGTCTTTTCCGTTCGATGTCCACGACCATGCCGACAAACGTGTTTATCATTGACAGCGCATCCGCGCCGCCCTCGATGGCGGCTGCGGCGGTTTGGGTGATGTCGGTCACGTTGGGCGAGAGTTTGACGATCAAAATGCCCTTCTTGATGACCGGTCGCACCGCGGCCAGCAATTCGCGAAGCAGCCGCGGATCGGTTCCAAAGGTCATGCCATCGGCCACGTTGGGGCAGGACACGTTCAACTCGACGCCGGAAATCTCCGGAAGTTCATCCACCCGGGCGCAGACCGCGACATAGTCGTCAATCGAGTGTCCGGCCGCGTTCACAAAAACGTGCGTGCCAAATCCGGCCAGCGCCCTGACCTTCGTCGTGCAGAACTCGTTGAGGCCGACATTCGCCAGCCCGATCGCATTCAACATGCCCGAGGGCGTTTCCACGATTCGGTGTGGCTCGTTGCCCCGGCGCGGTCGAACGGTCACGCTCTTGGTGGTGAACCCGCCCAGGGTCGAAAGATCGATGAGCGGCGAATACTCATGTCCATATCCGCAAGTCCCGCTGGCGGTCAGGATGGGGTTCTTCAGGGTCAGGCCGGCGATCGTCGTGGTCAGGTCGATCATGGTTCAGGTCGAATGTGAAGTGCCGGATTGGCGTCGGCCGGCGCACCGTTGCGCCCGAAATTGTGAGGTCGCCTTCGACATGGTAAACTAATGCCGACAGGGATGGCATCGCCGGCGCGGTCAACCCGTGACCGCCCATCCCCGAAGACGGAGCCGATTCAGCCGTGATTGTCGACTGTCACACGCATATCTGGGAGGATCGCGCCCCGGCAGGTCTTGATCGCCTGGAGGCGTGGGTGCCGGGCGACGCCGGGTTTTTCGACCGCGAAGCGCGGGCCCGGGCCCATCGAGCCACCACCGACGAGCACCTCGAAGCGAGCAAGCCCTGCGACAAGAGTTTCGTTCTGGGCTTCAAGAGCCGCTTCCTCGGCGTGGAGATTCCGAACGATCTGATCTCGCGATACGTCCGCACGCAACCCGATCGGCTCATCGGATTCATGGGTGTGGACCCGACCGACATCCAGGAAGCCATGAACGATCTGGCGCGGGCCAAGGAAGACCCGGCCATCAAGGGCATCACGGTCAGTCCGGCCGCGCAGGATTTTCATCCGGCCGACAGCCGCGCCATGCAGGTGTTCGCCGAGGCTGCACGGTTGAAAATGCCCGTTCTGCTTCACATGGGGATTCACTTTTCACCGGCAAGCAAGATGGAGTTCGCCAGGCCCGTCCTGCTGGATGAGGTCGCTCGTGAATTGCCCGATCTGAAACTGGTCATCGCCCACCTGGGTTACCCGTGGATTGACGAATGCGTGGTCCTGCTGGGCCGGCATCGCAATTTGTTCGCCGACGTGAGCGCGCTGATCGCCCGACCGTGGAAGGCCTACAACGCCCTGCTCAGTGCCTATCAATATGGTGTTATTGACAAATTGCTTTTTGGTAGCGACTTCCCCTATTCGTCCGCGGCCACGGCGATTGAGTCGCTCTACCGTCTGAATCAACTGGTCACGGGCACGAACCTGCCGACGATCCCGCGACAGTTCCTCGCGGCAATTGTCGAACGGGACGCCCTGGCGCTGCTCGGCATTGCCCATGCCCCGCCGTCTCAATCCAGGGTCGAGAAGGGCCTGCTCGATGTCGTTGAACATTGATCGGACCCAACCCCGGTCGCGAGACCGTCACCCGTTGTGCAATCGGGTTGCGTACATCTTGCCCGTGTGCCTGGCGGCCGGCTGGGGTTGCGCACCGGTGGAGACGCGCTTCGAGATCGTCGCGTTTCACGAAGGCGCAACGGCTCGGCAACTGTCCGAGCGTTTCGATGCCGGCCGCTACTCGCGAAACGCGCATCGCGATCTTTCGATCGTTTTTGAAGTCCACGATGCCGACATGGTTGAAACGCGTCCGCCCGGCGAACTCGGCCCCCTGCCGCCCACCACCCAAATCGTCACCATTCAGATGTTCTGGGAACCGCGGCCGGGCACAACCCACGCCGAGAGTTCGCAGACCAACGCCACCATCAGTTACTGCCTGATCAGTGGACCGGATTCGATCCGGTACGCGGGTGCGGGCTTTGTGTACCTCTCCAAGTCGCAGGAAGGCCGTATTGAAGGACGCATTGAATCGTCCGCGTTGAAGGTAGCGCAGGTGGTCGGGCAGCCCCGCGATCTGTTTGGACGATGCCGCATTCAGGGGACGTTCGTGGCAACGGAGGACAAGCAACTGGTGGTTGCAAAATTGCTGCGCGTCCGCCGGCTCTTCGGCTCTCCCGGGGCTCACCAGGCGCCGCAACCCGCAACGGATCTTCCTTTGGAAGATTGACCGCATGCCGTTGTGAAACTACGCTGGGATTGCCGGATTCGTGGGCTGCGTGGCAAGGTTGCGCGCCGCCCGACTCGCGTCGCCGTCACGGGCTCACATTCCATGTCGCTTGCCATTCGATGCCCGAATCAACAGTGCGGCCGATTGGTCCGGGTGTCCACGGAGTTGCGCGGACAGCGCATCGCCTGTCCAGCTTGCGGTGCAGGACTTCGCATTCCGTCCGCCCGAAAGGGCCCCGCCGAGCACGCCCCGGCCAACCTCGATGACACGCCGCCGGATCTGGAGGCCATTCCCGATGACGTAGTGACGCCGCCGGCCGACACGGTCTCGTCGCTTCGAGACGTGGACGAAACCGTGGCCGACAAGGCCGCCGCGGCGACGTCGGCGCTCATTCCCATTCTGAAACTGGCGCTTGTGTTCGCATTTCTGGGCGGGCTGGTCTGGGTCAGCACACAGTACATATTCCCCAAACTGTGGGCCAAGAAGTCGATTTCCAGCGGCGCGATCGAAGAATTGACCCAGGATGAGGAGGAGGCCAAACGGCGCGAGGCGGAGCGAAAGGCGCGGCAGAGTCCTCTGGATGAGCCCACCAAGTCGACGATTACGTCCGCGATCGACCGGGGCGACGTCGTCGAAGCCCGCCGCCTGATACAGAAATTACAGAAAGACGGCACGACATCGGAAGAAGAACTGAAATCGATTGACGTCGCGTTTCAAAGCGCGCTGGCCCGCCGATTGACGTCAGACCATGAGAAACTCGACGCCCTTATCTCAGAGAAGAAATGGGATGATGCCGGGTCGCTGCTAGCCGCGATACGGGACATGGACCCCACGGCGCAGGCGTCGGAGCGTTTTCGGGATGCCGACAATCGCCTGAAATCGGGCCGCGTAGGCGACCGGCTTGAGGAAGCCGCTCGACTGTGGGATCGGGAGGATTACGACGCGGCCCTGGAAGTCCTCAATCTTGCCCGCAATATTGACAAATCGGATCGAAGAATCGAGGACCGGCGCCGCGAATACGCCCGCGCCATGCAGTCGGGCGTCTTCTTCAAAGTCGCCGGTGGTGTCGAGGCGGACGTCTTCTTGGACGGCCGCAAGATCGGCACGACCCGGCGGACCATCTGGAAGTTGCCGCCGCACAAACGGCTTTCATTTGTCCTCACGGCGCCGAATCATGTGCCGCGCGAGGTGCGGGAGATGCTCGCGCCTGACATTGCCAAATCCGTCCAGGTCGTGCTTGCCCCGTCCGTGCCGGACGCGCTCTGGGCGGCTCATCTGCTCAAGGACGATTCCGCGAAGTGGCTGGTCTGCGCGGCGATCGGTGGCGAAGACGGGGCAACCCGGACATTCGCGGCGGAGATGGAATCCAAGACCCGTGCCATAAAGCCAAACGAGAAAAAAAAATCCCTCTGGCTGCTGACCCGCAAGGACGGCCAGGAGGTGCATGCCATCGAATACAGCACACTGGGCAATACGATCCGGTATGTTGAGGTCGACACCGGCGAGACCGTCAAGTGCACCAGGGAAGACGTGACCCAGGTGCGAAAACTGACCGACGAACAGGCCGCCCAGCGCCTGATGGGCGGTTTGGCGAAGCGGGCCGCCGCGCAGCCGGAGCCGTGTGCCGCCCTTCGACAGATTGCGGATTTCGTCGAGATGTTTCCCAATGAAATGAATTCGCTCCTCGGTGCGCATGGCGACGCCATCCGCCAATGGGCCGGACAAGTCGCTGATATGCAGTCGTGCGCACCGGGAAGCGGGCGGCGCAGCGAACTGCAGCCGGTCAAACGTGTGGCGGCCGAGTTGGCGGCATGGAGGGCGGTGAAAGCCAAACCGCCGGAAACGCTTTTGCAACAGAGCAAGTCCGCACCGTGAGCAATGGCGTGGCACAGGCGCCAACCTGTGCTCAACCGGCCTTGAGCCGGTTTCACAATTTCATGTGCTGTCGAACCGCGCGAAGCACTCTGCGGGTTTACAGAGGGCGTATATGCTCATGAATGAATTTCACGCGAGTTTGTGGGCGCCGTGGCGGCACGAATATGTGACGGCGGCATCCGCGCCGGGCGAAGACGCCTGTTTTCTCTGTGACTACCTGCTCAAGCCGGAATCGGATGCCGAGAACGGCGTCATCTGGCGGGCCGATGATACAATCGTCTTGCTCAATCGCTATCCCTATACGAATGGTCACCTGCTGATTGCCCCGTTCGCACACAAGGCGGATCTCGACGATCTCACCCGCGATGAGATGCGGCGACTCTGGCATCACACCGGGCAGGCCAAGCGGCTGCTGGCCGGCGCGCTCGCGCCGCACGGATTCAACATCGGGATCAACCTCGGCCGATGCGCCGGCGCGGGCCTGCCGGGGCACGTGCACCTTCACGTCGTACCGCGATGGAACGGCGATACCAATTTCATGTCGGCCGTCGGCGATGTACGCGTGATTCCGCAGTCGCTCGATCAGTTGCACGCCGCGTTTACCGCACAGGCCGCGGGCCTGGGCTTGCCGGTCCCCGCTGAAGAGGCCTCGCCATGATGCAAGCCGGTCTGATACCGCAGGCCGTCGCGAGCGACGCCACGCGCGGCCGCGCGTACGCGGAGGCCGCGGCGTCGGATTCCCCGTTTGAGGAGGATCGGCGGCGCATCCTGAATTGCATGGCATTTCGCCGTCTCATGCATAAGACGCAGGTCTTTGTCAGCGACGGCGGCGATCACTTTCGCACGCGGCTGACCCACACCCTCGAAGTCGCCTCGCAGGCCGAGCGCCTGGCCCGGCTCCTTCACCTCAATGACCGGCTGGCCGGGGCCATCGCCCTGGCACACGACCTGGGCCATCCGCCGTTCGGGCATGCCGGCGAGAAGGAACTGGCGGCGCAGATGGCGGGTCACGGCGGATTCGAACACAACCTTCAATCCCTGCGCGTTGTCGATTATCTTGAACACCCCTACCCGGATTTTCGCGGGCTGAATCTCACCCTGGAACTGCGTGAATCCCTGGTGAAGCATCAGACACGATATGATCGACCGGAGCGTGCAAGCGTCAGCGACCCGCAATTGCAGACGCTCCTGGAGATCGGCCCCTCGCCGCCGCTGGAGGGACAGGTCGCAAATCTGGCCGACGCGATCAGTTACACGCTGCATGACATAGAGGACGGCATCGGCGAAGGCGCCCTGGATGAGGCGACGTTGATGAGCAGCCGACTCTGGCGCGAGGCGTCGCGGCATATCCGCGAGACGACGCCCCATCGCCCCCTGCTGGCGATTCGCAGACCGGTGCTGGATGCGTTGGCCGCGCGGCTCTCAGAGGATGCCGCCGAGGCCAGTCGCGCGAGGATCGCGGAATCTGGTGCGACGGATGTCGATTCCGTTCGACGCCACCCGGAGGAGTTGATCGGGTTCTCGGCGCACATGCGGACGGCGGTCGAGGAATTGCAGGATCTGCTGTTGAAAAAGGTGTATCGGAATCACCGCGTCGTGCGCATGGACTCCAAGGCGCGGCGCTTGATCCGCGATCTTTTTCAAGCCTATCTGGAGGAACCGCAACTTCTGCCGGAGCGTTTCTCGTCCCGCGTCGCGGAGCAGGGTCCGCACCGGGTGATCTGCGACTACATTGCAGGAATGACAGATCGCTTCTGCCAGCGCGAGCACAAGCGCCTTTTTGCCCCGTTTTCGTTTGATTAGGTAACGCAACGGTAACGAAAGCCCCATAGGTCGCCCCACGCGTTGACATGCTGCTTGCCAAGTCCCGACAATATCACAGGTGCGTCGCGGGTTTTCCGCGACGTCGAAGCGTCCCAATTTTCAGACAGGTGTATTCCATGCGTCGATGCCATGCCATTTTCGTGCTTCCCTTGATGACAGCCGCCATCTGCGCGGCCCAGACTCCGTTTCTGCCCACCGCCGACGACACTCAGTGGGTTCAGGCCCGCGTCGCGTTTCTGGCCAAGATGTATGAACTCAACCCCGGTCAACAGGGCCAACTGACGCAGACCTGTACCGGTCTGATCGGCGAACAGGCCAACTACCAGAACTCCGAGTCCGTGCGTCTGACCGTGCGAAGCATCCAGGTCGGCATGGACCAGGCCATGACCGGCAGTGGTGATGATGTGCGAGGCGCTGTTCTTGACCGGCTGAATTCGCAACTCTACAACATTTATACGAAGGCCCCGCTAAGTTACGCCAGCATTGCTTCGAAACTCGAACCCACGCTGCCCAAGGACCAGGTGGACAAGGGTTATGCGAACATGAAGGTTCACTTCGCGAATCAACTGCGAAGCGGAAAGATCGAGATGACGCGCGAGAATATTGACCGATTGGCGGGACAGTCGGTCGAATTGCCGAGCATCGCCAGCAGGAAACTCTCAATCGATATTCCGCCCGCCGCACCACCGACCAATGTCAATCCGACGCCGGTCGTCCAGGCCCCGATCAAGCCGCCGGTGACCCCGACGCCGCCCGCCCCGTTGCCGATGACGCCTCCCCCCGTGAAGCCGGTTCCGCCGCCGCCCCCGCCGCCGCGGGAATACGGTCCGGCGCCCGCCCGGGACACCTGGGCCTCGCGCGTGGACGAAGTGGCGGGCAAGTACAAGTTCACGCCGGAGCAGTTGGCTCGGGCCAAGACGATTCTCGATCAGGCCAACAAACTCGCTGACGGCGCCAAGGACGCCAAGCCCCTCTCGGAAATTTACGGCGTGATGAACGATCGTGTCACTTCGCTGGCCAGCACCGAGCAGCGCATCAAGGCTGACGGGGAGAAGTCGGTTGTGCCCGCAACACCGTCCGCCCCCATCGTGAGCGGCCCGCTCAAGGTCGTACCGAAACCGCCGCCCGGTGCAACGGTGATCGACGCCGGCGTTCCGCAACCGTCCACGCCGCCGCCGGCAACGCCGCCTGCGCCGGTCAAGCCTGCCGAGCCCGCCAAGCAGCCGTAAGGCTCGATGGCACGACGGCGTCCAGGCCTGCCGAGCCTATCGGCAATTCAAGTCCACCATCAGCGCCCCGGACGCAAGTCGTCCGGGGCTTTTTTTGTTACGATCCGATCGACATGTCGGGGCGTTCGACCTCGCATGGAAGATGTTACGGGAGCCCGTCCATGTGCCCTTTCTGGACCCGAGTGGATGACGATCTGCGGGCCATGCGCGACGCGGGTCAATACAAGACTTTTCGCAATTTCCTGGGCCCGATGGGCGCTGTTTCGGAGATCGAGGGCGCCGGTCGCGTGGTGGTGCTCTGCTCGAATGACTACCTCGGCCTGGCCAACGACCCTGCTGTCGTCGAGGCCGCGATCGCTGCACAACGGAAATGGGGCGCGGGCACCGGGTCGGTACGCTTCATTTGTGGCAGTTTCGACTACCACCGGAAACTGGAAGAGAAGATCGCCGCCCTGTCCGGCACGGAAACGTCGACGACCTACGTCTCCTGCTGGAACGCCAACGAAGCGGTCATCGCGACGCTGATGGCCATCGGCGGCGACTCGGTCATCGCCATCAGCGATGAGTTGAACCATGCCTCAATCATCGATGCCATTCGTCTCGGACGCCAGATCAACAAGGCGTCTCAGTCAAAGGTCTACAAGCACTCCGACATGGGCGACCTGGAGGCTCGATTGAAGGAAGCCGCCGGTGTCAAACTCAAACTAGTCGTGACCGACGGCGTTTTCAGCATGGAAGGCGACATCGCGAAACTCGATCGGGTTCACGCGCTTTGCGTCGAACACGGCGCGCTGCTGATCGTGGATGATTCGCACGGCGTGGGCGTCTGCGGCGCGACCGGCAAGGGCGTGGTAGAGCATTTCGGCCTGCTGGGGAAAATAGACTGCATGACGGGGACGCTCGGCAAGGCTCTCGGCGGCGCGGCCGGCGGATACGTCGCGTCCCGTAAGAACCTTGTCGACCTGATGATGCAGAAAAGCCGTCCGCAGATCTTCTCAAATGCCCTGCCCCCCGGCACGGCGGCCGCCGCGTCCACGGCCATCGACATCGTCCTGAAGGACAACAGCCGCGTGACCAGGCTCCGCCGGAACGTCGACCACATGCGGGCCGGACTGCGCCAACGCGGCTTCGAAACGGTGGAAGGCCCCAGCGCCATCACGCCGATCCTGTTCGGCCCGACCGCCAAGGCCATCGCCGCCAGCAAGCGGCTGCTGGAACTGGGCGTCTTCGTCATCGGCTTCGGCTACCCGGTCGTGCCGGAAGGCGCCGCCCGGCTGCGCGTGCAGGTCTCCGCCGCGCATGAAATCGCACATCTCGATCAGGCGCTGGACGCGTTTTCGAAGTTATGACCTTCGCCGGGCGGTTGCTTGTCACTTTTCGACCACTTTCGGGGCGTTCGGAAAACCGCGTTGTTTGGACCATGATTCTGGTGTTGTCTGCAGGCATGCAAGTCGCTCGCCGTCCGCCGTGACGTCAGGACTGCCGCCGGATTGAGCAACCCGCCGATACGTGGATATACTGGTTTGGTGTGATCCGCGTCCGATAAGACGCGGATGGCTTCGGAGACCTTTCCATGTCCACTTGGCGATCCTGCCTCGCACTTGCGTGTCTTTGCGGCGTTCTGACCGGCTGCGGGCCCACCGACAAGGGCGGTACGTTTGTCCAGATCGGCTCGACCAAGGCCAGCCTGTTCGGCATGCCCACGGAATATCGCGCGCTGCACCCGCGACTGGAGTCCGCGCTGGGCGCCCAGATAATGTTCAACCCTCAACCCAACGGCAAGGCCATCGGCCAGCAACTGGCACTCGGCAATCTGCAATATGCGATGTTGACCTGCAAGGAGTACGCGGAACTGGAGGACACCAGCCAGGTGAAGGTCGTTGCCGCGGCCATGAACAGCCTGGGCAAGACCAGCCGAAAGGCCCTGATTGTGTCGAAGAAATCAGACGCTCGTATTCAAAAAATCGCCGACATGAAGGAGAAGCGCTTCGCCTTCGGCACCTTCGGCGACGTCCTGACCGACAAGGCCACCAAGCGGGCGCTGGAACAAGGCGGTTGCCCGCCGAAGGACATATTGGTGGACCTGTTTCCTCCGCCGTTCGGCATCATGGGGCGGCTGTACATGGGCAGCGACGCGTGCAAGACCGTCTCGTTCGACCCGACCGTGAACGCGGGCGTGTGTGATGAAGTGGTGTTCAACAACCTGCCGGCCAGCGGCGGCAACTTCATCGTCGGCCCGTCACAGGACCTGCTGGCCAAGATCGGCGAGACCGAGGAAATCCCGGAGTGGGCGTTCGTGGCCGGTCCGTCGGCGAAGCCGGAATTGACGGCCAAATTGGTGGAATACCTGACCAGGCAGGCCAAAGGCGACAAGGCGGTGTGCGAGCAACTGGGCGTGAGCGGATTCGCGGCTGCGGATTCAGCGCCGTATGAGACGGTGCGGGCGTGGCTCTCCACCATGCCCAAGGAAGAGCCGCCGGGCGAACCCAAGGACCGCCAGACATCGGTGGCGGCGCCCAACGCCATGCAATAGCCGCTAACCGACGGCGCCGATTCGGGTCCCTGCTGGTGACGAATGCGAGGAACCATGATGACGCGAAGCGGTTGGTGCAGTCAGGCTGCCGTCTGCCTGTTGACCCTGGGTATGATTTCAGCGCTCGGCGGCTGCGCTCCCAAGCCCGACAAGAGCGCCTGGAAGGAATACGCCGAGCAACTCCGCCCTGAAGTCGGCCACGAGACCATCGAAACCTACGTGAAGCGCTGGGGCACACCGCATCAGCGCATTGACGTCAAGGATGGCGAACTGTACTGCTGGCGCATCTCGCACGGCTCCACCAGCGGCGGCGTCGGTTACATCGTCTCGGTCGGCAAGTCCTACGAGGCGTATGACGACATTCGGCTGAAATTCAACCGCGACAAGACCATGGTCGACTGGACAGTTGATTGCATTCGCTGATTCCACGATCGGTCGAATTCGGAACAGACGCTCGTATTGACAGCACCCTGTTGGGTGAAAGCACTCAGTTCACCGGCCGTTCAATCCCATTCTGGGTTTGCGGCTGCAACCGTGCGTGCAATGCCGCGAGTATGCCTGCGCCAATCAACCCCATGACGAGACATCCGCGCCACAGGACGACGCCGCCGAAGCGCTGCAAGACCCATCCGCCGATCGGCGCGCTCACCATCATGGCCACCGAGAAACTCATTCCGAACACGCCGAAATAGCGACCCCGCATGGTGGGGCCGGCCAGGTCGGTCACCACCGGGCCATTGAACGGGGCCATCAGCATTTCGCCAATCGTCCAGATCGCAACGGTGAATCCGAATCCAATCGGGACCGACGCCAATTCGGTCGCGCCAAAGCCAAATGCCGTCGCCAGCGCGCCGAGCAGCAGCATGGTCGCCCGGTTGAACCGCTGGATGGCCGCGGTCAGGGGTAGTTGCAGCAGCGCGATCAGCAGTCCGTTGACCGAGATAATCCGACCGTAGCCCTCGGAGTCGATGTTGAATTCATTGCGCAGGTAGAGCGGAAGGCTGGTCATGGATTGCATGAAAACCGTGCCGATGCAGAAACTGGACAGGCAGAACAGCAGAAACACCCGGTCGCGGAGGATAATGCCGACCGCCGCTTTCAGGGGAACTACGACAGAAGCGTCTGCCCTTTCGCCGTGAATGGTCGTGGGATCGACGGTGTCGCCCTCCACCGGCACCGACGCTTCCAGCGGTGGCGGGCGGTGCATTCCGAGAGACTCGCGGATAAAAAGCAGAATAATGGCTCCGTAGATCACGCTGGTCGTCGCGTCAATTGCGAACATCCACTCGAACCCCAGACGGCGGCTGATTGTGCCCCCCGCCACGGCGCCGACGCCGAAGCCGAGGTTAATCGCGGTATACATCAGCCCGAAGGAGAGGCTTCGTCGCTCCGGCTCCACGAGATCGCCCATCATCGCGGAGGCAGCCGGACGGTACATGTCGGCGAGCATCGTAAATAGAAATAGACAGGGGAACATCGTCCAGGGGCTGTGCAGAAAGCCGAAGACCAGCAGGACCCCGGCGTTTCCGAAAAGCGACATGAGCATGACGCGCCGCCGTCCGATCTGATCGGCGAGGTGCCCCCCCACCAGACTTGCGGTGACGGATCCGACGCCGCAGACGGCCGCACCGCTGGTCGCGGCGAACTCGGAGAATCCGCGCTTGCTGGTGAGATAAAGCGTCAGGAATGGAATGAGAAACGTGCCCGCGCGGTTGATGAACGATCCGATGCAGAGAATATGCACCGCTCGGGGTAGTTCGAGGTAGGGTCGGATCATGCCACGGGTCTCATTCCGCGATCACCGTCACGCGGAGAAAGGCGGGAGCATACCCGATTCCAATCAACCAGATCCCCACAACCCAGGAGGTGAGCAATCAGTCCATTGATTCCGCAATTCTCGGGGCATCGCGCTGCGGCCGTCTTCATCGTCTGCCTGCCACGATCAACCGCGCCGGCCAAAGGGCCACCATGATCGGCGCTTGGACGGTGGGACTTCCACTTCGACCGTGGCGACCGCCGGCAGTCGCAGCCGCTCTTCAAGCCAGCGCGACCGGGCAAACTGCTCCGGATGGTCGGCAAAACGACGGCGCGATTCCTCGGTGAAAAATGCGTCTGCCGGCGGCAGGTCGTTGTCAAGCGAATAGAATTTCATCGCTTCGTCGAGACACTGCGCTGCTTCCGCGGCAAGGTGGCGGGCTTCGGCGGGGTCCGAGGCAGATTTGACGGAAGACAGAATGGTGCGATACAGGGTCAACCAGCCCAGCAGATCGATTGCCTCGGAACGGTGCGGCGTGGTATTGACCCGGCTGGATTCGGCGCCCTGCCGCGACGGCACGGGGTCGATGATGAGGGATAGGGTTTCGGGCGTGCGGCAGGCGTTGCATTGAACCGACAATTGCCAAGCGTGCGGCCCGTCGCCGATGCGGGTGATTCCGCCGGATGCAACCAGTGGGCCGCGCGAGCATGACCGGCATGGCCGCACCATGATGTACAGAAACGCCTCCGCGACGCTGTGAACACGGATCGGCGATTCTGCCATGATTCGTGATCCAACTTGCGCGGCGTTCCCGCGGCTCAAACGGGGCTAGATGCCGCCGCCGCCCTCTGCCGCATCCCGCGACATTTCACCGGGGCGGGCTCGCCGCGTCGGCGCATTCTCATGCTTCAGATCGGCGACACCCTTGGCCGAAAGGCCCTTGTCCTGCTCCAGCGCCTTGATGACAGTCAGGTCGAGCGAACTGAACTTCTGCTCGAGTTCGGCCACGATGTCCGACAGTTTGCACATGACATCGACTTCGAGTTTGTTCGGATTGACCCATGTCGCGGCGACCATCACGGCGGCCGAGAGTTCGAGTTTCTTCGGGTCGGCCTCGTCACCGAGCGACTCTGCAATGGTCTCGTCTTCGTTGATCTTCATTGTGAAGACCTGCTTGGCGAGGTTTTCACGCGCGTTCGCCAGCGCCGCTGCCTTGGCCGTTTCCACGGGTTCGCCGGTCACGCTGCTGGGGTGCGCCGGCAGTTCGGCCATCGCGTCCTTCATGTCCATCAGCGTGGCCGAGGCGTCGTCATCCGGGGCGTCAACATCCGGCATTGGCGGCATTTCGCCTGGTGCACCGCCTCCGCCCAAGAGCCCGCCAAACATGGAGGCCAGGGCCATCTTCGCCTTGGTCACCGGTCCGGGTTTGCCGGACGGTACACCGGCCGCGCCGCTGTCGCCCTCGCCGTCGGCTGAACCCGCCCCTTCAGCGGCCCTTGCCGCGCGGAAGGTCTCCAGCGGTTCGTACGAGACTGTCGGAGCGGTCACCAGTTTGACCTGCGATTGATCGGAAATGTAAGTCATGTCGGCCGCCGGCATTCCAGCCGAGGCGAATTTGACGTCGCCGATGGGCGTTTCCGCCTGAGCCGGAGGCGCGTCCGACTTGGCGCAGCCGGACGCAAGCACGATCAACGCGCCCGTGGAAACCATACACATTGCGAAATTCTTCGCCCGTGCCATGCAGCACCTCGTCGTGGTCAGAAGTCAAACTCGGGGGCCCAACACTCCGCGGGAGCGGTCGCCCGTACTGGGAATGATAGTCGTTCGCCGACTGTGTATGTTACGAGTTTGCAGACCTGACAGTCAATCGACGCCGTCGGTTATCGGCCAAACACCCGGCCGGCCTACGCGATCACGCCGACGCAGGCCCGCTTCAGCGGCGGACCTCGGCGGCTCCCGCTTTGATTTTCTCGATCAACTCGCCAGCCTCCGGTTCGGGCACATACTCAACGTGGCCATCGACGAAGAGGAAATTGGCGCCCGCAGCGTTGGCATCAATCTTCTCCGCCAAAAGGATCTCTCGCGGATCGGCGGTGCTCGACAGCCCCGGCCGATAAATGACATTGCCCAGGGTTGCAATGTCCTCGACACGCAGCGGGCCTGACTCGTCACCCGGTTTGGCAAACATCGCCAGTGTTACCAAGCCATCATTGACCAGTTCGGACAGGTCGTCCGGAAACTGGTTCTTGTGCTCGGCGGCCCAGAGGTGCAGGCCCTGGCCGACTGCGCGCATGTTTGCCATAACCAGCGTTCGCTCCGCCGCATCCCGGCCGCGGCCAGTGGCTTCGACAAGCGTCGAAACGAGTGCTTCCATTTCAAACGTGTCGCCTTCGGCGGGCTCATCCGGCGAGACAACGTCGGCATCAGCGGACTTGCGATTCCTGGACCAGCAAACGTTCAGTTCGGCCACATGCTGTCGTGTACTAAAGGACAGGCCGACATTTGATCCTCGCAGCAGTTTGGTTCCACTTGCACCAAGCATCATGGCACCGATCGGGGCCTTCTCAAAGAACTGTTCAATGTCGACCAGGAGGCAGAACTGTTCGCCGCCCCCGAGCGCCTTGCGGCAGTCGCGCAGGTTGTCCCGCTTCGGCTCGCCGGAGACTGATTTCGGATCGACCTTTGCAATCTCCCCGACGGTCTGCGGGCTTTCCGCCACAATCAGTCGCTTGTCGTGAATCGCCCAGGCGATCGGCCCGCCGTCCTGCACAAAACGAACGGGCAACTCGCCGATCGGCACCGTGGCCGCCTTCAAGCCGTAGTACTTCTCCAGTTTCGCGACACTGTCCGCGAACCGCTCAGGCTCGCCCAGCGGACACACGACGGTCCATGCGATGGGCGGCCTCTTCATGAAGTCCACCCGAGCGCCGAACACCGCCTCGCCGGACAGGCCGCCGAGCACCTCCGTCGTGAAGTTGACGCCGGTCTCATTCTTGAATTCGGCGATCTCGGTGCGGTATTCTTCGGCGATAGCGGGGTCGAACGTGTCGGTGATTTGGTAGATCCCGTCGACAATGGATGCCCCGCTGTTGAAGCCGATGCGGCCGACGGCGAAGAAGTCGTCCGGAAGAATGCCAAGCGTGGTTGAGCAGCCGGACGTCCCCACGATCGATCCAAGCATGCCACGGCACGGATCGGCCAGCGACGCAAGCCCCTTCAGGCGAATGCCGCGCTGATCCCATGCGAGTTCACCGGCGACCGCTTTCACGTCGGTCGGCGCAAGGATGCGCAGCACCAAGTCTTCGTTCGAATTCGGCTCCGGCCGCGGAATCAGCCGAATCAGCGGCTCCGGATTGACCACGACGGATATGGCAGCGGCGTCTGACAGCCTTGCCAGAAGACGCTTCACGTCTGAACGGCCGGTCCAGGTTCGTTCAGGCCAGTTGCCGCCGCACCAGTGCTGCACGTCTGGCAGGCGCGTGGAGAGAAACGCCCGTTTGTCCTTGACGGCGTAGGCGAACAGGGCCTTCTTGGCGGGCTTCAACGTGACCCGTCGGGCTTCACCTGTTTTGTCGATATCGACGCGGTCAAACGGGCGGCCGCTTCGCTTCGACCCGGCCTCCAACACGGGCACCAGGTACTTTTCGACAAAATGATCGACGTCAAATGCGCGATTGCGCAGATCGACCAGGGCAAAAAAATCGAGCCGGTGCCCGTCGCGCGTCGGCGCATACATGCCGATGAGCGTCGGGACAGGCAGGTGCTCAACTGCGTTCACGACGGACGTTGCCAGGGCTCGCGACGGCATCGCCACGCCGAGGATGGGTTTGATCAGTTTGGCCGGGAAATCCTGCCGCGGCCGCTCGATGAGAATGGCGGCGACGGCATCATCCGGCACGGATTCAAATAGACGCTCGGAAGAAAATGCAGTGTCTGCGCTGAGCAGGAACAGGCTGCAGATGGCCCATTGCATCCAACGCGGCTTATGCGATGTCAGCCGAACAGTTGCTCGATCGTGTCTGCGCATGGTGGTGTTCCGGATGTCATTTCCTGGCGGCAGCGCGCTGGGCCGCCGTGGGAAGGTCTTCCAATCGACGGATCAGTTCCCGGGTGAGTTCCTGTTCCCTGGCCGGATCGGGCGGCTGCCTGGATTCAAGCGACTTGATGTATGCCGCGGCCCGACCCTCCAACTCGCGGAGAATCGCATCGGCCGCCGTGCGCTGGGCATCGTCCAATTGATATCGATCAGTGTATTCTTTCAAGATGATCCGCCATGGATGAACCGACTCGGCCCGCCGTGCCTCGGCGCGCATCGTCCGCCGTTCGTAGAATGCCCGGGCCTTTTCGCCTTCGATCGGCTCCAGGCCCGCCGGCGTTCCGTCTGGACGGACGCTGTACTCCATGTCGCGGCCGGTCAGCGGATCCCTCGGGATCTCGGAGAGATACGCCGGCCTCAGATCCGCGAGTCTCGGCGGATAGACGCCGTGCGCCTTCCAGTAGGCGGCTGCGGCAACCGCCACGCGCGTGCGCTCAAAGTTCGCCCGTCGCACCAGCGTCGTGTCGTGGGTGCGGGAAAGGGAGGGCAGCATCATCCGGCTGGTCATGTTCCATGCCGGTACAGCAGCCATCAGCTCCTCGTCGGTTTCCTTAAGGCCGCCTTCCGCGGCATCGCGTCGCGTGGCGGCGACGAGTCTTTCAAAGTAGGCCCGACTGTGTTGTTTCATCAGTCGATCGGGCAGATAGACGCGTTTCAAACGTCGCGCCAGGCGTTCCCAGCCATCCGGATTGGCGTTGATCTGACCTCCGAATGCGCTGTGCGGATTCAGCAATCCCGGCAGCGTGCCAGAGAGGTCCAATATGTCATCGATGTGTCCTTCCGACAGTTTCTCCTCACCGCGCATCATGCGCTCCCAATCCGGTTGCAACGCCGCCAGTTTGTCGAGTTCTCGACCCACCTCCGCAAGTTTGTCGGCCGTGAGTTGACTGCTTTCGATTGACCTGCGCAAGTCTTTTTCCGCAAACGTGCCGATGGCGAGTCCGACCAGGCCCTCAATCAACGTGCTTCCCTGGCCGGCGTGATTTGCCATGCGTTGCGTGGCGATGGCATCGTCAACCGCGCTGTCGGGGTCATTCGATGCGCGAGCGTGTGCGGCACTGAGCACCATCAGCCTGGACAGATTTCGCATCGGCCCCAAGGTGGGGAATAGCGCGGCGACAAGTGAATCGGTTTCACCCTCACGTGCGAACGGCATGTAGTAATTCGGCATGGCCGCGGCCTTGCGGGTCAGCGCGATGGCGTCAGCGTTCTTGTCCAACCACTCGGCAAGCCGGTTTCCCGCGTCTCCATCGGGCCAGGTACCGGTGGTAATGGCGGCGTCAAAGGTCTCCTGAAGGTCGGCCTGCGGCTCCACGAATGCATTCATGGCGTCGATATAGACCCATGCCGCGTTTTGGTCGTCGGGAATCTCGGGTGGAGTCAGACCGCGGGCGACGAGCCTGTCGCGCGGGAAGATCGCATATTCCTGGCCGCGCAGTTTGAACGTCTGCTTGTCCGGGGCATACTGGCCCCATGCAGTGGGCGCTGTTGCGCAAATCGCGGGAAGAATGGCCGCGAACCACCTCAATCGTGCCCATCTGGCTGCCATCGCCGCCTCCTGAAGTGCAACAACGCACCATGCGGGCGTTTGTTATGAAAAGCGGGCTCGGCCTTCGCTCCCACTCGGGAGATCGGAGATCCGCTGCGGCGGAGCGAGGGCCGGGGTGAGGGTGGTGACGGCGAGCAACCGTCTGCAAGTTCGCCGGGTCTCTTTCATCATGACCGTAGGCGAAACAAATCAGGGAATGGCATCCATGCGACGCCACAACGCCGCACCGACGCTCGTCGCCGTGCGGCAGGCTTCGGCCTCATCGCAACCCGTCACGCGGCGATCCTGCAACACCGGTCGCCCCGCCACGAAGACATGCTTAACGTGCCCCGCATGCAGGCCGAACAGAACGTGTCCGATTGCGTTCTCGCTGGTCAGCGGCGTGAACGGAACACAATCCGTGACGACGACGTCGGCAGCCGCTCCGACCTCCAGTTTGCCGAGCGTGACGCCCAGCGACTCAGATGCGCGGCGCGCCGAGCGGGCCAGCATCTGCACGATATTGCCCGGACTGACCTCGGCATGCGCGTGTCGAGCAATGAGCCATGCCGCCTTCGCCTCGGCGAACAGGTCGCCCCCGATGCCGTCGGTGCCCAGCATCATCTGACCGTTCATTGCACCGACTGGGGCGTAGCCGACGCCATTGTTCATGTTCGACCGGGCATTGTGGGCCACGGTCACGCCGGCGTCCTGTAATCGCGAGATATCGCTCGTTGGTAAATTGGTGCAGTGCGCGAAGATGGATTGCGGCGTGAGCAGGCCGAAGCGTGAAAGGCGTTCCACGACGGAGCAGCGGTGATTCTGGCGGCAATCGGCTTCGTCGCAGGGGTCTTCGGCGACATGGATGTGAATACCGGCGTTGTGCTTTCGGCACAGTTCGGCCGACGCAGCAAGCGCGGCATCGTCCATTGTGAACGAGGCGTGGGCGCCGACGAGTCCTGCGAACTGCCCGCGACCGGCGGACTGAACCCTGGCAAGATATCGATCGTTCTCGGCAAGGCCCGCCTCGCGACCCCGAGCGCCGTGCCGATCAGTGGTCTCGTAGCACAAGACGCCGCGCAGGCCGACGCGCGCGATGCCGCTTTCGACGCGATCCAGCGAGCCTTCGATGGTCCGCGGCGATGCGTGATGATCTATCAGCGTCGTCGTCCCGCAGCGGGCGGCGGCGATCGCGCCGATCAAGGCCGACGTCTCGATCGAGTCGGCATCCAGCGCCTGATCGAGCCGCCACCAGACGCGCTGCAGAATCTCCATGAAGTTCCGCGGCGCCTCCCGCGGGGGCGGCATACCTACTGCAAGCGCGGAATACAGGTGCGTGTGCCCATTGACCAGTCCCGGCATCACGACCGCCCCGCCGCAGTCGATGACGGTGTCGCCGGACATCGGCACGACATCGGGTCCACGCGCGGCGATCATGCCATTTTCAAGCCGCAACCCGCCCCGCTCGACACGGATCGGATCGATGTCCAGCAGCAGGGCATTATCAAGGACGAGCGCCATTTAATTTCCAAAATTTGCTGCAAACGGTTCAGGCGGTACGCTTCTTGCGCGAGCGGCGCGGCTTGGACGTCTTGGTCATCGGGTGACGTTCATTAAGAAGCTCGATAAGTACTTCCGGAGTCCCCCCGGCTTCCTTCCAAATGCGCTCGCGAATTCGCCTCACCTCCGCAACAACCGGGTCATCTCGCGATTTCGAGCGAGGTGGTTTTGGCATGACTAGTCCTCCGATTCCAGATTGAGCGGCGTCGTCACAAACGGCACGGACAAGCCAAGCCGACTGTTCAGGACGCGCAAGTGCTCCATTTTATTCGCATTTGCCAGGTGCCGGCAATTCCATGTTAACAAAAAATCCAATTCATCATTCGAAGCCATCGCAAGGTGAAATGCTCGTTTCGATGTAGACGGATTTCACAATCAACCTCACAGGCTGACGCCTTGTGCCTCAATAATCCGCTCAATTTCGGCCAGCCGCGCCGGTATCTCATGCGCCCGCCCCACCGCCTTCATCGCCCCGGCCGTGTCCTTCAGACCATTGCCGGTGATCATCGCTACGACGGACGCGCTCGATTCGATGATGCCGCGGCGTACGGCTTCGGCGATGCCCGCCACGGCCGCCGCCGCTGCCGGCTCGGCGAAGACGCCCGACATTCGTCCCGTCTCGCGGACGGCTTCCATGATCTGCTCGTCGGTCACGGCCACATACGCCCCGTTGCTGTCGCGGACGGCGTTAACGGCCTTTCGCACATTCCTGGGCACGGCGCAGTTGATGCTGTCGGCGTAGGTCGTCGCATTCGGATCGATCTTCAGTCTCGCCTCCGAATCACCGGTCATTGACCGGTGCCACACATCCATGACCGGCGCGCACCCCGCCGCCTGCACGCCGAGCATTTTTGCGGACCAATCGATGACGCCAACCTCGCGCATCTGTCGCAGCCCCTTCGCCACGCCTGCAATCGAGCAGCCGTCGCCGACGCTGGCCGACACCCAGTCGGGCGGATCATCAGCGCATTGCTCGGCCACTTCCAAGCCGCCCGTCTTTTTTCCTTCGACGAGATACGGATTGATCGCGCAGTTGCGGTTGTACCAGCCGAACGCGGCGCACGATTCGTTGCACAGGTCATAGGCCGCCGCGTAGCCCTCGGCCACTTTGAAGACGGTCGCCCCGTAGGCCAGCAGTTGGGCGAGTTTGCCGTCGGGCACGGTCCGGGGCACGAAGATGAAACATCCGATGCCCGCCGCGGCTGCCGAACAGGCCAGGCTGCTCGCGGCGTTGCCGGTCGAAGCGGTTGCGATCGATGTCGCGCCCTGTGCGAGGGCCATCGCGACGGCCAGCGAACTCGGCCGGTCCTTGAAAGACCCGCTCGGATTGCGTCCGTCGTCTTTGAGCCGCAGCCGCCGCACGCCCAGCGCCGCGGCCAGACGCGGGGCTTCGATTAAGGGCGTCCAGCCGACGTCGGGCTGCACGGGGTTGAAATCCGCCGGAACCGGCAGCAATTCCGTGTATCGCCAATGCGACCGGGGACGGGTGGCCAATGCGTTTCGCGTCAGCGTCTTCTTCGCGGCCGCGATGTCGAAGATGACGTCGAGAATGCCGTCGGTCGGGCCGCATGTCGGGCAGGTCATGCACCCATTAGGAGCGGTTTCCCCGCACTGAACGCATGTCAGTTGCTTTACCACGGACACAAGGCCACCTCCAGGGGCGCATTGTACGGTCGGATGCCCCTCGCCTGCGATCCGCAATTCGGCACTCAGTCCCTATACTGCGCCCCATGTGGCCTGACCTCGGACTGTGTCTCCTTGGCGTTGTCGTCGGCACGATCGGCACTCTGATCGGCGCCGGCGGCGGCTTTCTGCTCGTGCCGATCCTCACCCTGCTGTATCCCCACGATCTGCCCGAGACACTCACCTCGATTTCGCTCGCCGTCGTTTTCGCCAACTCCTGCATGGGCACGGTCGCCTATGCACGGCTGAGGCGAATCGCTTATCGCCCCGGCGTGGCCTTTGCCGCCGCGGGCATTCCCGGCTCGATCGCCGGCGCCTTTCTCGCCACGCACATGACCCGCGGCCCGTTTGAACTCGTTCTCGGGGCGACGATGCTGGTTGGCGCGGTGCTGCTGCTCATGCGCCCCAAGGCACCGACGCTGCCTCCCGGCGGCGTCTTAAGCGACGACTCCCACGGCCAACCCAACCATCCCTCGCCCGCCGGCCCAACGGCAGGACCCCTGACGCCCCACCTGAACCAGCGCGACTGGACCATCGGCATCGTCGGCAGCACCGGCGTCGGCGTGCTGTCGAGCCTGCTGGGCATCGGCGGCGGCATCATCCATGTCCCGCTGTTGACCCTGCGGCTTCGCTTCCTTGTGCACACCGCCACGGCCACGTCGCACTTTGTGCTGGCCATCACCTCCGGTGTGGGTCTCGCCGTACATATCGCCACCGGCTCCTTCTCGACCGGCATTCACCGGGCGCTGGCCATCTGCGTGGGCGCGCTGGCCGGCGCGCCGATCGGCGCACGGTTATCCACTCGCATGCACGGCAACGCCATCCTGCGCGGACTGTCGCTGGCCCTGGCAGCGGTGGGCCTTCGCATGGTTTGGATGGGGTTTAGACTGATGAAATAAATGAGGCCGGGCGACGGCCGGGCGATTGCGGTAGAATTGCAGGCGTATGTCCCCTTCGGTAATGAAAATAATCGGACTGATGGCGAAAGAGGCGCCTATCTCCGTGTTGTTCTGTCGCCAGCCCGCCAAATGGACACGAATGGTTCGGTGGAATACAGCGGATGACACCTTTGAGCGAGGCCAATGGGTAAAGGGACGGTTGAGAATCGGCTACGCCAATCTTTCGCCGGACGGATCGAAACTTCTCTATCAATTGTCGCGTCACCAGGCCCCGACAGGTCGTCGGCACTTCACCGCCATCTGCCGACCTCCTTACTTCACGTCACTGGTATGTTGGACCGGCATTGGGAGCTGTCGGTTCTGGACAGATTCGGCGGTCGAGTTGGATGGTCCGCCGGGATATCGACAATTGGTCAGTGGCCAGGTCCCAGCGGGTTTCAGGGTTGAAATGACAAATCAACCTGGCCGAATTGAGTACATCGGCAACGAGCCTATCAGCCCAAATGGATCATCGTGGTCGGATACAGATCAATCGGGACGAACCGTCTACGCACGAAACGGTATCGTGTACGCCGTCGATGTCGGCCCAACCGGCGCAAAAGTCGAACGCCCGCTTGCCGATTTTTCGCAGGATCGATTTGAAGAAGTGATCGCCCCGGAATGGGCGACGAAGTGGTAGCCTCATCAAACTTGAGCCCAGAGTGAACAATCTATGCACCTATCAATCGACGAATCCCTCGCCAAAGCCGCACAGCGTTGCCGCGAACTGGGCATCGTCATCCCCACCTTCGCCCAGCAGAAGGACCCCGGTCTCATCCCGCAGAAGATCAAGGACCGGCTGGGCCACGTCGGCATGTGGGATGTCAATCCGGCCAATCTCTTTCGCATTACATGGAAGAACGAGCCGGTGGCCAAGGGCGGCGGGTTCAACCATGGCAACTGGATTGAGTTTCCGTCGTCGCTGACCGGCGTGCCCGCGCGGATCGTCGGACTTCTTGGCAAGCATTTTCCAACCGGGGCGCACAAGGTCGGCGCGGCCTTCGCCTGCCTCGTGCCGCGCCTCGTGACCGGTCAGTTCGACCCGACGCGTCAGAAGGCGGTGTGGCCGAGCACGGGTAACTACTGCCGCGGCGGCGCGTTTGACTGCGCGGTGCTTGGCTGCACCGCCGTCGCGATTCTGCCCGAGGGCATGTCCCGCGAGCGGTTCGAGTGGCTCAAGTCGATCGGCGCCGAGGTCATCGCCACGCCCGGATGCGAGAGCAACGTCAAGGAAATCTACGACAAGTGCTGGGAGATTCGCCGGACGCGGCCCGACTGCGTGATCTTCAACCAGTTCGAGGAGTTCGGCAACGCGATCTGGCACTATCACGTGACCGGCGGCGTAATCGATGAAATCTTTAGCAGTCTGAATACGAGCCCTTTGCATTCGCTTCGCCTTGCCGGCTACGTCTCCGCCACCGGCAGCGGCGGCACCATCGCGGCGGGCGACTTCCTGCGCACGCGGCATCCGCACATTCGCGTGGTCGCGGTCGAGGCTCAGCAGTGCCCCACGCTCTACAACTGCGGCTTCGGCGATCACCGCATCGAGGGCATCGGCGACAAGCACATCCCGTGGATTCACAACGTCCGCAACACCGATGTCGTGGCGGCGATTGATGACGAGCAGTGCATCAGCCTCATGCGGCTCTTCAACGAGGATGCCGGTCGCGCAATGCTGGAGAAGTCCGGCGTGCATCGCGGCACGGTCGACCGCCTGCCCGACCTTGGCATCTCGGGCATCTGCAACGTCGTTGCGGCCATCAAAACCGCGAAACACTTCGAAATGACCGAACGCGACGTGATCATGCTGCCGCTCACAGACTCGATGGAGCTATACGGTTCGCGGATCGAAGAATATCGCAAGGAGCGCGGCCCATACGACACAATGCGAGCCGCCGGCGACCGGGCGCGGTATCTGGAGGGCACGGCAACCGACTGGCTGCGCGAGCTGAATTACACCGACCGCAAAGCCCTGCACAACTTCAAGTACTTCACCTGGGTCGAACAGCAGCAGCGCAAAGTCGAAGACCTCCGCCGGTTGTGGGACCCGGATTTCTGGACGGAACAGTTCGGGCAGGTTGAGGCGTGGGATCGGAAGATTGAGGTGTTTAATCGGGAAGTGGGCACGGCCTGACCATCCAATATGGACCGCGAAGAACTTCAGAAGGTGAGACGCATGCTCATCGCTGTCAGCGTGGCCGTGCTGATCGCCAAAGTCGGGCTTCCATTAACCGAAGGGAATCGCGTCAGCACAGCGATTACAGTCGGCCTGGCGATTGTCTTTGGCGGTGCCCTCTTCTATTGGGCAATCAAGAAGCAATAGAAAGCGACGAGAGTGTAGTCCGCCGCGCGTGAGTGCTTCCCATCTCGCACGCGATCCTTGCGTGCATGCCGACGGGGGAATATTGTCTGAGCGGGATTTAGGAGGCGGAAAGGTGTTCAGAATGCTTGACATCAAGGCGTGGCCGGAGCTGGCGAGGTTTGAGACGAAGGAGAGCCAGCAAGCCGCCCGGCGGGCCATCCAGCGAGTCTCTATCCGCAGCCGGCGGACTTGGCTCGTCGCTGTCCTAGCTACCATCATCATGGTCTGCCTCATTGGTTTTTTCCCCTATATACGTCACCCGGACCGATTGTTAATGACCTCTGTAATTATTGGAGTGGGTACTGCGCTTGTGATTCTGGCGACGAGATCGTTCTTTCTTCCTCGCGACGAGATTCGAAAGGCACTGCGTCAATGCCTGCGCGAACGGGGCATACCTGTCTGCCTCGAATGTGGTGGCGATCTTCCCGCGACGGCTCTAACCACTTGTGCCGACTGTACGCGAGCTATGAAGGTCAATTAGAGCGCGCGCGAGCGGCTCTCCTAAACCCTTGCAAAATCGCAAGTTATTTGCCAAGTGCAGCCCGAAGCCGCCCCGCCCGGCCCTTTTGACGCCCCGCCGGAAGCCTCAAACGAGGCCCGCAACATCCCGATAACCGCGCGGTCCTCGGAATCGGGCCTGCGGCGGGGCTGAAAATCTACAAACGCCCGTATAAGGCGCCTGCGCGACTTCCGCGCTGGCCAGCGCGAAGTCAAAACTGGCCAGCGCGAACATAAAACTGGCCAGCGCGGACTTCAGAATGGCCAGCGCGAACATAAAACTGGCCAGCGCGGAGTCGGCGCTGGCCAGCGCGGACATGAAACTGGCCAGCGCGGACTTCAGAATGGCCAGCGCGGGAGTGCGAATGGCCAGTTGCGTCACGCCTCTGCCCGACGCACCGCCTAAGAACCATGGCCGCCAAAAGCCGCGGCCATGCCACCCGGAGACTCCTCATCCCTGCGCGCCCAAAGGAACGTTGACCTGCGGGCCTATCGAAATCTCTTTTAACTGTTGAAGTGGATACTGGTCCAAGACGAGTAATCGATTGCCGAGCGCGACAATCCCCCATTTCTTGCACGCCAATACCTTTGCGGGTTGGCCGTTGATATTTGTCTCAATCTCTGACCAAGCTATCGCACCCTCCGCAAGCTCCTCGCTGAGAATCTTAACTCGATCGCCCTTCGAAAGGCCCAAGTGGGGAACCAACATGTATCCGGCGCGTGGAGGTGACATGTACGTGTACCGTCGCTTCCGCGCTTCGCGCCAGCAATAGGTAGCCGATGGTCCCAGCACCTTTCGGTCAATCTGTTTCATCAATCGAATCGACATTACGACTGCGCGGACCAAAACCTTGTGAGGAATATGCAGGTCTTGATGATCTGTCCATTTTTCAGGGCATTCCTTATGGCTTACATCCCTGTTTCGCTTTCGTCGAATCTCATGCTTTTTGACATACTTCTCAAACGCCTCGGCTTCGGCCTCGAATAGGCTCAGCTTTCGCGCGGCAAAGTAGAAAGTCAGTTGGCCAATCTTCTTTTCTGCGATCTCCGAGAGCCGCCCAATAAGTTCATCGCGCAACTTGTTCACCATCAAATTGGCGAACGCGACCTCCGAATTCGCCATGTCCTTTCCGATATCGCCAGATCGGAGTGTCCTGCCTCTCCTGGAACTGGAGTTTTCCGCCGTCTCGGATAAGGATTCCGGGATGGAGGACAACTCATGGGACGGCCGCGTAAACATTATTCTGGTGCGGAGAAGATGGCGATTCTGCGGGAACACCTGATCGAGCATGTTCCGATCTCGGAAGTCTGCGCCAAGCACGGCTTGCAGCCGACGGTGTTCTACCAGTGGCAGAAGAAGCTGTTCGAGGGCG
>Ga0268299_1000834_pt1 | contig 75702 bp, 74 predicted proteins | sample NOBtaG_FD_193484 | JGI IMG/M metagenome (GOLD analysis project Ga0268299, IMG submission 193484) | Activated sludge microbial communities from bioreactor in Nijmegen, Gelderland, Netherland - NOB reactor | ecosystem: Engineered > Bioreactor > Aerobic > Activated sludge | place: Netherlands... | reverse complement strand
TTCAACAAGATCAAACACTATCGTGCAATTGCAACCAGATACGCCAAGAAAAGCCGAAACTATATGGCGTTCATTGACCTCGTGTCTGCTATGCTATGGATCAAATGAATGTCAACAGAACCTAAGGCTTGTTCAAAAATATCGGCATTTACTGTACTTATACGTGTATGGCCGTTACTTTAATTGTGGAAGATTGTCATTTTCACAGAAGCTTAACAAAATGCTCTTAAAGCTTATTGCATGACCAATCGAATTATAGCGTTGTTAATCATTATGCAGATCGCCGCGCTTCCGGCGTGGGCGGCGGTGGTTGAGGTTGAGCAGACCACGAAATGCCAGGTGATTGAACGCTATGTTCCAGATGCGGACGTGGCCTATCAGCCTGGCCGCGACGTCGTAGCGGGAAAGCCGGTGGCCCCCGCCGATCTGCCCGCCGGCCCGGATGGGGCGGCGCAGATAGTGGTTCCGCAAAATTTCGATATTGAAATAGACGCCGATCTGGCGGGCAGCGCTGCGGGTGCGCAAGACCCGGCCCCCTATCTGCCGCGTGCCAAAATTGGCAAGGTCCAGGTAAAGAACCTGGAAGGTGAGACGACGCTCGATTTCAATGGGCAGCCTCTATACCGCAGCGCGTCTGGGACGGCCTCGCCGGAATGTGCGCACCAGGGCCTGTGATCCGCTTCGTCCTATATTGCCTGATGATTGCTATATTCCCGGCCATTGCCTAAAAGTCACTTTCAATCAGCTGTTGGCAAACCCGGTAATGGAAGCAGGCCCATCATGAAGCTATCGCAATTCTTTCTGCCCGTATTGAGGGAAGACCCGTCCGAGGCGCAGATCGTTTCGCACCGGCTGATGCTGCGCGCGGGCATGATCCGCCAGATGAGCGCGGGGATTTACGCCTGGCTGCCACTGGGCCTGCGGGTGTTGCGCAAGATCGAACAGATTGTCCGCGAGGAGCAAAATCGCGCCGGCGCCATCGAGCTGCTGATGCCCACCATCCAGTCTGCCGATCTGTGGCGCGAAAGCGGCCGCTATGATGATTATGGCAAGGAGATGCTGCGCATTACCGACCGCCATGAACGCGACATGCTGTTTGGCCCCACCAACGAGGAAATGATCACCGATATTTTCCGCAACACCGTGCGCAGCTACCGTGATCTGCCGCGCAATCTGTATCATATTCAATGGAAATTCCGCGACGAAATCCGCCCGCGTTTCGGCATTATGCGCGGGCGCGAATTTCTGATGAAGGACGCCTATTCGTTTGACATTGATGCGGCAGGCGCGCGGCGTTCCTATAACGCCATGTTCATCGCCTATTTGCGCACCTTCGCGCGCATGGGGCTGAAGGCTATTCCCATGGCCGCCGACACCGGCCCGATTGGCGGCGATCTCAGCCATGAATTCATCATTCTGGCCGACACCGGCGAAAGCGAAGTGTTCTGCCACGCCGACACGCTGGCGCGCGACTGGGCGGCGGAAAATATCGACTATGCGTCGGATTTGCAGCCGCTGGTCGATGGCATGACAGCACTCTATGCCGCGACCGATGAAAAACACGACGCGGCGCGCTATGAACAGGAAGTGCCTGCGGACAAGCGCTGCAATGCGCGCGGCATCGAGGTCGGGCATATTTTCTATTTTGGCGCCAAATATTCCGCCGCGATGAACGCCAGGGTGACGGGGCCGGATGGTTCGCTGATCACCGTTGAGATGGGATCCTATGGCATCGGCGTATCGCGTCTGGTGGCGGGCATTATCGAGGCCAGCCATGATGAAAACGGCATTATATGGCCGGCAAGTGTTGCGCCGTTTGATGTGGGCCTGATCAATCTGAAAGCGGGCGATGGGGCCGTGGATGCGGCCTGTGCGGATTTATATGCAAAGCTGTGCGCCGCCGGAAAAGACGTGCTCTATGACGACAGCGATGAACGCGCAGGCGGAAAATTCGCCACCATGGACCTGATCGGCCTGCCCTGGCAGGCCATCATCGGCCCCAAGGGCGTAAAGAACGGCGTCGTTGAAGTGAAGAACCGCGCCACCGGCGAACGCGCCGAGCTTGGGGTTGAGGCCGCGCTTAAACTGCTGGCGGGTTAGGTGCGTGGCGTTCCCCGCAGTCGAATAGCTGCTGACGGGGGCGGATTAACGGGAAGCAGCAAACTATCATGTCAAGACCTGACCCTAATTTTGTGACCCCGATTTTGACGGCGTCTTTTCTGGTTCGGGTAAAATTTTTTTCGAAGAGATCTTGAACCGGCAAGCTGCTGTTCTAGATAAAAAATGCCGGTTGCCGAATGCGGGACCGGCATAGTCCCGGAGGCGTCATGCGCTTGGCGGCCTTCTGATAATTACCTTGCTAATTAGGAGGATATGACAATGAGGACGACCCTTGATTTCTCACCCCTGTACCGTTCCAGTGTCGGTTTCGACCGCGTCTTTGATCTGCTTGAGACGGCAAGCCGCGTCGAGACTATTGATGACTGGCCAGCCTACGATATCGTCCGGACCGGAGACGACGCCTACCGTATTACCATGGTGGTGGCGGGTTTCTCGCAGGACGAATTGAGGCTTACGCATGAGCCAAACCTGCTCGTGGTCAGCGGTTCGAAATCTGGCGACGAGCAGACGGAATATCTGCATCGGGGTATTGCGGGGCGGCCGTTTCGGCGCCGGTTCGAACTGGCCGATCACGTAAAAGTCGCGAGCGCGAACCTGGAGAACGGTCTTCTTACAATCGATCTCCAGCGCGAAATCCCCGAGGAGATGAAACCGCGCCGAATTGAAATCGCAACCGGCCCGGGGCTGTCAAAGTCCGAGCCACGGCAAATCGGGACCGGAAAACAGGCCGCCTGAGGCGGCGAGCAAAAGGGGTCAGACCCCTTTTCTGAAGACCTGACCCCTTTTCGTGCCCCCTTTTTCGGCGCGCGCATATATTGCCCGCAGGCTTTTTCGTGTGGCTCTGGACCCCGGAATAAATCCGGGGTGACACCGGGATTGTAGCATGGGCTAACCTAAAATCATCACGGTCTAAAGGGTGACGTCCCCTTTATGTGGGTGCATTATCGTACCGCACGCGTGTACGATTCAGGAAAGCCTGACGGCTTTCCTGTGTCTGTGCATCAATCCCAGGCCGAGAATGCCGGCGCCAAGCAACGTCATTGCTCCAGGTTCTGGGACATCGGCAACACCGCCGTTGCCTCCACCGCCATCAGGAGAAGCATCGGAAGCAATTATGTCATCCCAGACAATTGTGTAGGAGCCGGGTTGATCTGGATAGCTAACCCCCTCTAAAGCAATGATTCCAATGCTCCCAGAAGTACCGATAGCTATTGTGCCAATGCCAACACCATCAAGCAGATACTCCAGAGAATTAGAACCGGTGATTCTGAAGCCGATTTCATGCTCACCATACACAAAGCCGATTGGGATTCCAAGATTGTACCAGAATCCATCTATAGAATTCCATCCTTGAAAGCGTGGACCAGCGCCGTCAGAAGTAAATTCAATTATGGGAACATAGACTGAGAGACTGTTGCTACTTATTATAATACCCCAAAGACTTGCCATTTGACGTCCAGTAGTCGCCCAACTGGGGTCAATAAATAGACTTGCCCTAACTTCAACAACGCCATCAGGCATCAAATATGCACGCCCCTGATACTGAATTGACGTGCTAGGACTAATCACTTCCTCCAGTTTTCCGCCAACCACCGAAAAACTATCGGGAACTTCCGAAAAACTATTAGGGTACCATGTTCCTGGAGTTTCATTCGCTGCAAGTATTACCGGGCTTGAAAAGTCCAGTGTGAGCACCGGCGACGCCTGTGCACCGGTTTGCCACATTACCGCCAACATTGCGGCGGATGTGGCCAATTTCAAATGATTACGCATATTCATTCTCCGTGATTAAAGTTTGTCCACCGGGTAATTCCGGCGGTTTTTACGTTTTGATGACACAACTTAACCCCAGCGCGGGCCTTAATATGACGCCACGCCTGATGTTAAACTTTTATCAAACTACCCCCCCCCCGAAGGTGTCAATGTTCGTTTGTCACAGTTTGGGGAATTAGGGCGTGATGGTTTTTGCAACTCTTGACAGGACAGTTTTTCACAAGCTTTGCATCCCCAAACCTCAACCCGCCCTCGCCACGCGGCGCATGGTGACATTGCGGCTGTTGCGCGCCATCCTCGCCAAGTCAGGGTGTGGCGGATAGCCCTGGAGTCCAGGGCTATCGCATTTGAAAATGCGTCCTTTTTCCTTCTCCCCTTGTGGGAGAAGGTCAGGATGAGGGGTGCGCGCATTTATGCGCGTAATAATTTATGCGCGTAATATAAGGGCTTTCTTGTGTGGCCCCCTCACCCCGACACTCTCCCACAAGGGGAGAGGGGGACAGCCCGCTTTCTAAGTGTCCATTTAGAAAGTTGTTGAATCGAATGAATCATTTGTGATTCTGTAGCGTCGGCCAACAACCGGGGGAGCCGCATATGTGGACCGCCGCGGAGATGGGTTGTTGAACGCACCTTGGCCTGGCTCAACCGTTGCCGCCGTCTGACCAGGGATTGGGAAAATCTCACCCGCAACGCCCTGGCTTTCTTGCGTTTGGCCTCAATCCGCCTCATGCTCAGAAAACTCAGCAAAACTTCTTAAACGGACTCTGAGATTACTACCGCCCCACAAATTTCGCAGGTCTGCGTTCAGCCGTCGCCCGGATGCCTTCTTTCATGTCTTCGGTGCCTTGCAGTTTGTTTTGTTCCTGCAGTTCGCGCGCGGTGGCGGCGCGCACACGCTCGGCCAGGCCCATGCGCACGGTTTCGCGCACCGCCATGACGCCAAGGGGTGCGGCGGAGGCCAGTTCCAGCGCCATTTCACGCGCAGCGGCGCGCACCTGGGGGGCGGGAACCAGACGGTCGATCATGCCCATTTCCAGCGCCTCTTCGGCCTTTACCCGCCTGCCGGTGAACATCATGTGCCAGGCCTTTTGCTGGCCCACCAGCGCCACCAGAGTGTGGGTCAGGCCAAAGCCCGGATGAAAACCCAACTGGGTGAAATTGGCGGCAAAGCGCGCCTCGGGACAGGCGACGCGGAAATCCGGCACCAGGCACAGGCCAAGCCCGCCGCCGATGGCCGCGCCATTGACCGCGCCGACGATTGGCTTCTTGTTGGTGAACAGACGCACCGCCTGATCATAGAGCGGGCTGCCGCTGGGGCTTTCCACCTTGGTGGCCAGGCCTTCGGCGCGCGCGCCGCTGGCGAAATTCGCGCCGGCGCAGAACGCCCGGCCAGCGGACGCCAGCACGATGGCGCGGCATTTGGGCTCTCTATCCAGATCGGCGAAGCAATCCGCCAGTGATGTCAGCATTTCCAGATCGAAGAAATTCAGATCGCCATTCTGCATTTCGACGGTGGCGATATAATCATCGGCCAGATCAACTTCGATCAGCGTGTAATTTCCAAACTTCGCCATTTCGGCCTCCCCTGTTTTTTATGATGTGTTGGGGGATGCTAGAGCATTCCGCGCCCCTATTCAAACACCCGTGTCGCCTTGGGGCGGATATACAGCGTATCGCCTTTTTTGATATTCAGTTCATCAACCACGGTTTTGGGCACTTCAGCCTGCAAAATTGCGCCGCCGGGGCGCAGGAGCTCCAGCTTCACCAGCGCGCTGGCCGGGTTGACATGAGTCACCAGGGCGGTGACATATTCTTCGCCATCCAGCACCTTGCTGACAAAAATTTCGTGCGGTCGGGTAAATAATTTTACCGCCACCGCATTGTCCGGCCTGCGGATGGTTTTTTTCCTTTTGACCAGAACGGGGGCGGTTTTTTCCGGCAGCAGGCCCGGCACAACCTTGTTCACCACATGACTGATTTCGGGATAACGCCCAAGCCACCCTGACGTATTACTGCTCTGTAAAACGGTCTCTTCGGGGATTTCCACAATATCGGTTTCCGCCAGATGGACCTTGCCGTTTTCATCTTTCCAGCCATCGAACTCATTATAATTTCCAAGAAAGTCGTACACAAAACCATTGATGGGATGATGATAGACCTGTTCGGGGGTGCCCACCTGTTCGATGCGGCCATTGCTCATCACCACCACCCGGTCGGCCACTTCCATGGCTTCTTCCTGATCATGGGTCACGAAGATGCTGGTGATGTGAATATCGTCATGCAGCCGGCGCATCCAGCGGCGCAGTTCCTTGCGCACCTTGGCGTCAAGCGCGCCAAACGGTTCGTCCAGCAGCAGGACCTTGGGCTCCACCGCCAAAGCCCGCGCCAACGCCACACGCTGGCGCTGACCACCCGACAACTGACTTGGGTAACGGTCATGGAACGCCTCCAGATGGATAAGCTCCAGCAGATCCATCACCTTGCGGCGGATTTCGGCATCGGATGGGCGCAGCAGTTTTGGGCGCACACTTAAACCAAACGCCACGTTCTGAAACACCGTCATATGCTTGAACAGCGCATAGTGCTGAAATACAAAACCTACATTGCGCTCTTTCGCGTTTTTGGTCTGCTGTTCCTGCCCGTCCAGAATCACGGAACCGGAATCGGCAAATTCCAGACCTGCAATAATGCGCAGCAACGTCGTTTTTCCCGAACCCGACGGGCCGAGCAGCGCGATCAGTTCACCCGATTTGATATCGAGGCTGACATTGTTGAGCGCAATAAAGTCATTGTTGAATTGCTTGGAGATATCGTTGACCTGAATGCCCATAGGTGTACGCGCCTGTTCTAGTGCCGGTTGGTGGGGCTGCTGAATCTGCTTTCAAGCAGGGTTTTCAGCAGCAGTGTAATCAGCGCAAGGAGTGTCAGAATGGAAGCCACCGCAAAGGCCGCAACAAAATTATATTCATTGTACAGAATTTCCACATGCAGCGGAATGGTGTTGGTTTCGCCCTTGATATGACCAGACACAACCGAAACCGCGCCAAATTCACCCATCGCGCGGGCATTGCATAAGAGCACCCCATACAACAGGCCCCATCTAATATTCGGCAATGTCACCCGGAAAAATAGTTGCCAGCCCGTGGCGCCCAGCAATATTGCCGCTTCTTCTTCCTCGGTTCCCTGTTCCTGCATCAGCGGGATCAATTCGCGCGCCACAAAGGGGAAGGTGACAAAGATTGTCGCAATAATCAAACCCGGCACGGCAAAGACAATCTGCACGTCATTGTCGATCAGCCATTCTCCGAAAACACTATTGGCGCCAAACAGCAGCACATAGATCAGCCCTGAAATCACCGGCGACACGGAAAATGGCAGATCAATCAGGGTAACTAGTAATTGCTTGCCATAAAAATCGAATTTGGTGATGGCCCAACTGGCAATGACGCCGAATACAAGGTTGAGCGGCACTGCAACGGCGGCCACGATCAATGTTAACCGGATTGCAGCAACCGCATATTCGGCCTGGAGACTGTCGGCATAGGCCGAAAATCCTTTGCGAAACGCTTCTGCAAACACAGCGGCTACCGGAAGCCCGATCAGCGCGGCAATAAAAACAACCGAAGTGCCGATCAGCGCAAACCTGAACCATGGCGGACCCGCAATTGGCGATTTCCGGTTCGTTGAGATATTATTCATCGCGTCTTCTCCGGCTCCAGGCCTGAAGCAGATTGATTGCAAACAGCATCAGGAATGACGCCAGCAGCATCACCACCGCAATGGATGTGGCGCCGGTATAATCATATTGCTCCAGCTTGGTAATGATGATCAGCGGAATGATTTCAGAAACACCGGGCATGTTGCCCGCGATAAAAATCACCGAGCCATATTCCCCCAGCGCACGCGCCAGCGCCATGGCGAACCCGGTCATCAGCGCCGGCGTCAGTTCCGGCAATATCACACGATAAAAGGTTTGCCAGCGGGTCGCACCCAGGCTGACAGCCGCTTCTTCATATTCGCGGTTCATGTCTTCCAGCACAGGCTGCACGGTGCGCACCACAAAAGGCAGGCCGATAAACACCAGCGCAATGGTGATGCCAAGCGGCGTAAAGGCAATTTTGACGCCCAGCGGTTCGAAATAACGGCCAATCCAGCCCTGTGGCGCATACAGCGCCGTCAGCGCAATGCCCGCAACAGCGGTCGGCAGGGCAAAGGGCAGGTCCACCATCGCATCCATGATCCGCTTGCCAGGAAATTTATACCGCACCAATACCCAGGTGACGATCAGTCCAAAAAATACATTGATAAAGGCGGCGGCGAAAGACGCCCCGAAACTGATGCGATAGGCGCTCAGCACCCGCGCCGAGGTCACCGTTTTCCAGAATTCGGCAAAACTGACCCCTGCTGTTGTGATGAACAGCCCTGACAACGGGATCAGCACAATCAGCCCAAGATAGGTAAGCGTGATCCCAAGCGTAATACCAAAGCCCGGTATAACGCTCGGTTCCCTGAATTTTTTCATGCCTGCCACTATACCCATTATGTGGAAATCTTATTGCGCATAGATCTGATCAAAAATGCCATCATCGGCAAAGTGCATTTCCTGCGCAGCCTTCCACCCGCCCAACGCATCAATATGCAAAAGTTTCAGTTTGGCAAACCGGTCCGCATTTTTTGCCGCAATCTCCGGATCACTTGGCCGGCAGTAAAAACTGGCCGCCAGTTCCTGCGCCTCTTTCGAATACAGATGTTCCAGATAGGCGCGCGCCACATCCCGCGTTCCATGCTTTGCGGCATTTTTTTCAACCAGTGCGACCGTTGGTTCGGCCAGCATGCTGAGCGAAGGGATTACTATATCAAACTGCCCCTGGCCAAATTCGGATTCCGCGAGATAGGCCTCGTTCTCCCACGCCAGCAACACGTCGCCGATGCCGCGCTGCACGAATGTTGTGGTGGATGCGCGCGCGCCCGCATCAAGCACCGGCACATTTTTATAGAGTTTCGTCACAAATTGCTGCGCCTTTTCCGCGCTGCCATATTTGTTCAGGGCGTATCCCCAGGCCGCCATATAGCTCCAGCGGGCGGCGCCGGAAATTTTTGGATTTGGGGTAATCACCGCGACGCCTTGACGCACCAGATCATCCCAATCCCGGATCTGCTTTGGATTGTCCTTGCGCACCAGGAAGACAATCGTGGAGGTATAGGGCGCGCTGTTATTGGGCAGTTTCTGCTGCCAATCCGGCGGTAATAATTTTCGGCCCTTCTGCGCAATCGCATCCACATCATAGGCCAGCGCAAGCGTCACCACATCCGCGCGCAAACCTTCAATGACCGAACGCGCCTGTTTGCCAGATCCGCCATGGGACTGACGCACCGTGACCTCCTGACCGGTTTTATCCTGCCAGTATCTGGCGAACAGGACATTATACTTTTCGTAAAATTCACGGGTCGGATCATAGGAGACATTGAGCAGCTGAATGGCGTCCACCGCCCGCGATGGCCCAGGCAGTAAAACCATTAAGGCCGCAACAAGCCCCACGATGAATTTGCTCATCGATACATTCCTCTCCAACCTGATTGAATTTACATGCCTGACAGGGTTTATGTTTCTACAATTATTATATGTGATAAAAGCTAATATCCACAAGGTTATGCGGAATTCGGGAAACTACCGTATTTTCAGGAACAATTTCAACACTTCTTCGAACATGCTGGAAGGAAAACGCCAAATAGGCTAACACCGCCGCATTATTGACTGGCTCTAAAGGGAAAAAACCGCATGCCGTCACTTGTAATGATCCGCCATGGCCAGAGCCAATGGAATCTGGAAAACCGATTTACCGGCTGGCACGACGTGCCCCTGACTGATCAGGGTGTGGCCGAAGCGCGCAAGGCCGGGCAATTGCTGCGCGCGGGCGGCTATCGCTTTGACCGGGCCTATACATCGGTTTTGCAACGGGCCATCCGCACCCTATGGATTGTACTGGAGGAAATGGAGCTGGTATGGCTGCCGGAAATCAAGGCCTGGGAACTGAACGAGCGTCACTACGGCGCGCTGCAAGGCCTGAACAAGGCCGAGACAGCCGCCAGGCATGGCGAGGCGCAACTGCATATCTGGCGGCGCAGCTTTGACACGCCCCCGCCGCCACTGGCCGAGGATGACGCGCGCCATCCCAGATTTGATCCACGTTACAAGGGCCTGAAGCCCGCGCAGTTACCGGGCACCGAATCGCTGAAAAGCACGCTGGACCGGGTGCTGCCCTACTGGCAGGCCGAGATTGCGCCGCATTTGCTGGCCGGCGAGAACCTGATCATCGCCGCCCATGGCAACAGCCTGCGCGCGCTGTGCAAACATCTGCTGAAGATCAGCGACGAGGATATCGTGCATCTGGAAATCCCTACCGGCAACCCGCTGGCATTTGAATTGAACGCTAATCTATCCGTCAAAACCTGCCGCTATCTGGATGCAGCGCGGGCGGAGAAAATCCCCCTCTAGCAGCGGCCGGGATGGCGCGCTAAACTGCTGCAAATGCATGAGGGAGCACCATGAGCATCGACCAGTTGCGGGATTTGCTTGGCGCGGCCAAGCGCGCCGTGGTTTTTACCGGGGCGGGCATCAGCACGGAATCCGGCATTCCGGATTTTCGCAGTCCGGGCAGCGGCCTATGGACCAAATACAAGCCGATTTATTTTGATGATTTCGTCAATTCCGAAGACATGCGGCGCGAAAGCTGGCGGCGTAAATTCGCCATGGAAAGTGTGCTGGAAAGCGCCAGACCCAATCGCGGGCATCTGGCGGTGGCGCAACTGGTGCGGCGCGGGCTGGTGTCGCATATCATCACCCAGAATATCGATAATCTGCACCAGGATTCCGGCGTGCCCGATGAGCAGGTGATCGAACTGCATGGCAATAATTCTTATGCGCGCTGCCTTGGCTGTTATGAGCGCTATGAAATTGATCCGATCCGCGAGGCGTTTCTGCGCGATGAAACCCTGCCCATCTGCGACAAGTGCGGCGGCATGATCAAGACTGCAACAATTTCATTTGGCCAGTCCATGCCGGAACATGAAATGCGCCGCGCACAGGACGCCGCGCTGGCATGCGACCTGATGCTGGTGGCCGGATCGTCTCTGGTGGTATTCCCGGCGGCGGGCTTTCCCGCCATGGCCAAACAGAATGGGGCGAAACTGGTGATCGTCAATCGCGAACCTACGGACCTGGATGATCTGGCCGATCTGGTGTTGAATGCAGAATTGGGTCCGACGTTAGGGGCGGCTGTTGGATTGAACTAAATTCTGATATTCCGACATGGCCTGCGGCGTATCCAGATCAAGCAGGACGGCCGCATCGTCCATCGCCACCTCGCAGACCAGATCACTGTGTTCGCCGATCAGATGCTTCGCGCCCGTATCGCCCGCGACCGCCATCATTTCCGCAAAGAACTGCGCGCCGAATAAAACCGGATTGCCGCGTTTGCCCTGATAGGCAGGCACACAGATCGCGCGGCCTTCCACCGGGTCAAAGGCCGCGATGAGTTTTTGCAGATGCGCGGCGCGCACATCCGGCATGTCGCCCAGGCAGATCAGCACCCCATCCACATCCTGCGGCAACGCCCCTAATCCCGCGCGCAGGGAACCGCTCAGACCATTCCCATAATCGGGATTATGCGTGAAGGAAACTTTTTTGTCTGAAAGCGCCGCGCGTACCGCTTCGGCCTCATGCCCCGTAACGACGATGCAGGGATCAAGCCCCGCCGCCACGATCTGACCGGCCACCCGTGCAATCATATGCTGGCCATCTATCCGGATCAGCAGTTTGTTTTCCTGCCCCATGCGCGAGGAGCGGCCCGCCGCCAGAACCAGTGCGGCGATGCGCGGCGCCTTGCGCAACTGCGGCGCGCGACCCGCACGCGGTTGCGGGCGTGTGGGAATTTCCTTCAGCAAGCCACCCGCACCCATGCGCATAATATCAGTTGGCGTAACCGGCACATCAGCCATCAGCCGTTGCAGCACCCAGTCAAACCCATTGAGTTTTGGCGATCGCGCGCAACTGGGCAGGCCAACCACCGGCACATCAGCCACCCGGCCCAAGAGCAGCAAATTGCCGGGATCAACGGGCATTCCGACATGCAGCACTTCGCCGCCTGCCGCCTCTATCCCCGCCGGGATCACATCGCGGCGATCCACAATGGCCGACGCGCCAAAGATGAACACCGGCGAACAGCCTGCATCAATCAGTTCCCGGATTGTTGTGGCGAGTTCATCCGCATGATGCGGACAGCGCCGCTCCAGCACCGGATTATCGCCCATATGCACAAGGCGGCCCGATAGCGCCTGCAAATTTTTATCCAGCAGGCTTTTCTTAGCCCCCGGCAGCAGGGTGGAGACAAGCCCGACCATCCGCCCCCGCCACGGCGCGATCCGCACCAGCGATTGTTTCAGCAGCGCCAGCGCCTGATCCAGTTTTTCGCGTGGCGTGGCGAACGGAATGATCTTGATGGTCGCAACCATCTGGCCTTTTTCTACCGGTTCATGCGGCGGCACGGTGGCGATGGTGATGCTTTCATCAATCAGATTGATCTGATCAACCCGCGCGCGGTCAAGGACCGCAAGCCCATCCGTTGCCGCAAACAGATTGGCGCGCCCGGTAAACGCCGCACCGCTAGTGATGTTGTTTCCCGCACAGGCCCGCGCCAGCGTGTTGGCGGCGCTATCCTCGCCCACATCGCCCGCTTGCAGTTTTGCGGCGACAACACTGCTAATGCCAGCCGCAATCAGATCGGCAATATCCTGCGCCGACAGCACCCGCCCCTTGTTAAACACCAGCCCGCCGGTGCGCACGGAATGCGCCAGAATTGCGCCTTCGGCCTGCGCCAATGGAAGGTCGCCAAAAATCATGACACCGCGCCGCCGCGTAAGGTCGAGGTCAGTTGCGCCAATATGGAGATGGCGATTTCCGCTGGGCTTTTTGCGCCGATAGCCAGCCCGACTGGCCCATGAATGCGCGCCAATGCCGCGTCATCAAACCCCACCAGGCGCAAACGCTCCAGCCGCGCTGCATGGGTTTTTTTGCTGCCCAGACAGCCGATATAAAAACTGTCACTGTTCAGCGCAGTGCTCAGCGCCGCATCATCCAGTTTCGGATCATGGGTCAGCGTCACAATGGCCGTGCGCGCATCGGGCTTCAGTTCTGCAACGCCCGCATCGGGCCATTCGGTCAGCAAGGTAACGCCGGGGAAACGTTCTTCGGTGGCGAAGGAGCGGCGCGGATCGATGATCGTGACATCATATCCGGCAAGCGCGGCCATGCGCGCCAAAGGTTGCGCTATATGCACCGCACCGGCGATCAGCAAACGCAGCGGCGGATTAAACACATTGATAAAAACTTCGCCCTCCGGCGTCTCCACCGTGCAGGCCTTATCTTCGCGCAGGGCGATGTGCGCCTGTTGCGCAAGTTCAGTCTGCGCATTGTCTGAAGCGTACAGCAATTGTTCCGTACCCGTTGCAAGATTGGTAGCCAGCGCCACGGCGCGTTTGGTGGCGCGATCACGCAATAGCTGTTCGAGAATTTTCTGTTTCATTTAGATTTATCCAAAATCCAACACCTAAAATGTCATTGCGAGGAGCGGAGCGACGCGGCAATCCAGAGTCACAAACGAAGGCTTTCCCGTAGAACTCTGGATTGCTTCACTTCGTTCGCAATGACGAAACGGGGTCTGCCGTTCAATCGGCACAAATCAGTCCACACGCTCGACAAACACTTTGATCTTGCCGCCACAGGCCAGCCCCACTTCCCAAGCCTGACTATTGCTGACGCCAAACTCCAGCAGCTTTGGTTTTCCAGATTGAATAATATGCTGCGCCTCCACCACCACCGCACCCTCAATGCAGCCCCCCGATACCGATCCCACAAAACGCCCATCCGCATGCACCGCCAACTGGCTACCTACGGCACGCGGGGCCGATCCCCATGTGGCGGTGACGGTGGCAAGAGCAACTCCTGCCCCCTCGCCCCGCCACAATGCGGCCTGTTCCAGAACCCTGTCGTGATCTTCCATCATCCTGCCCTCAATTCACTGCGGAATTTTTCCCGAAATTTCTCAACGCCAAAACCTGTTTGCGGGCGGCTCAGCGCGCCGGCCAGCGCCAGCAGACTATCAAGATTATGGCTTGCGCGAAACTCATCCACATGCGGCAAAATCGCCCGCACCCCCATGGATTTGGGGGCGAAAGCTTCATAGCGCAAGAGCGGATTTAGCCAGATCAGGCGGCGGCAGCTTTTATGCAGCCGCTCAATCTCCGGGCCGATGCCAGCGGCGGCATCGCGGTCCAGCCCATCGGAAATCAGGATCACCACCGGTCCCTGCGCCATGACGCGGCGCGACCAGCGCACATTGAATTCGCGCAGGCAATGGCCGATGCGCGTGCCACCATCCCAATCGGCCACCATTTCCGTAACGCGCCGCATCGCGTCATCCACATCACGTTCGCGCAGCAGATGCGAAATATTGGTCAGCCGCGTACCAAACACAAAACTGTATACCCTGTCCTGCTCCCGCGTGATCGCATGCATGAAATGCAGCAGCATGCGGCTATAGCGGCTCATGGAACCGGAAATATCACATAACAGCACCAGCGGCGGATGGCGGCGGCGGGGCCGTTTATAGTGCAGACGGAGCGCGCCCCCCTGTCGCAGGCTTTGCCGCAGGGTGGCGTGCATATCCACCCGGCCGCCGTTTAATCCAGAACGAAAACGCCGTGTACGGATATTTTGAATTGGCAGGCGCAGTTTCTGGATGGCCTGTCTGGCCTGGTTCAGTTCCTCAAGGCTCATCTGCTCAAAATCTTTTTTGCGCAACAGTTCCTGACCGGAAAAGGTCAGGGCCGCGTCGAATTCCACATCCGGTTCGCCGGCCTGCGGTTGATCTCCCGCCTGCGGCAGCATCGCCTCGGCCAGCCGGCGCGGCGTTTTTTCTGTCCGTGGCGGCACAGGCGCGCTGATTGATGGCAACATCAGCGCCATGGCTTTATTCAGCAAGTCCGGATCGCGCCAGAACAGGTGAAACGCCTGCTCAAACAAGGCCTGATCGCTGTGTTTGGATACAAACACCGCATGCAGCGCCCAGTAAAAATCCTCACGCTGTTGCAGCCCCACCGCCTCAACCGCTGTCAGCGCATCCAGCGTCCGGTCCGGACCAACCGCCATGCCACTGGCGCGCAGAAGCCGTGCAAAATGCAGGATATTGGTGGCGAGCTTGCCCTGGGCTTGCATCTATTTTGCAGCAACCTTCTCTGTGCGGATTTGTTCCAGAATTTTCTCCGCTTCACCGCCCTGAATACGGGCAATGTCGTCCTGATATTTCAGAAGCACCCCCAGCGTGTCATTGATGGTTTGCGGATCGAGTGTAACTTTGTCCAGCACGGTCAGCGCATTGGCCCAGTCAATCGATTCCGCCACGCCAGGCGATTTGAACAGATCACGCTTGCGCAATTCCTGTACAAAGCGCACGACCTCGGCGGACAGCCGCGCATTCGCCCCTGGCGCCTTGGTGTGCAGAATTTCCAGCTCCCGCGCCGCATCGGGATAATCGATCCAGTGATACAGGCAGCGGCGCTTCAGCGCGTCATGAATTTCGCGTGTGCGGTTGGATGTCAGAATCACAATCGGCGGATGGGCGGCGCGCACCGTGCCAATTTCCGGCACCGAAACCTGATAATCCGACAGTACCTCCAGCAGATAGGCTTCGAACGGCTCGTCGGCCCGGTCGATTTCATCTATCAGCAGCACCGGCGGCCCGGCAATATCCGGCTCCAGCGCCTGCAAAATAGGCCGCTTGATCATGAACCGTTCGGAAAATATATCGGTACCCAGCGCGCGGCGGTCCTGCACCCCTTCGGCCTCGGCCAGGCGAATTTCGATCATCTGCGCCGCATAGTTCCATTCATAGACGGCGCTGGCCGTATCCAGCCCCTCATAGCATTGCAGCCGCAATAGCCGCCGCCCCAGCACCGCCGCCAGAACCTTGGCAATCTCGGTCTTGCCAACGCCCGCCTCACCCTCCAGAAACAGCGGCCGCCCCAGCTTAAGCGCCAGAAACAGCACCGTCGCCAGCGGGCGGCCCGCAATATAGCCGCCGGAGTGAAGCAGTTTGAGCGTATCGTCGATGGATGCCGGAATGGGATATGTCATGGAACCAGAATAAGCCATTGGGCGGCTTGACGATAGTGGTCCTTTAACCGGTTACAGGCATCTTGCCTGTTGGCGATAGTGCGCGTATGTTCCGCCAACAATCACCAAAACGCCGGCTTAGCTCAGTTGGTAGAGCACCTGATTTGTAATCAGGGGGTCACGGGTTCGACTCCTGTAGCCGGCACCATAAAATCAATGACTTAGGGAGAGATTCCGGCACGGGCGGAAACGCTGGCAACCACATGCCGGGGTGTGGATTCACGTTTGAAGTGCAACACGTTGAGGCTTTCTTTTAAGGAAGACTTCTTTCGGGGTCAAGTAACCGAGGCATTTTCTGGGTGTAGTATTATGTTGTTCACTCAAACGGACGAAGTCATCGAAGCTTGGCAGGGCTGGGTCTGTTTTTCTCGGCAAGACACGGCGCAAGCGTCCGATGGTGTTTTCGACGCCGCCTTTCTGCCAGGGTGACCGCGGGTCGCAGAACCATGTTTTGAGGCCAGGCTGGTCTGCCAGCAGATAATGTTTGGTGAACTCCGGCCCATTATCCATGGTCACGGAGCGGCGTTTGGACGGGGCAAAGGCTTTGAGAACATCGCCCATTATGCTGACCGTTGATGCGGACGACTTGTCTTTTTGTGGTTGCAGGATGGTAAAGCGCGAACGCCGCTCAATCAGGACCAGCACGGCCTGTTGCTGTTTTGAGAACGCCATTGTGTCCGCCTCCCAGTGGCCGATGTATTGGCGGGCATTGACGCTTTTTGGCCGTTTTGCAATGGAAACCCGGCGGTGGATGCGCTCTGCCCATCTTCCACCGTCCTTGCGCCGCTGCCTGCCGCGCCTGCGTTTATGGCGTGGCAGCAGCAAATGCAGGTTCTCGTTGAACGGCCAGACGCGCCAATAAATATAACGGTAGATTGACTCATGGCTGATTACAGATTTACCCTGCGCCAGCATCAGCCGGCCCGCGATCTGTTCAGGCGACCATCCCATTGCAAGGCGGTCGAAGACCTGTTTGCGGAGTTCCGGCTGGCGTTCCAGCTTATAGGTTCGTCCCCGCGCATGGCGGCGTTGCGTCAGCTCCTGCGCCCGGACTGGGTCCTATCCGCCGCGCCAACGGTGTGAATTTTTGCTGTTACGCTTCAGTTCCCGGCTGATCGTCGAAACATCCCGGCCAAGCGTTTTAGCGATAAACCGAAGAGAGTGAGCGTCTGCATGCAAACGATAAATCTCTATCCGCTCGTTAAGGCCGAGCTGGCCATAGCTTGTTCCCATTGCATACTCAATTGCGATGAGTGTCGAACAAGAGAAGAGAAAAAAGGGCACTCCTTCCATTTTTTACGGTGGTGCAACGGGACGGTGGCATACATTAAGGCATACTGTGTAGCTCTGGATTGCCACGCTTCGCTCGCAATGACGCAATGAGTATTGCGATTCAATAAAACTGAAACAATCCCTATTCCCGGTGATGGTCCCGCGCCAGAATGTCGCGCACGGCGGCGACCAGATTTACGCGCGGCACGGATTGCTGGGCGGGCTGGTCTTCGCGCCAGGCGGAATTGTCTTTAATGTCTTTGGACAATTGATCGCCCAGCACCAGGTCTTTCAGTGTGATCTCTCCTGCGGCGAATTCGTCTCCGCCTGCGATCACCGCCACCGGGGCGTTGCGCTTGTCGGCGTATTTCACCTGGGCGCGCATGCCGCTGGCGCCGAGATAGAGTTCTGCCTGGATGCCGGCGCGGCGCAGTTCGCCGACCATGGACTGATAGTCGGCGGCGCGGGTTTTATCCAGCATCAGCACCACCACCGGGCCTTTGGGCGCGGGCGCTGCGCCGTGTAATAATTTCAGCGCCGCCAGCAGCCGGTCAACGCCAATGGAAACACCCGTGGCCGGGACCAGCACGCCCCTGAAGCGCTGCACCAGATCATCATAGCGCCCGCCGCCCGCCACCGATCCGAACTGCACCTTGCGGCCGGTTTCGTCATGCACCTCAAAGGTCAGTTCCGCCTCGATCACCGGGCCGGTGTAATAATCCAGCCCGCGCACCACGCTGGGGTCGAACACCACCTGATCGGGGCCAAAGCCGCCCGCATTCAGTAATGCGTCAATCTCTTGCAGCTCCGCCACGCCTTCCAGCCCGATGGCGCTATCGCCCACCAGTTCACGCAGGCTCGTGCATACTTTGGCGCGGTCCGCGTCACCCGCCGCCAGAAAGCCAGTGACACGGGCAATCTGTTCCGGCGCAAGGTTTGCGCCTTTGGCGAAGTCACCCGATTCATCCTCACGCCCAGGACCGAGCAGCAACCGCACGCCCTCCATACCCAGCCGGTCGAGCTTGTCGATAGCGCGCAGGATGATCAGCCTGCTATGGGCGTCATCGGCCTCGATGGTTTCCAGCACGCCGGTCAGAATTTTGCGGTTATTCACCCGCACCCGGTAATCGCCCCGCGCAATGCCCAGCGCCTCCAGCGCATCGGCCAGAACCATGCACAGTTCGGCATCCGCCGCCATGGTGGCCGCGCCCACCGTATCCACATCGAACTGAAAAAATTCGCGGAACCGCCCTGGCCCCGGCTTTTCATTGCGCCATACCGGACCAAACTGATAGCGCCGGAACGGCTTGGGCAGGGCGTCGAAATGTTCCGCCGCCAGCCGCGCCAGCGGCGCCGTCAGGTCATAGCGCAGCGCCAGCCATTGTTCGTCATCGTCCTGCAGCGCGAACACTCCCTCATTGGGGCGGTCCGCATCAGGCAGAAACTTGCCCAGCGCGTCGGCATATTCAAACGCGGAGGTTTCCAGCGGCTCAAAGCCATAGGCTTCATATACCCCCCGGATCACGTCCAGGGCATGGCGGCGCGCCAGCACATCGCCTGCGAACTGATCGCGCAGGCCGCGCGGTTTACGGGCTTTTGGCCGGAATTCTGTGTCTTTGCTCATTTGCGGCTGAGTACTATCCTATTGGGGGGAATCGGGCAAGTTAACGCGCTTGATTTCCATGCGATAAAACCGCTTTATCACGCCAATAAGCAGTTTGGGCCCAAGAGGAATAGAAAATGTCAGATGAAGTGCTTGCCGTAACGGGCTTTTTTCACGAGCCGAGCAAGACGGTCAGTTATGTGGTGTCCGATCACAAGGCCAAGCGCGCAGCGGTGATTGACCCGGTGCTGGATTTTGACGCTGGCGGCTGCCTGACCGATACAGGGCCGGTGGACGCCATTATCGAATATGTCAAACAGGAACGGCTGGTTGTTGACTGGATCCTGGAAACCCATCTGCACGAAGATCATTTGTCCGCCGCGCGCCATGTGCGCGAGGCGTTGGGCGGCGTGATCGCCATCGGGGCAGGGGTTTGCGAAGTGCAGACGGAGCTGGCGCGGCTGTTCAATCTGCCCGATTTTGCCTGTGATGGCAGCCAGTTTGACCGCCTGCTGGAAAACGGGACCGGGTTCAATATTGGCGATATTCCCGCCCGCGCCTATGCCATGCCGGGGCATAGCAGGGCCTGTATGAGCTTTCTGGTGGGGGATACGGCCTTTGTCGGCGACACATTGCTGATGCCGGACAATGGAACGTCGCGGGCTGATTTGCCGGGTGGCGATGCGGCTGAACTGTACCGCTCCATCCGGGCGCTTTATGGCTTGCCGCCGGAAACTCGCATCTTTTCCGGGCATGACCCGGAACATAAGGGCCGTTCGCCCGCCTGGGAAACCACGATTGCGCTCCAGATGGAGAAAAACGTGCATATCAAGCATGATGTGCAGGAGGCGGATTTTGTCGCCTATCGCACCCGGCGCGACCGCGGCCTTTCCAAGCCCGATCATTATTTTCAGGCCCTCCAATTCAATATGGCAGGCGGTGCGGCGCCCCCGGCGGACAGCAACGGGGTTTCTTATTTCCGCATCCCGTTCAATGCGCTGACCGGTGCGTCAAAGCCCTTCAAGCTGCGCCTGGTGCATTGAATGCAGCGTAAGGGCGGGGGGGGGCTTAACAGGTTTTTTGTCAATTTATATAACGAACATTTTTCAATGACTGCAGGCCGGAATTATATAATAGCCATTTAAATCTCAGTCGTTATTTGTTTGGTAACGATTGAAATTTATTATAGACTGGCCTTCATCCCTAACGGCGCGCCAGGAACTGTCATGTCGGAGCAATCGTCTGTAAGTCCAGGTAAAAGCAACAGGTCGAGCTATAAATCCGATGAGGAGCGCCGTCGGCAGATTGTCGCCGCCACATGGCGGGTGATCCGCCAGGAAGGTATAAGTGCAGCAAGTCTGCGCACCATCTCCGCCGAGATGAATTCAACGACAGGGCTTCTGACCCGTTATTTCCCCGAAAAACAGGGGCTGCTTCTGGCTGCGCTGGAGCAGGCGGTGGGCTTTCTCAGTCGCGAAATGGCGGCGGCGGGCGCCACGTATACTGGCATGGCGCGGGTCGAGGTGGCGGTGCTTGCGGCCCTGCCGGTAACGCCGGAAAGACTTCATGCCTGGCAGGTATGGGTGGCGTTTATGGGCGAATTACCCGGTTCACGCGATCTGAGCACCGCTCACGCCGTCTTCCCGGACCGGTTGCGGCATATACTGGTGCGGGGGCTGCGCGAGGCCCAGCTTGACGGGCAGATCGCCTCTGAATCTTACCCGCCACAACTGGCGGATATGTTGCTGAATCAGATCATCGGCCTGGGGGTGCGCGGGGTCAGCGAACCGGCCCGCTATCCAGCAGAAAAACTGCCGGGGTTGATCGCCCCGTTATTTGCCCGGCTGCTGAAATAGCGCCGTGAATATAACACCTGTCTGGTCCAGGACCAAATCGCCCTCACACAAAAATTAATTTGTCCAATAAAATCTTGACAGGGTATTCCCGCGCATTTCTAATCAAAGTAAGTTATGGAACTATATTGAATATGACTGTAATATCGGCGCGTTATTCAATTCGTCTGGTGAATATGAATTGTGAATAAGGCCGTGATGCGGGCGGATCGCAGAGGGCTGACTATAGTGAGCTGACCGTAGTGAAAAGACTAATAACAACCGAAGGAAGGAAGGGCGACATGATCATGAAGAAGTTTCTGTTTGCATCTGCGTTAGGAACGCTGGTGTCTTCAGCGGCATTGGCAGGGGTTCCGGCAGAGGTGGCGGACCGTCTCGGCAATGACCTGACACCCATGGGCTCGCAGAAGTCCGGCAACAAGGACGGCACGATCCCGGCATGGACCGGCGGGCTGCAATCGCCGCCTGCCAATGTCACCTACAAGGTTGGGGATCGCCATCCTGATCCGTATGCGGATGACAAAATTCTGTTCACCATCACTGGCGCAAACATGGCGCAGTATGAAAAGAACCTGAGTGAGATGTCGAGGTCCTTGCTTGCTGCCTATCCGGAAACCTACAAAATGAATGTCTATCCGGGGCATCGTGCCTGCGCACAGCCGGCGGCGGTGTATGAAGTGCTGAAGAACAATGCGCTGAACAGCGCGATTGACGCGGATAGTTCGGGCTTTAGCGGGGCAATCCGTTCCACAGTGTTCCCGATTCCCAGCGTTCCGCAGGAAATCATGTGGAACCACAAGCTGAAATTCCGTAACTTCAAGTTCACGCGGCAACTGGTGTTTGCCGCACCTACCCGCACTGGCGATTTCACGACCTATGTGGATCAGAACGAAGGGTATGTGAATTTTTCGGATCCGGCGGTGAAAGATGTCGCGGAGCTTGACAACATCGCGTTCAAATACATCTCGAACACCATCGCGCCGGCGCGCAGCGCGGGTAACGTGATTCTGGTGCACGACACCATCAACCTTTCCAAGGGCCTGCGCAAGGCATGGGTCTACAGCCCCGGCACCCGCCGTGTGCGCCGTGCACCGAATATCGCCTATGATAATCCGGGTTCCAACAGCGACGGGTTGCAGACCACGGATGCGTTCGGCGGCTTTAACGGCGCCACCGACCGGTACGACTGGACCTATATCGGCCGGCAGGAAACCTACATGCCCGCCAATAATTACAAGCTGGCGCACAAAGAAGTTCAGTATAAGGATATTCTCCTTCCCGGTGGGCATATGAACCAGGATTTGCCGCGTTACGAATTGCAGCGCGCGCATGTGTTCGAGGCGAATGTCCGCCCCGAAACCCGTCATATCTATCCAAAACGCAAATTCTGGGTGGAAGAAGATAGCTGGTTTGTGGTGCAGGCAACGCAATATGACGGACGTGGCAAATTGTGGCGTGCGCAGGAACAGTTCGCAATGACCTATTATGAAATTCCGGTGTGTGACCGGGCCGGCGCGGTTTCCCACGATCTGAACGCCAGCCGTTATCTGGTCGACAGCTTCTACAATCAGGAGCCCCAGCTTAGCTGGAATGCCGAAGAGCTGACGGAAGAACGCTATACGCCGGACGCCATCCGCCGTCTGGGCGTGCGGTAATCCGCTTTCCCCGGCATACGCAAAACAAAAAGGCCGCGCTTGATGCGCGGCCTTTTTTATGAGCACGAGGCGCTGGTACAAATACGCACTTTCACCAATGCGTAAAGATACAGCGAACAGTCTGATTACAGGCCGAAATTACCGAATTTCTTGTTGAAACGGCCAACCCGGCCACCGGAATCCACCAGGCGCGACGTGCCGCCGGTCCAGGCGGGATGGGTCGTGGGGTCGATGTCCAGCTTCAATTCGTCACCGGCCTTGCCCCAGGTTGTCCGCGTCTGATAGCGGGTGCCGTCGGTCATCACGACTGTTATGGGGTGATAATCGGGATGAATGTCCTTTTTCATGAGCTTGCTCCGGTCAGCGCCGATCAGGGCCTATGGCCACAGAATGGACTGTAATGATGGGTCAGGAACGAGGTTATACAGGGACATTTGCCACGGCGCAAGCCAGGATCACACCTTTGGGGCGCTTTGGCGTCCAAGCCAGCCCCGCAGAATTTCGTTTACCTTTTCCGGCGCTTCCTGCTGCACCCAGTGGGAGACCCCTGGCAGATAATGAATGGTGAAGTCATTGACCAGATTTTGGGTGCCATAGGTCAGTTCCTTGCCCAGGGCACTGTCCTGTTCGCCCCAGATCATCAGGGTCGGCACGTCCAATTTTCCTGGAACCCGGGCTTCTATGGGCTTCGCACCGCGAAAGGCGGCGCGGTAATAATTGATCATTGCGGTCAATGCGCCCGGTTGCAGCGCATTGCGTCTGTAAACGTCGAGAACTTCGCCGGGAAAGCGGGATTTGTCCACCGCCATGCCGCGAAACACTTCGCCAATGCCCTTTGCGCCATCACGCGCCAGTCCCCATTCCGGCAGCCAGGGAAGCTGAAAGAAAAATACATACCAGGATCGCCTGAATTGCGCCCAGGTGCGTATCCCGCGTGCAAACATTTTGGGATGCGGAATATTCATCACCACCAGTTTTTTCAGTGGCCGGATATTGCGCAGCGCAAATTCCCAGGCAATCACGCCGCCCCAGTCATGCGTGATCAGCACCACTTCGTCTGCCCCGGAGGCGTCGATCAGACCGGCCACATCGGCCAGCAGATGCGGCATGGCGTAGTTTGCAACGCCCGCTGGCCGCGTTGTATTGCCATAGCCGCGTAAATTCGGCGCCCAGGCCCGATAGCCCATTTCCGCCAGCATCGGCAATTGATGCCGCCAGGAATAGGAATGCTCCGGGAAACCATGCAGACACAACGCCAGCTTCTTGCCACTGCCGCATATATCCACCTCAAAGCGCAGGCCGTTGGCCGCGACAAATTCGGTGATGGGGGGTTGCATGGTTTTTGCTCCCGCGTAAGATCAGGTGCTGCGTTTGATCCGGATCATATCCTGACTTTCAATGTCGAGGGACAATAACTAGATGGAAAATGAAAGCGGTAAAACTAAAAAACGCGTTGGCGCCTTGCTGGCGGAGGAATTGCGCCGCAGTTGCGAAAGCGGTTGCCTGGGTTTTTCCAGCACCGCAGAGCTTGCCGCGCCCGGTCATGTGTTCGGGCAGGAGCGTGCGATCAACGCCATCGCGTTTGGCGCAGATATTGTCCGCGAAGGGTATAATCTGTTTGTGCTTGGCGAACCGGGCAGTGGCAAGCGCTCGCTGGTGCGCCAATTGCTGGAACAGCGCGCCGCATCAGAGCCGCCGCCCAGTGACTGGGTCTATGTGTATAATTTTGCAGAACCCTATAAGCCAAACGCAATCGAACTGCCGACGGGGCAGGGGGTACGCTTTCGCGATGTGCTGTCGCAGATGGTCGATGAACTGCGCACCGCGCTTCCGGCGATTTTTGAAGGCGAGGAATATCGTGTGCGCCGTCACGCCATTGACGAAAAATTCCAGGGCCGCCAGCAGGCGGCGTTTGAAGTTCTGGAAAAGCGCGCGCTGGAAAAATCCATTCGTGTGGTCCGCACACCCGCCGGGATTACCCTGGTGCCGGTGCGTAACAACGAACTGGTAAAGCCCGAAATTTTCGAGGCAATGCCAGAGGCCGAACGCAAGCAGATCGAAGCGGACATTCAGGAACTGCAACGCAGCATGGTTCAGACCTTCGAGCGGATGCCGCGTCTGGAGAAAGAGCGCCGTCAAAGCCTGCGCGAACTTAACCGTGAATTCGCCAATTTCGCCGTGCGTGAAATCATGGATGAAGAGCGCGCGGCCTTTTCTGAAATATCCGAAGTGCGTGATTACCTGGATATGGTGCAGGCGGATATCATCAATAATGTGCAGATGTTTGTGCAGTCACAGGAAATGCAGGAAGCCTCGGAACTTCCTGGCGGCGCGCAGCAGGGTGGCGACGGCATGACGCAAAATCCGCTGGGAAACCCGTTTCACCGGTACGAAGCAAACCTGATCGTTGATAATTCCAAAACCAAAGGCGCACCGGTGGTGGACGAAGGCAAGCCTACGGTGCAGCAACTGGTCGGGCGGGTCGAGCATATTGCGCAGATGGGCGCCCTTATTACCAATTTCATGCTGATCAAACCGGGCGCATTGCACCGGGCAAATGGCGGTTATCTGCTGATCGATTCCCGCGCTTTGCTGATGCAGCCCTTCGCCTGGGACACGCTGAAGCGCGCCTTGTGGAACCGCGAGACGCGCATCGAATCCCCCGCCGACATGTTCTCCATGGTTAGCACCATCTCGCTGGAGCCGGAGCCCATTCCGCTGCGCACCAAAGTGGTGCTGTTTGGCGAGGCGATGACATATTATCTGTTGTCGGCGAATGATCCGGAATTTCAGGGTCTGTTCAAGGCCGTGGCGGAAATGGAAAGCACGGTCGATTGGACGCCCGAATCCGAACGCGCCTTCGCCGGTCAGTTGGCGGCCATCTGCCGCGCCGAATCCGTGCGCCATCTGGACCCGGGCGGGGTCGCGCGGATGATCGAACAGGCCGCGCGCCATGCGGCGGATGCGGAAAAACTATCCATTCACATGGGGCATATCGCCGATCTGCTGCGCGAGGCGGATTACTGGGCGCACAAGGCGGGGGCGGAATTTATCACCGCTGCGCATGTGCAGCAGGCGGTCGACATGCGCGAAGAACGCATCGGGCGCATCCGCGAAAAAAGCCAGGAATCCATCACCCGCGATATTGTGCTGATCGATACAGCGGGCGCGCGCATCGGCCAGATCAATGGGCTGAGCGTATTGTCCATCGGCGATTTAAGTTTTGGCCGGCCCACGCGCATTTCCGCGCGCATCGGCATTGGTGTGGGCCGTGTGCTGGACATTGAACGCGAAGTGGAACTGGGTGGCCCACTGCATTCCAAAGGCGTATTGATCCTGTCAGGGTTTCTGCGCGAACGCTTTGGCGTGGACAGCCCGCTGGCGCTAACGGCCAGTCTGGTGTTCGAACAATCTTACGGCGGCGTGGACGGGGACAGCGCCTCATCGGCAGAGCTATACTGCCTGTTATCGGCGATTGCGGAAGTTCCCATTCAGCAATGCTTTGCTGTTACCGGTTCGGTCAATCAGCATGGCGATGTGCAGGCCATTGGTGGCGTGAATGAAAAAATCGAAGGTTTTTTTGATATTTGCAAGGCGCGTGGGTTGACCGGTCAACAGGGCGTGCTGATCCCCGGCGCCAATGTAAAACATCTGATGCTGCGCCAGGACGTCGTGGCTGCGGCGCGCGAGGGGCGTTTTCATATCCATGCCATTGACACCATCGATCAGGGTATAGAAGTGCTGACCGGCATACCGGCAGGCGCGCGTCAGGCGGACGGACATTATCCCGAAGGCAGCATCAATGCCCGCGTGGCGGCGCGGCTTGCGGCCTTTGCCAGGGCGCGCAAATCAGCGGATGGCGAAACCGGAGAACGCCCATGAGAACGCCAATGAGCCGCGCGCCGGAACCACCGCATAAGGCGCCTTATAACCGGTTACTGATTGGCTTCAACCATCATATGGAATGCCGCAGCGTACTCAATTTTGCAGCGCAGGTCGCCCAGGTGGCCGGGGTGGAGCTTGCAGGTGTGTTTGTCGAGGATCAGGAATTGCTGGATCTGGCGCGGTTGCCGTTTTCCACCGAAATCCTTGTGTCCAGCCGTCAGACCCGCAATCTCGACGCAACAAGCATGGAGGGCGAATTGCGCGCTATCGCCCTGCAGATGCACAATGCCTTGCGCAGGCTGGCCGAACATACGCGAAGGCAATATAGTTTTCGCACTGTGCGCGGACATTTATTGCATGCGCTGGTCGCGCAGGCGGGGGCGGGGGACTTGCTTTTGCTGCGCACCGCCGATTTTCCATGGCGTGGCGCAGGCCCGGCCCCGGTGCGCATCGGCGGCCCCGTTGTTCTGCTGGAACCGCCTGGAAGCGGAAACGGAAACCTTGTCCGTCTGGCGCAGGAAGTCGCCCGCACCATGCAACAGGAAATAGTCATTGAGCATAACTATGAAGGACCGCAAAATTTGCGCGGCCTGAGCGCGGGGCTGATTATTGTGCCCGGCACACTATTCACGGCCAGCGAAGATATTGAACGCTTCGTCGCGGCGGCGCCCTGTCCGGTGCTGATCGTTCCTGCAAGCGTGTAATTTTCCTATTCTGGCCTGCGCCAGTTTTGCAGGCATTGGGTCAGGCGTTGCGCGCTTGCATCATCGGGCAGTGCGCCGATGCGCAGCCAGTGCGGTGTTGCGTCAAACCGGCGCACATAAATCCCATGTTGCGCCAGATGCGTGAATAATTGATCTGCATAAGGTGTATCCAGCAGGCTGAACAGGGGGTGCGAACCAATGATGGGCAGCCCCCGTTGCGCCAGTATGGCGTCCCGTTTCCCGGCGGAAGATGAAAGCCGCGCGCGGGTGTGCGTGATCCACGCGTGATCCCGCAGCGCCAGTGCTCCAACAGCGCACGCCATACCGCTCACTGGCCAGGGGCCAATCAGCATTGAAATATTTACAACTATTTCCGGCGCGCCCAACGCAAAACCAAGCCGCAATCCTGCAAGACCAAAAAATTTCCCGAATGAACGCAGGATAATCACATTGGGGTGTGCGTTCAGATACGGGCAAAAGCTGTTATCCGGATCGCAATCCATGAACGCTTCGTCCAGCACCAGCCAGCCGCCGCGCGCGGCCAATTGCGCCGCCATCCCGATCAGATTCGCGCCGGGCGTGATGCGCCCGTCCGGATTGTTGGGATTGACCAGCACAATCACATCAAAATTTCCGTCTGCAATATGCTGTGCCGCAATCTGTGTGACGTCATGTCCCGCACGGGTCCAGCACAGGGCATGTTCCGCATAGGTGGGGCCAACGACGCCAATGTGGCCCGCGCCATGCTGTTGCGCCCGCAAAAAAGGCAGCCACTGGATAAGCGCCTGGGTGCCGGGGGCAGCGGTTACCCGTGTCGCATCAACCTGGTAATAATCCGCCGCAGACTGATAAAGATTGCCAAGCGATTTTGTATCAGGCAGGTGTTGCCATGCGCGCGGGTCTATTTCCGGAATGGGATAGGCCTGCGGATTAATGCCGGTGCTGAGATCGATCCATGGCTGTTGCGCCTGCGGAAAAGCGTTGCGGATCGCGGTCAGGTCGCCGCCATGCCGGGTTGGAGTTGATCGCATATGTGGGGTCACCATGATAAAAGTTGGACAATATGATAGCAGTCTGCGCCCTGATTCTTGACTATATGTTTGGCTATCCGCAATGGTTGTACCGGCGTATTGGGCACCCGGTAACATGGATTGGCGCGTTTATCAGTTTTGCCGATCGCACCTATAATCGTGAAACCGATACGGACGAACAGCGCAAGACATCTGGCGCGGTGATGCTGCTTGGCATTGTGGCGCTGGCGGGGGGTTGGGGCTGGGCCTGCCTGTGGCTTGCGCAAGCGCTGCCGATGAACTGGATATGGGAAATAATCCTGGTGGCAAGTTTGCTGGCGGGACACAGCCTGCATGAGCATGTGGCGGCGGTGCGAAATATTTTGCGTGATCACGGGATAGAGGCCGCACGGCGCGAACTGTCAAAAATTGTTGGACGCGATACCGGCCGGCTGGACGAAACAGATGTCTGCCGCGCCGCAATTGAATCGCTGAGCGAGAATACGTCGGATGGTCTTGTCGCGCCGCTGTTCTGGTATCTGCTGGCGGGCCTGCCCGGTATCGCCATTTATAAAGCGGTCAATACAGCCGACAGCATGGCCGGGTATAAATCCGCGCGGCATTTACAGTTCGGCTGGGCCTCGGCGCGAATGGATGACCTGCTTAATCTTGTGCCTTCGCGTTTAACGGCGCTGCTATATGCGGTGGCGGCCATTTTTTATGGGCCCGCCCGTCCGGTCAACACACTGAAAGTTGCGTGGCGGGATGCGCAAAAGCACGCCTCGCCCAATGCAGGCTGGCCGGAAGCCGCCATGGCGGGCGCATTGGATATTCGTCTTGGCGGCCCAGGGATGCGCGGGGGCGCGCCGCATCCCGATCCCTATTTTGGTAAAGGCCGGGTGGAACTGAACGCCGCAGATATCTCCGCCGCGCTGGCGCTGTATCGCCGCCTGTGTGCACTGGTTCTGATTTTGGCGCTGGTGGCAAGCTAAACCAGCGCCAAAAATAAGCACTGGACGCAGTGGCCTGCCCGGGTGCTAGACTGTGCGCGTTAGTTGCGCAAGCGTACCAGCCCGACCCGGTCCAAACCATAATAATAGATGGAGGCGCCAATGCCCGCTTTGGAAACCATGCGTGTGCTTGAATTCACCCAGTGGGAGGCCGGACCAAGCTGCGCCATGATGCTGGCCTGGCTGGGTGCCGATGTGGTGAAGGTGGAGCCGCCGGGCGGCGAGGTGGCGCGCAAGCTGCTCGGCAATGGGCTGGGAGACAGCCAGTATTTCATGAATTACAATGCCAACAAGCGCGGCCTGGCAATCGATCTTAAAAATCCCAAAGGCATTGCGCTGCTGCTTGAAATGCTGCCGAACTTTGATGTGTTTATCGAAAATCAGGGGCCGGGAACGGTAGAGCGCCTGGGCCTTGGCCCCGAAGTGCTGTGCAAGCTGCATCCCAAACTGATTTACGCCCGGATCAAGGGGTTTGGCCTGAATGGTCCGTATGCAGATTATAAATCTTTTGATCCGCTGGCCCAGGCGGCGGCAGGTGTTTTCTCGATGACCGGCGCGCCGGATGGGCCGCCCATGCCGCCGGGCGGCACCTTTGCCGATACCGGCACCGGCATTCATGCGGCGCTTGGCATCACGGCGGCCTATGTGCAGCAGCAGCGCACCGGAAAAGGGCAGGTGATCGAGCTATCCATGCACGAAGTCATGACCATGTTCATCCGCACCCAGGCGTCCCAATATTGGGGCGAGGGAAGTCCCGCCGCCCCGCGCCGCACCCATGAAAGCGTTCCGCCATCTGGCATCTATCGCTGCAAGGGCGGCGGCCCTAATGATTATGTGGTGGTGTTGACGCTTTTGGCGCGCATGTGGCAGGATCTGTGCAGGGCCATTGACAGGCCGGAACTTGCCGAAGACCCGCGCTTTGCCCAGCCCCTGCAACGCATGCAGAATGCGGCAGAACTGAAAGCCATTGTCGGCGCATGGACAGCGGCGCGCGACAAACATGAAGTTATGCGGCTGCTGGGCGCAGGAGGCGTGCCATGCAGCGCAACCTTTGACACACAGGAAGTGTTTAACGATCCGCATCTCAAGGCGCGTAATTTCTTTGAGAAAATTCCGCACCCTGAACATGGCGAGATCATGATGATGCGCTCGCCCATCCGGCTTTCGGATTCGCATGTGCAGATCACGGCGGCGCCACTGGCGGGACAGCATAGCCGCGATGTGTTGCGCGCTGAACTTGGCCTGGATCAGGAACAACTGGACAAGTTGTGCGGCGAAGGCGTCATCTCGGAGCAGCCATAGCAATCCGGGGAAGTTTTTATCCGTCTATTGCTTTCTGCCTGCCTGTAATGCCGCCCGCACTTCCGCAGGGGTGGCCAGTGCGCCGCCAGCAGCCATGATGGATTTTGCGGCGGCCTCAGTGATCTGAACATTGGTTTTGGTGCTGCCATGGCGGGCATCCTCCAGGCCGACGCGTACATGTCCGCCCAATGCTACCGCCTGCTCCAGAATGGGGATCAAGTCCACATCCAGCCCGGCAATCATCCAGGGCGCATCCGGCGCTTCCTCTTTCAGCAGCTCATGAAAGGCAGTCAGCGCATAGCCGCGCGGCGGATAGCTGAAGGTGAAATGATCGCTAAACATCAACCGGTATATGGGCTGCCCGGCTTTGGGCTGTTCGGCGGCAAGACGCGCCCCCATGCGGATAAAGCCCGGCTCATAACAGGCATAGGCCATTGGCACGCCATGTTCGGCGGAAATGCGCAAACCGGCGCGCACGTGCGCCGCCGTATTGGCGTATAAAAACCCGTCGCGGCCTGCCTTCAATTCCTGCGTATGGGCAAAATTCATTGAGCCGGGGTCGAGCGCCCCCCATTCACACAGACCGCGGTCCGCCAGCCCTTTCAGTGCGGCAAATCTGTCCGCAGCGCCCTTCGCGCCCGCAATATCCGTATTTTCACCGGCAGGCAGGGTCGGATAGACAATGGCGTCACTCTGTTCGCGAATGCCCGCGACGATGGCCGCATATAATTCCGGATCGTCTTTTTGCCTGCCCGTGGCTTCGTCATAGGAATGAAAATGAATGATCGCAGCGCCCGCATTAATGCAGGCCAGCGCGTCGCTGACGATTTCCTTAACAGTTACCGGCAGATGCGGCTGCACCCACCGCCCCCAGGGTCCGTTTACGGCCACTTCCAGCCAGGTTTTATGCGCCATGACAATCTCCCCTATTTTTCCGCCAGATTGAACTGTTCTTGTCTGCAATTCAACCAATCTACGCCGTGCTTGACACTCCCCCCGCACACCTATGAAATGGTTCTTAACAAGGAAATAACAGATGGGAGAAAAGCGCCATGCGTGATGGATACAGGATCGTCGATACCGATTGCCACCAGATGGAAAATCAGGCCGTATGGTCGGATTATATCGATGCGCCGTTCAAGGGGCGCGAGCCGAAGCCCACTGAATATAAGGGGCGCAAGCTGTTCTGTGTGGAAGGCGAGCCGGTGCAGCCGCCCGAGGAAGAAGGCCATTACCCCATGCATGCGCCGGAATTTCTGGAGGCCGTGGATAAGGCCATGCGCCGTTTCAAGCGCGCCCGCGACACCCGCTTCAGCCCGGAAAGCCGCCTGATGGACATGGACGAAGAAGGCGTCGACGTCCAGATCATGTATCCGACCATTGGCGGGCAAATATTGGGCCGCGAATTCAAGGATCCGGAATTGCTGGCTGCTATCTGCCGCGCCTATAATGACTGGAGCCGGGAATATTGCTCGAAAGACGCCAAGCGTTTGCGCTGGGCAGCGATGCTACCGCTACAGGCGCCCGATCTGGCAATTGAAGAGGCCAAACGCGCGGCGGCCAATGGGGCGGTGTCATTTTATGTGCGGCCCAACCCGATCTGCGGCCGGAACCTGCATCACAAGGATAATTGGCCGCTATGGGCTGTGGTTGAAAAGCTGAATAAACCGCTGAGCCTGCATGATAGCGGCTCGCCGCGCATTCCGTCGTATGGCGACCGCATGGAATCCCACACCGCCGGGCATATTCTTGCGCATCCGTTTGAGGCGATGTCGGCCATGGCCGGGCTGATCTGGTTTGGCGTTGCCGAGAATTTCCCAAAACTGCGCATTGTGCATGTAGAGGCGGATGCGGGCTGGGCGCCTTACTGGCTGCAACGTATGGAGCAGCATTATGATTTTTCCGGCAAGGCGGAACATCCGGACATGAACAAGACGCCGACGGAATATTTCAAACAGAATTTCTTTGTTGCGGCGCGCGGCGATGAGCGCACTTTGGGCGCGGCCATTGATCTGGTGGGCGAGGATTATTTCCTGTTCAACACCGATTATCCGCACCCGGATGGCACCTTCCCCTGGGGCATGAAAAGCCTTGTCGATCAGCCGATTTCATTAGACGCCAAGCGCAAAATCCTGTGGGATAATGCGGTGCGCGCCTTCAATCTTGCCGCCTGATCGCACAAAGGAAAAAACAGATGGCGAATACCAGTAATTCCAAGAAAGTCGTGCTGATTCCCGGTGAAGATGCCGCACCCGAGGCGTTTCATCCCACCGTGGCGCTGATCGACCGGCTTGATGTTCCCATTGAGTGGGATGTCCCGCCGGTAGGCGAAGCGGCCATTGCGCAACACGGCCATCCGTTTCCGCAGATTGCGCAGGACGCCATCGACAAGGCGGATTGCACTTTGTTCGGCTCCACCAATGGCGCCAGCATGGGGGCGATGCGGCATTTGCGCTGGGGCAAGAAAACCTATGCCAATGTGCGCCCGGCGCGCTGGTTTCCGGGCTGTAACAGCCCGTTGAAAAACCCGCAGGGCATTGATCTGGTGATCGTGCGCGAAAATATGGAAGACACTTATGTGGGCGTCGAAGGCGATCTGGCCGATCTTGCGCCGATTAATTTCGTCAGCCGTCTGCACCGCAAGCCGGTTCAGGAAATGGGCAAGGGGAAATACGCGCTGAAAGTGATTACCGAGGCCTGCACGCAGCAGATCACCGCATTCGCCTGCGAACTGGCGTTAAAGCGCGCGGCTGCTAGCGGCAAACGCCCGCACGTCACCAGCGGCACCAAGCATAATATTTCGCCCATTGCCGATGGATATTTTCTGGAAGTGGCGCGAGAGACTGCGAAAAAATATCCCGACGTGCATTTTGATTCGCTGCTGGCCGATGATCTGGTGCACAAGCTGATTATGAAGCCGCATGATTTCGATGTGATCGTACTGCCCAATCTGTATGGCGATCTGTTTTCCGATGCGGCGGGCGGCGTGATTGGCGGGCTTGGCCTTTGTCCCAGCGGCTGTTACGGCAGGGACTATGCCTATTTCGAATCCGCGCATGGCTCGGCCCCGGATATTATGGGCAAGAACATCATCAACCCGACGGCGACGATTTTTTCGGCAGCCATGATGCTGGAATATCTGGGCTTTGATGAAAAGGCCGCGCGCCTGGTGAAGGCCGTTGAAAAGGTCTATGCGGAAGGCCGGCATCTAACCCCGGATCAAGGTGGCAAGGCGAGCACGACTGAATTCTGCGATGCGGTGGCAAGGGCGCTTTAACGCCCCTTGCGCCGTCCGATCCAGCCCTTGCGCCAGAAATATCCCAGCAATCCAATTGCGGTTGCCCCCATCAGGGAAAGTGAAAACAGATATCCGTAACGCCAGCCAAGCTCCGGCATGTTCCAGGGCGATACGCTCCGGTCAAAATTCATTCCGTACAGGCTGGCGATAAATCCCAGCGGTATGAAGATGGTGGCGATGATGGTCAGCACCGTCATGATTTCATTCATCCGCACACTGGCGCCGGAATGGTACAGATCGGTAATGTTCCCGGCCAGTTCCCGCGCCGTATCCACAATGTCGATCAACTGAAAGCAATGGTCCGCGCAATCACGAAAATAGACCCGCGTCGTTTCTGAAATAAACGGCGAGCGTTCGCGCGTCAGAATATTCAGCACATCGCGCAGCGGCCAGATGGCGCGCCGGACCAGCATGAGTTTGCGGCGAATGCCGTGCAGTTCGTGGATGGAGCTTATATCCGTGACGCCAAGAATTCTGTCTTCCAGCAGTTCTATAGCCTCGCCATAATTTTCCAATATCGGGAAATATGAATCCGTGACCGCGTCAATGAGCGCATAGGCCAGATAGTCAGCGCCTTCATTTCGGATGCGGCTGCCTTCCTGGTTAAGCCGGGTACGGATCGTTTCAAAACTGTCACCTGGCTTTTCCTGAAAGCTCAGGACAAAATCTTTCCCCAGAAAAATGGAAAACTGCTCCGGAATAAACTCTCCGGTGACTTCGGACATTTGCATGACGATAAATGTGTGATCTGGATAATCTTCAATTTTTGGACGCTGATGCACATTGATGACATCTTCCAGCGCCAGCCGGTGCAGGCCGAATATTTCTCCAATTTCTCGCAATACGCCCACATCGCCCAGCCCAGTGACGTCTATCCAGGTCACGCTGTGTTTGTGCGCCATTTTTTCGCGCAGCATCCTTGTGTCTGAAATGAGCGCATCTTCTGTTCCGGCGGTGTCATAAGCGATCATCCGGATGACCGGGGCGGGAGCGGCGGGATCAGCGATGAGGGTTCCCGGCTGGCTTCCCATGGGTGCACGGCGCTTCACCATCAGAATTTTTCTGGATAATTTCGGGGACTGCTTTACCATGATAATCGGCCCTTGGGTTGTCGATAGTTTAGGTTAGTGTAATCTGCAGGAATTACCGCCGGGGAAATTATGTTCAAAGCTGATGCCGATCCAGAGCGTGTTGGTCTGTGTTCCAAACGGTTGGCACGCATTGGCCCGCACTTCCAGAAATATATTGATGACGGAAAACTTTCCGGCGTCCTGACGCTGGTGGCCCGCAAGGGGCAGTTGGCCTATCTGGACTGCCGTGGAGAAATGGATATTGAAGCGGGCAGGGCGCTGGCGCCTGACGCTATTTTCCGGATTTATTCCATGACCAAGCCCATTACCTCGGTGGCGGCCATGATGCTGTATGAAGAGGGCCGCTTTCAACTGGACGATCCGGCCGGCCGTTATCTGCCCGCCTTTGCCAATGCCCAGGTTTACACGGGCGGGTCTGCGCGCAAGTCGGAGACCGTTGCGGCGGAACGCCCCATAAGCTTCCGCGATCTGTTCACGCACACGTCTGGATTGACGTATGGTTTTATGGGCACGTCGCCGGTAGACGCCATGTATCGCCTGAATGAACTTGATGGCGGCACAACGGAATTATCCACTGCAGACTTCATGAACAGGCTGGCGGAAATGCCGTTGCAGTTTCATCCCGGAACACGCTGGAATTATTCCATGTCCACGGACGTGCTGGGACATCTGGTTGAGGTGATTTCCGGCCAGCCGCTGGATGAATTTTTCCGTACCCGGATTTTTGACCCGCTGGGTATGACCGATACCGGTTTTAGTGTGCCAGCAAAGAATGCGGGACGGCTTACCACAAATTATTCCAAACGCAAGGATGGCAGTTTGCAGGTGGCGGATGCGCCCGCGACCAGCCGCTATCTGAAGCAGCGGAAATTTTTATCGGGTGGCGGCGGTCTCGTGGGCACGGCGGCGGATTATCTGCGTTTTTGCGGCATGCTGCTGAATAAGGGTGAGTTGGATGGCGTGCGGCTTTTAGGGCGCAAAACGGTGGAATATATGACACGCAATCATCTGCCGTCTGGTGGGGATCTGACCAGCATGGGACAGGCCGTTTTCAGCGAAACCAGCTATGACGGCATCGGCTTTGGTCTGGGCTTTTCGGTGATGCTTGATCCGGCAAAGGCGCAAGTGGTTGGGACGCCGGGCGAATATGCCTGGGGCGGCATGGCCAGCACGATGTTCTGGATCGACCCGCAGGAAGAATTGATAGGGATGCTACTGACGCAATTGATGCCATCTTCCAGCTATCCCCTGCGCCGGGAAATGAAAGTGCTGACCTATCAGGCGCTGATTGATTGAGCTTTTACACCAGATGCCCGCTGGTGCTGCGCTGTTCTATTTCCTGCCGGATACGCGCCTGACTTTCGGCATTGATGGGAAATTTCCAGATCAGCAGGGCGGATAATATTTTCAGCACCACCGGCACGATGCTATAGAGCAACGCAAGCCCAAGAAGTGAACGCTCGTCATTATTCACGGCCTGTGCGTCAAAGCCGATATAGCCCAGCAATGGAAAAGCAATGCCAACGGCGCCCGCAAGCGACAGTTTGGTTGCGACGCCCCACATGGCGAAATACAGGCCGGTCCGCTGGGCGCCGCTTTCAATTGTATCCGCGTCCACCACATCGGCCTGCATCGAGGCAGGCAGCACCATGTCGGCGCCAAGGCCAATTCCGCTCAGAATGGTGATCGTCAGAAATGCCGGGACATCCCCCCGCCCCAGAAAGGGCACCCACATGAAAATCAGACAAGCCCATAGCATGGAGGCGCCCCAAACCCTGTGCTTGCTATATCGTTTCGTGAGCATAAGCCATATTGGAACCGATATGACGCCTGCCGCAAAATAGGCGAACAGCAATATTCCCTGATATTCAGCGGCATGTAGCGTATGGGTAACAAACAGCAGGAAAAGGGTTGCGGGAAGCGAATTGGCAATGCCGTTCAGCAAAAAAGCCGCCAGCAATAGTTTGAATGGATGGTTGCGCCATACAATCCGCAGCCCCGTGCGCCAGTCGGTTTCGCGAAAGCGGAGCGCCGGTGTTTCAGGCACGTAGCGCAATGCGAACGGAATGCTCAGGGGCAGCATGATGCCGGCAAAAACAACAATGCCTATCAACGGAAGCTGCGGGTCATCACCGCTATACTTCATGGTAAATGACGGAATCACGGTGGCGATCAGCGTGCCAACGACGGTTAGCCCTTCACGCCAGGCTACAATGTGTGAGCGTTCGTGATAATCGCCTGAAAGCTCTGCCCCCCATGCACTGTGTGGCAAGGTAAGCGCGGAGGAAGCGAGATAGATCATTGTGCTCCAGGCGAAAAGATACAGGCTGCCGGATCCAGGCGGCGGAATACACAGCATCACTGCCGCAATCAGAATGAATGGCGCGCTTATGGCGATCCATGGTTTGCGCCGTCCCCAGCGCGTATTCAACCGATCAGAAAGAATGCCGATCACCGGCCATGAAAGTGCATCAAGTATCCGGGCAATTGTCAGCACTGTACCAATGGCGGCAAGACTGATGCCCAGTTCCTGGGCATAGAAGGGCGGGATGTAGATATAGATCGGCACAGCAAAGGCGGCGATCGGCAGGGTCGGTACGCCATAGGCAATATATTTGCCCATGCCAAGCGGACGCGGCGGCGCCTGCCCGTCCGGCCCACCAGGAGATGGTGATGCTGTCACGCGCGGGCCAGGGTCATTTGTACAACATCTGTGTTGCGCGATAAAAACCCGCTTTCACAATAAGCCAGATAATAGGTCCACATGCGGCGAAAGCGGGCGTCAAAACCAAGTTTTTCAATTTCCGGCCATTTAATCTGAAATTTCTCATGCCAGCGGCGAAGTGTATCTGCATAATCCAGACCGAACGATGTCTGTTCCTGCAGCTGCAAATTAGCGTGGGATATCTGCGCAAGCAAGACAGAAGGGCTGGTCAGCATGCCACCGGGAAAAATATAGCGCTGAATGAAGTCGCTGCCCCGGCGATAGCTTTCAAAATACCGGTCGGCAATGGTGATCAGTTGCAATCCGGCCAGACCACCCTGTTTCAGGCTATCGTACAGCTTGGAAAAATATTGTGGCCAGTAGGCTTCACCCACCGCCTCGAACATTTCAATCGATGCAATGCGGTCATATTGCGCGGACAAATCACGGTAATCCTGAATGATAATGTCAACTTTCTCAGAAAGCCCATTTTCAAATATACGCTTTTTTGAAAAATCATATTGTTCCTGGCTAATGGTAATCCCCGTTACCCGGCAGCCAATTTCCCTGCCTGCAAATTCAGCAAATCCGCCCCAGCCGCAGCCGATTTCAAGCAGATGATGATTAGGCGCCAGGCCAATCCGTTTGGCCAATGCGCGATATTTATTATGCTGCGCCTGCTCAAGGCTTTCGGTGGCGTTTTGAAACAGCGCCGAAGAATAGGTCATGCTGGCGTCCAGCCACAGGGCATAAAAATCATTTCCCAGATCATAATGATACTCAATATTACGCCGCGCACCGCTGCGCGTATTTCTTTGCAGCAGGCTGTGGCGTATCCGCTGCAGCAGGGTGAACAGCCTGTTTCCATGCGCCTTGGCGCCAATGCTGCTATTGTTCAGCGCGATGACGCACAGCAGGGTTCGCAAATCCGGTGTATCCCATTGCCCGTCCAGATAGGCTTCGGCAAATCCGATGCCGCCGCCAAGCAGCAATTTTTTGGCAAAACGGATATCGCGCACCAGGATGACGCCGGTATCTCCCGGGGTCGCGCCATCAAACCTGAATTTGCGGCCATCCGGCAAGGCGACAATCACGCTGCCATGAGTAATATTGGCAATGATCGCCAGCGCCGCCCGAATCCAGCCGTTCAGGCCGGCAAGCCGCGAAATGTCCCTGCCGGTCACCTTCCGGGCAATATCCCCGACCGCATCTCTGGGGGGCATATCAGATATACTGGATGGCATGTTGCTGCTCCGCTATTATGTGGCGGCGGTAGGTGTCCGTGCAATGAATTTTGCACCCTTGCGCCACAATCGTAAAGCCTCAAAATGAATCGCCACAATGATCTTCAGGCTCATCAGGGGATACAGGCATAGGGCCTTCATCAGGGTGCGGGAATTAAATGGCCGCTTTTCTCCGGTCAGTGTTGCAATAAGGATCTCCCCCTCCGGCGCGTGTTCGCGGATCATAACCGACAGTTTTTCCCCGGGCATACGTAATCGAAAAGTATAGATCATGTTCATGTCAATGAATGGTGACACATAAAAATTTTTGTCGCGCTGATGGGTGATAAGCCCATCCGGTGATGGAACACCATCAATGGCGGCAACATAGGGGTGTTTCCCGCCAAATGTATTGCGGACCTCATAAATAATGCTGCGCAGGCGAGCCTGGTCATCAAAGCAAAAGAATACCGTCAACGGATTAAATACAAAACCGAACATACGCGGGAAGCAGAGCATGAAAATACGCCCGCCGCCAAGATTTATGCCGGCATCGGCGGACAGGGTTTCTACCCACGGACGCAGCGGCGATCCATCTGCAAGGCCGTGATCCCTATCCATCAGGCTGAACAGATTAAGCCGGTTGTGAGAGAAAAACGGTGTACGCGCCGCCAGCGCATCCAGTGCGTCAATATCCGCAAACAGTGAAAATACACGATAGACGAAACGATGGCGAAAAGGCCGCAGCCGGCAATGCATGACATGGCCATAATAAATCGCGGCGTCAGGCAATGATGCGGCGCCAGTCATTCGGCAGCTTCGCGGTATGCAGCAGTGTCAGGTTCAGCCCAGGGCGGCCGAATGCCGCTGATTTTTTCAGCCACCGCCAGCCCGGAACGCAGACCATCCTCATGAAATCCATGCGCGGTCCATGCGCCGCAATACCAGATATTATTTTTTCCCTGGATCATTTCAAGCCGCCGCTGGGCCCGCAGGCAGTTCATGTCATATTGCACATGATCATATTTTATCGCAGCAAAGGTCAATTTGGATTTTGGCGGCGTATCGGGATTCAGCGTGATAAAGACTGGCCTGTCAGGGTTGATATTCTGTAGCCGGTTCATCCAGTAGCTGACGGATAATTGGGGATTCACTTTATCACGCGAAATATAATTCCAGCTTGACCACACCTTGCGCAGACGCGGCATCAATGCGGGGTCACGATGCACATAGGCGATATTCGGCGCGTAGTTGATATGCCCCAGAATATCACGCTGTAACCGGTCCGGCATTTCCAGCATGCGCAAGGCCTGATCGCTATGCGCGGCAATAATCACATGATCAAAAAATGTCTGCTGGCCGCTTGCGTCCTGGACCAGAACGTTGTCGCCAGTCTTGTTCACCCGAACCACAGGTGAATTGACGCGGATCCGGTCCGCAAACGGGGCGGTCATTTTTTTCACATATTCACGGCTCCCCCCACTGACGGTTCGCCAGCGTGGCCGGTTGCGTGACAGCAAAAAATGATTGTTGCAAAAGCTGACGAAACTTTCGGCGGGAAATCCCACCATCCCGCCTTCCGGCATTGACCAGATCGCCCCCCCCATGGGGAACAGGTAATTGCTCCGGAAGTTTTTTGAATATCCATTCTGGTCCAGATAAGCGTTAAGCGTTAGCCCATCCAGTGCGCCACGCTTCAGATCAAGGGGTGCATTTTTATTAAACTTCTGGATTTCCATCAGTGTGGATAAAAACCGGGGCCGTAACAGATTGCGCCGCTGCGCGAAGACGGCGTTCAGGCTATCGCTTCCCCATTCCATTTTTCCGCCGCCGGTGCTGACGGCAAAACTCATATCGCTGGCTTCGCTCTTTACGTTTAGAGATGCGAACAGCGCGGTCAGGCTGGTATAATTACGCGCATTATAAACGATAAACCCGGTATCCACGGGAATTTGTTCGCCGTCATAATCGATATCTACTGTATTACTGTGACCACCTATCCGGTTTTCCGCTTCATAAAGGGTTATGTCGTGGGCATGGTGTAACAGCCATGCGGCGCCCAGCCCGGAAATTCCGGAGCCAATAATTGCTATGCGCATAATCCCCCAATCCGTTATTCACAAATTCAAAACCACGACCGGAGCCGGCGGCTCAAGGCCAATAGGTAGGGTGTACTTCAGCCATTACCAATAGGCTGACGGACGAAATATTGGTAACAATAAATTGTACTGTGCCTATTTTAACGGCAACACCAGCCCGGCAGCCACGAAAACCACGCGATCCGCCTGTGCGGCGATATTCTGATGCATGCGCCCCGCATGGTCGCGAAATGCCCGCGCCAGTGCGTTATCGGGTACAATCCCAAGCCCGACTTCGTTGGAAATCAAAATCACCGCGCCGGCACAGTTGGCAAGAATATCTGATAGTTCTGTACACGCCCGATCCGTATCCCGCCCGGCATGCATAAGATTGCTTATCCATAAACTCAGGCAATCCACCACAATCACATGTCCGGGGCCGGCCGTCTCCTGCAGCGCGCGGCTTAATTCCAGGGGGCATTCTATCGTGCGCCAGCGCGGTCCGCGATCAGCCTGATGGCGGGCGATGCGCGCGCTCATTTCATCGTCACCGGCCCCGGCGGTAGCCACAAAAATAAGTTCCGGCAAACTGCCATCGGCACGAACGGCAGATTCCGCCAGCCGCTGGGTATAGGCGCTTTTACCTGACCTCGCTCCGCCAAGTACGAATGTCAGGCGCGGTAATGGAACATCTGCTGTCATTATTGTGCCGTTATGGCACTATTCAGATGGACCGGTCAAAACCAAATGCTGGCGAATGCGCCGCGGCCGCGCCTCTGTTATGCATTGCTGCGTTGGGGCCTTTATAGCTGGTCACGGGCTTGCGCATGCGGTTCAGCTCTTCCCCTATCGCCACTACCAGTCCTTCGCTTACGGCGCGGATACGGGCCAGCATACGGACCTGGGTCACGACACAGGCTTTGAATGCTGCGGATGCGCTATGCAGCATTTCTTTCTGTCTGGCATTGATACCCGCCAGTAATTCCGGGCGCGCATGAATGGCGCGCATCTCACGCGCATACAGCGATGAAAGCCGGGTTTTTTCTGTTTCTGTTTCACGCAGACATGTCGCGCGGCGTGCCTGCAACGAAGCGTTTTCAGAAGTAATCAGATCCGTTAACTGGCGTGTCAATGTCAGGATCGCGTTCACGCGCGCCTCCAGGGTTGATGTGCCCAGCGGATCAACGGCAACGGTTTCCTGCATGGAGAGTGCTGTATTGCTCACGGTCTAAACCTCCTGTAACGCAAGAATTTGACGATAGACATGATCGGCGATGCCGACGCCGCCACGCTTTGACAACATGCCCGCATATTCCTGATTAAGCAGGGAACGGAACATTTCTTCGCCCTGGCCACCCCCAAAGGGTCCATCTGTCTTGATGCCCGAACTCATATGTTCCAGCATCTGTGTCAAAAACATGGCCTCGAATTCATTGGCGGTTTTGCGGGCGGCGGCATCATCTCTGACGCCTGGCTGCTGGGCGCTTAACCGCTTCGCCATGGCCTCAGGCTGACCGGCGCGCATCTGTTGCAGCGCCATCAGCCCTGTGTTTGCGTCAATGCCTGAAAATCCCGCCATTACATCACCTCGATTTCAGCCTGTAAGGCGCCGGACGCCTTGATCGCCTGCAGGATAGAGATCATGTCGCTTGGACCGATGCCAAGGGCGTTAAGGCCATTCACCAGATCTTCCAGGCTGATACTGTCCTTCAGCAGGGCAAGTTTCTTATCCTGACTCTGATCCACTTCGACAGTTGTGCGCGGGACCACCTCTGTCTTGCCACCTTGTGAGAAGGGCGCGGGCTGGCTGACCTGTGGCGTTTCCGTGACGCGGATGGTCAGGTTGCCCTGCGCAATCGCAACCGTATTGATGCGCACATCCTTGCCCATCACAATGATGCCGGAAGCTTCGTCGATCACCACAGTGGCCGGCTGATCCGGTGTGACCTGTAATTGTTCCACATCGGTAATCAGAGACACCATCCCGCCAGGATAATTTTCCGGCACTGTTAAATTTACCGTAGACGGATCAATCATCGCTGCTACCGGGGTGCCCATGCGGCCATTGATGGCGCCCGCAATACGTTGTGCAGTGGTAAAATCAGGATTGCGCAGTGAAAGTTTTATCACCGGCATGGAGGCCAGCGCGAATTCGATGCTGCGTTCGACAATGGCGCCGTTGGCGATCTTGCCATTGGTCGGTACGCCTTTGGTGATTTTGGCGCCCTGTCCGCCACCTGAAAAACCACCCACTGAAACGGGGCCTTGCGCCACCGCATAAACCTCACTGTCGGCGCCCATCAGCGGCGTGACCAGCAGGATGCCGCCGCGCAGGCTTTTGGCGTCACCCATGGCGCTGATTGCAACATCCACATTGGTTCCCTGGGCGGCAAAGGGGGGCAGGTTAGCGGTCACCATGACGGCCGCAATATTATTCGTGTTGAGTGTCGCGCCACGGGTGTTAACCCCCAGCCGCTCCAGCATGGATTCGAGGCTCTGCCGGGTAAAGGGGGCATTGCGCAGCGAGTCCCCGGTGCCGTTAAGGCCAACCACCAGGCCATAGCCGATCAGCATATTGCTGCGCACACCCTCAAAATCGACGATATCCTTGATGCGCGAGGCAGACGCAGCTTGTGGAAAGCTCACGGCCAGAACAAGGCAGATGCTGACAATCAGCCGTACAAGCTGACCTGCATGCCGCTGAATTCTGGCGGAAAATGAATATCGAACTGAAAACCGTTGCATAATTTGATCCCTGGGGGCCACGGACCTTCTGCCGGGCTCTGTGGGATAAGCGAAAACCATGCCAGTCTAAAACATTGAATTTGCGCGGGTTTTTCGTCGATAGCAGGTTCCCGGGCGGCAATTATTGCCGCTAAAACGATAAATCTGCCGTTTCGGCCACGTCATCCGGGGGTGTTTCAGGATTTGTTAAGGATAAACGCCTTAATTTATGGCAAGAGGCATGAGCGAAGATGAAAATTACCGGATCAGGCAAAATTGATACAACGCCGGTGCGGCGTAAGAATGTATCGCGCGCGGGCGATGGCGCGGGCTTTTCGCTTGATCAGGCAGATGATACTGGCGGGACCAAGCCGGTATCGGGAGCAGGCCCGGTTTCGACTGTAGGTTCCCTGCTCAGCATTCAGGAAGTTGATGATCAGGGGGGGGGGCAACGCAAAACCCTGAACCGCGCTGAAGAAATGCTGGATCTATTGGATGATGTGCGGCATGGCCTGCTGATAGGGGTGCTGCCCGAGCATAAATTGCGCCGTTTGCTGACCCTTAGCAATGTAAAGCGCGAGGGCTTCATGGACCCGCGTTTGGGGCTTATTTTGTCGGATATTGAGTTGCGCGCCAAAGTCGAACTGGCCAAGCTGGAAATGTCCAGAGTTACGTTTTAATGACTTATTAATGACTTAGGCGGTTTTTTAGATAATCTGGGCGGCAAATTATTTATTAATTACACAGGTTGATACCGTGCGCGGGTAAACATATACTCACGCCGATTTTATATATGGAAGCGTCACATGGAGTAGGGGATATGGCGACTAAGCTTTCTCCCAATTATCGTCCAAAAGAGACCGAGCCGTTCATGAATCCACGGCAAAGGGAGTATTTCCGCCTCAAACTTTTGAAATGGAAAGAAGATATTCTTTTGGAAAGTAAGGAAACGCTCAAAAATCTGCAAAACGAGAGCACCCAGCATCCTGATATCGCAGACCGCGCCTCGGATGAAACCGACCGCTCGATTGAATTGCGAACCCGTGACCGGCAACGTAAACTGATTTCCAAAATCGATGCGGCGCTCAAGCGCTTGGATGATGGCAGCTATGGCTATTGTCTTGAAACCGGCGAACCCATCAGCCTGCGCCGCCTGGATGCCCGCCCTGTCGCCACCCTCAGCATCGAAGCCCAGGAACGCCACGAACGCCGCGAAAAGGTCCACCGCGACGATTGATATCCTGGCCAGTGGTAGCGGAGGAGGCTACCGATCTGTGAACATAAGCCATTGATTCCAGACAGTAATTTAATTAACCGCCGCCCCGCATATACACAAATATATACACAAAATTTCGCCTATACGCTGGCATATCCGGCCACCTTGTCGCGATCCGGCTTTTTGCCAGCGCTTCCATAATTAGGCGGATCGGAACGATTCGGGTTTGGCTGATAGCCCCTGCATGGCCATTTTACACGATTCACCATATCAATGCGCAGCGCCAGACGCCGCCTTTTCGGATAGCGCGCGGCAAGCATCGTCAATCGCGCTTTCAAGCAATCGATAGACTTTTTTCGCATCCGTTTCGCCAGCCAGTATCGCCGACAATCGCGCCGGGATTGCTTGCAAGATGTTCCGCGTTGCCCGCGCCGCCATGAACGCCTCATTGCGCACCTGATCCGCGCTGATCAGCAGGCCCCGTCTTTCGTCCCGCTCAAGTTCCGCCATCTCCGCATTGGCAGCTTCCCGGCGCGCCCGGCTTTCGTTGTACGCGGCCACGGCAACGTCTGACAGTTCCAGACGCGGCTTAACCGGCTCTGGCTGCGTCATATTCAGACACCTGCTAACAAGCGATTTGTATTTTTGCGTCATTTGCAGCCCCTTTTAAGGAGGAAAGGCACAGACGCCGCCCCCGGCACTCGATACCCATCTCAATTGTGGTTCTCAGGGGCCAAAAAAATCTCTCCGTGCGCCCCCGTGTATGGTTACAGCCCCCCAAGCCGGGAAGATTTGACCCCCCTAGGGGGTGCTGCCGTCTCCATATTCGACCGTTCTTCTACCAGCATCACTCTCTCACTTACCACCCTGTTACTTTTTCAGCGGCCACCATCGGCCCCTTAGTGATTTTGCCGCCTGGATCAACGTATATGTCTTGAATGCCCGCCGCGCTGTATCTGCCCATGCGCCTTTTTCCGGGCTTTGGCTGCGGTGGGGTGAACGTGCCGGTCTTGATGTAGCCAAGCTGCCCGGTATCGGTTAGATTGTGATCAGCCCTTGCGCCGCTTGCCCGCTTCATAGACGCTCATGGCTTTGTTCACCGTCACCTTGAGTCCTGCCTTGTGTTTACCATCCTTGCCCTGCCATGTGCTCAGGCTGGCATGCCCTGCCACCGCGATGTTATCGCCAGCGGCAAGCTTGGCCAGCGCTTCGACTGCGCCCGCGTCAAAGGCGATCAGGCTGCACCATACGGTTTCGCCATCGTCGCCCGCTGCGCGCATCTGCGCCGTGATGTAGGCCTGCCCCTTTGCGCTTGTGCGCCGGACTGGATCGGCATGCAGCTTGCCCTCAATTAGAACGCTGATCATCTCGAAGCCTCCCCCACAATCCCAAAGCCCGCCAGCGCTTCGATGGCCTCTTGCCGCCGTTGCGCATACCATGCGCCCCAGCACTCACCATGCAGCCATGTTGCGCCATGGGTTTCATCTCCATGAGGCAGCACCATCCGGCCTGCCAGATCGCCACGCCCGCACCATGCGCACTGCCCTGGCTCCGATGTGACGGGGTGCTGGCATAGCCAATGCGCCACGCAACATTTGAAGGCCTGCCTCTCGGCCTCACGGCGCGACAGTCCGCCGTCATACTCGGCTACCGCCGCCCGTTCATTGAAGTAAGCGCCCCAGTCAGATGCGCCCCAGACGGCCACCGGCTCTGAATCAGCTTGCAGCAAGGCAAGAATCGCGGGCTTGTGAAGCCTCAGGACCGGAGTCCATTTTGCAATTTCAGGTTGTGCGCCGCGCAGCCTGACTGTGCCAGCAGGCGTGAGAAAGACGGCCACGCCATCCGCCTTGGCTTTTGCGATCATGATTGCAGGCGTCATAGATCGGCCTCCAATTCGCTTTCTGCCACGTCAAAACACCCTTCTTGCGCCGGTAGGGGGTTTCTATCCGCAACACCGCCACAAGCAAGGGTTTCTGCGGGTTTTTGGACTTTTCTTGCCGCAACATCGGGTAGGCTTGTTGCGGATAAATTATAGAGTAATCCCAGGGTTTCTGCGGGTTGTGGCGGTGTTGCGGATAAAAAGGGGGTATCTGGAGAGGAAGGCAAATAACGGCTGAACGTGTCGGCAAAGTCAGAGAGCAAAAACCCCTTAGGCGTTGCGCTGCCGATCCTGATCGTGCGGGGGGCAATCCTGTAACCGGCCAGTTTGTTTGCAAGGTGGCGCGCCGTCATGGGCTTACCGCGCGCCCAGGTTGCATACGGTTTAGTGTCATCCGCGATCAGCGCTGCCAGCAAGTCGGCGGTGGAAATGCGATCCTGCCCGCTGGCGCTAAACGCGGCGGCAATGTCCTGCAACAGGCCGCCTTCCTGCCCCGTGACTTCAAGCTCTGCCCCGGCCATTTTCAGCGCGGCGGCGCGCGCCCGTTCCGGCCAGCCGCCCCCGGCGTGATCAGCGATTGCCAGCAACGGCTCCCAATTATCCTGGGCGCGGTCATGGAGCGCATGGGGAATGTCAGGCCGCGCTTTCCCTACCTCTGCGGCGTTATCATCGGCATACTTGGCAAGCTTTGACGCTATCGCTCGAAATGCCGCCGGATCAGCGTGCCGCAATTTTTCCGCCCGCTCGCCTGGCCCCTTCCGGCGCAGTTCCAATACCAGCGAACGGTCCATCAAAGTGCTTTGCAGCCGCCCGATGCCGCAAAGCACTTTTGGCCCCCACGTTGAAAAACGCTTGGGGGTAAAATTATCACCCGCAGTCCGTACCATGCGCAATACATAGGCGCTATCACGCCCATGCCCGGAATTGATGATACCACGCAAATCCTCATTGTCTCGAAAAAATGAATCCGCTTCATCAATTAACAGCGTCGGCGCTTCGCTCTCTACGATGTGGTAAATCACCGCCGGGGAGATATTGCTTGCCGAGATTGGGCGCTTCACCATCTTGCCGATCAGGGTTAGCAATTGTGTTTTCCCGCATCGCATTTCCGGCGCGGTGATCAAAATCATGGGGGCGATGTGGAAATGATCGACAAGCCATGTGAACGAAATCCATAACGCTGCGACTTCCGCAATTTCGGGATCGCATGCGATAAAGCGCTTCACAGTGCCTGCAATTTCATCCAGCAGGGCCGCGCCGTTCACCGGATCGGGCCAAGGTTCAACATCCGGGAATAGTGCCGCCGCACCGCCGCCGTCTTGCCGGGCGCGCTGGCCCGCCACTGCATCGTCAAGCGTTTTTATTTGAACGCCCAGCAGTTTTGTTTCGTCTTTCCGTACACGGTCATATTCATGGGCTTTCAGCGCAGCCAGCCGCGCCACGGCGGCCTCAAAACCTTCACCCGCTTCATTCGCCGGGGGCGCGGTTTGGCCGGGCGCTGGCGCGCGTTCTGTGTACTGAATTAACGCCTTCACCGCCTCCAGCCCACGCAGTTGCGCCAAGTCGTTAAAGTCAGACGGCGGCTTATCGGCTGTCAATTCATCAGCGGAAAATTCGGGCAGCGCCAATGATCCGTTCACGGCGCTTGCCGCTTCCAGTGCCTTCGCTTGCCCGTTCCCCAGATCGCCGCAGATGATGATTCGTGCGCCTGGGTATTTGGCCCGCATCGCCACCGCCACATTTTTAAGATTGCTGCTTGAAAGGGCCGCAATTGCCGGGTGTCCGGTTGCTTCGTAGGCGGACAAAACGGTCGCTACGCCCTCACCGATTAAAAGCGTTTCCAGGCTGTCCGGCATAGGCTGCGCAGCCCAATATCCGCCGCTTTTTTGGCCGCCGTAAATGGCAGACTTGCGCCCATTCCCGTCAATCATTTCCAGCGTCGAAATGGCGTCGCCGATTTTGACGGGCACCAGCAAAATGCGCCCGGTTAACGGCTCGCCCCGGCTTTTTGGCGCGTATCCAAGAATGTCCGACGCAGCGCCCGCGTCAATCTCGCGCAGTGTTTCAGTCGCGAAAACGCCCTTGCGCTCAAGATACAGATTCGCTTCGCATGGCTTTGCGGCTTTCCAAAGTGCCGCCGCTTTTTTCGCGGCCTCGGCATGGCGCGAAGCCGTGTCGGCCTCACGCTCGGCCTGAATTGCGGCCATCTGCTTGCGGTTCTCTTTGTTTTCCGCCGCCGTTAATTCGCGGCCAATGTCGGCCCGCCACGTGTGCGAAACACCCGTCCGCCAGCACCCAAAAGCGCCAGCGGCAAGGCCATCGCCATGTAAAATAAGCCAACCCGAATCATCGCCGGGCTTGCCGTTGGTTGAAAATCGATGCAATTTTCCGTCCGGCTCGATCCTGACTGGCGGCGTGATGCCCGCGACCTCAATCGCACGGCGGAATTGTTCGACTGCTTCGATCATGACGTCCGCGCCCGGTGTAGTTGCCACGGCGATTATTCCGCATCGCGAGCGGCGATTTTTTCCGCCTTCCAGTTTTCGACTTCTGATTCGCGCCACGCGACCCGGCGGGGCGTAAGACGAACTGGTTTTGGAAATTCACCGCGCGAAACGGCGTCATATATCCAGCTCTTGCGCAGGCAAATGCGGCCACAGACCTCTGGCAGTGTCAGGAAGGTTTCGCTCATATTTAAGGTTCCCTTGTCGATAGGCCCGTACGGAATTGCGCGGGGTCAAGAGGGAAACTAATGGCGAGGAATGCTTCTTGTCCGGAAAACTCAAAAGATTTTTTTGTCTGAGTTTTCCGGAACTATAAAAGGAGCGGACTAAGCCCAGGGATGAGATGGAGGTTCGAAAGGCGACCGAATTTTTCTTACATTCTCCCCAGTCACCGATCCAGGGGGCAGGTCAAACAGCACCTCTGCCAGTGTGGCGACCGCACGGTTCGACAAATCAAAGTAAATTCCTTCGCGTCCTGCGTTTTCCACATCCCAGACGGTAAGGCTTTCCAGTACAATCCGAATATAATCGGAGTGGGAGGCCTGGCGGCTTGCCAGTGCGATGTGATTGCGACGGTGGCCAATAATGCGTTCGCTTCTTTCCAAATAGCTGGCGGCGCCTTTTCTCCTTGCTTCCCATTCGACGTCGGAAGCAGCACTCTCAGCCATCCTTTTATTTCTTTCATCTCTAGTAAACGCTTCCCATTTTCTTTTCGCGTCTTCGTGGCTCTCGTCCCATATTATTCTCTCGTCTTCGGTAAACGCCTCCCATATTCGTTTCCTGTCTTCGGGTAACGCAGCCCACGTAATTATTTCTTCTTCATGAATCGCTTCCCCATTTCTTTCTGCGCCTTTTTTAAACGCTTTCCATTTCCTTTTCGCTTTTTCAGGTAGCGCGGCCCAAACTTTTTCCATTTGTGTTTTGTATTTTTCGGACCACTCTGCGGCTTCTTGTTCTTCTTCTCTTTTTTCGCGTAAAACTTCTTCCCGCACTGGATAGCCAAGCGCCCTTGCAAGCGCTTCTAATACATCCTCCAGGGCAGGCAAATGCCTGAAAGAACTTTCTATACAGAAGATTAAATTGGATAATGCGCTATCAGCTCCGTTGGAAGTTTTAAACATACGCGCATCATCGAAATGGCCGCCCAAAAAGCGAAAAAATTCGCGGTAGCGTACAGAGTAGGGGCGGAAGGCCAAATCTTCCTCCCGAGCGGCATTTCTAACCAACCCGAAAAGGTTGGTGTCCTCCCACCCGCCATCATAGACAAGCCCCTGATTAATGACGCCTTGCTTGCGGCGCAGCAGGGAGGCCAGTTTTTGCGCCTGCCTGGCGATATCTTTATTGAGCTCTATGAGTTGCCCCAACTGGGATCGCGCCTCGCTCACGTTGTTTCCACGAAAATGGAATCCATTCAATAATTGCGACTGCAACAATTCACTTTTTAGATTGATTCCAACATGCGCAAGGTCTGGAAGCACATCACTGTTTATTTCGCTCCAGCGGGCTTTGACGCGTGTCTCGAAATCCGGAAACTCGGGATGGCCCCCGTTCCTGAGTGTTTCGAATACTTCTCCCGCCCATTCTGGAATGATTTCCATCGCACACGCCTCCGCGCATCCCCTCAATGAGAACCCGGCCAGGCCGGGAAGGGTGTCCGGCTTTTCGGCCCGTCGGCCTGGACGCAGTATTCAAATCATTTCGCCTCAACCGCAATGCGGACATTGAGGGCGCGCATGACTGCGGCGATGGTCTCGAAGCGGGGCTTGGAGCCGTGCCGCAGCGCCTTGTACAGGCTTTCCCGGCCAAGCCCGGCATCCTTCGCCACCTGCGCCATGCCGCGCGCCTTGGCCACGTCGGACAGGGCCTTGATCAACACATCGCAATCCTTGTCCTGCGCGGCGGCGGAAAGATATTCGGCAATCACTTCGTCATTACCGAGATAATCGGCAATCTCGAACGGCGCATAGGTCACTTTGGGTTTTGATGTTTTCTTCATTGCCTGCCTTCTTTCGTAGTGCGTTTCAATTCGCGGGCCATCTGTTTCGCCCTTGCAATATCCCGGCGCTGGGAAGCCTTATCGCCGCCGCACAGCAGCACATACACCGCCGCGCCATCACGCACGAAATAGACGCGGTAGCCCGGCCCATGGTGAATGCGCATTTCCAAAACGCCATCGCCTACGGCTGCGCAATCGCCAAAATTACCAAGCGCCGCATTCGCCAGCCGGTTCAGGACAAGCGCCTTGCCTTTGTTATCCGCCAGAGCGTCCAGCCAATCGGAAAATACAGAAGAGCGGATGAATGTCAGCACTGCGTCAATGTATCCGAATGGTTACAGACAGTCAAGGTCTCTGGCATGCCTGAAAGTCCGCGCGGGTTCGCCACGGCCCATCTAACCGCCGTGCAGCCGGATGATCTCTGCCCCGGCTCGCAGTTCGTCAAGGTAATCCGCCCAGCGCTGCATCATGGCTTTGCGCTCAGGCAAATGCGCCGTGCGATTGTAGGCCCGGCCCAGCGGATCGCGCACCGCATGGGCCAGTTGATGCTCGATCAGGTGCACGGGGTAGCCCAGCGATTCGTCCAGCAGCGTTCTTGCCGTCGCCCGCCAGCCGTGTACGGAATGTTCGTCTTTGCCGACGCCCATGCGGCGCAACGCCGCCCCCAGCGCGCCGTCTGACATAGGCCGCAAGGGGGTGCGGTCGCCGGGGAAAACGTAAACCCCGCGATGGCCGGTCAAGGGCCGCAAGTCGTTCAGGATCGCCAGCGATTGCATGCTCAAAGGCACAATGTGCGGGACTTTGGTTTTGCTGGCGGTGAAACGCCATTCCGCCGCGTCAAGATCAACATCCGCCCATTTGGCTTGCCGCAGTTCGCCAGGGCGCACAAACACAAGCGGCGCAAACCGCATCGCGGCCTTTACGATAGGTGATCCGGGGTAATCGTCAATCGCCCGCAGCAAGGCGCCTACGGCCTTTGGTTCAGTTGCGGCCGGGAAGTGTTCGCCCCGCATTGGCGTTAACGCCTTGTGCAGATCGGTTGCCGGGTTTCTCAGGGCGCGTCCCGTGACAATTGCGTAGGCGAAAATCTGCCCGGCCACCTGTTTTGCCCGGTGCGCCGTTTCGATAACCCCGCGCGCTTCGATCTTGCGCAAGGTCTGCAACAGTTCCGGCGCGGTGATTTCATGGATAGGCCGCGCGCCCAGCCATGGGAAAAGATCGTTTTCCAGCTTTGCTGCAACCCGCTTGGCGTGCCCCGGCGCCCAATTGGGGCTTATCTTGGCGAACCACTCGCGCCCGATCACCTCAAATGAATTTTCGGCGGCTTCCCGTGTTAGTTGTTTGCGCGCCCGCTTGACGGCCCCAGGATCAATGCCGTCCGCCAGTTGGCGGCGCGCTTCATCGCGCCGTTCACGGGCCTTGGACAATGAAACGTCTGGATACTTCCCCAGCGCCAGCAGCCGGGCCTTGCCCTCGAAGCGGCACCGCATCCGCCAGAGCTTCCCGCCGGATGGTGTGACGGTAAGGGATAGCCCCAGGCCGTCCGCCAGCGCGTAAGTTTTCACGCTTGGCTTGGCATTGCGGCATGCCGCGTCCGAGAGGCTCATTTGTGTATATCTCCAGGCGAGAGGCGCGATATACTCACAGACATATACACAATTTTGCCGGATGTAAACGCCTTTCAGCGGAAGGCGGGGGAGGGAGGCGGACTAAAATCCCTTGATTTCTGCGGTTTATTGGATTTCTGGGGAGGTGGGCGGAGGGGGTGCTGGTAGCGGAGGAGGGATTCGAACCCCCGACACGCGGATTATGATTCCGCTGCTCTAACCAGCTGAGCTACTCCGCCATTGGTATTCCGAGGATATGTAATGATCCCATACCCGCCCCACCCGCGAGGGATGGGGTTTTGCCGTTCAGGCTCGCGCATATAGGGGTGTGGGGCGCGCCCTGTCAAGTTAACCGCGCGTTATTTCAGGCGTTAACGTCCACAATTACCCGGCCACGGATTTTGCCGTCCAGAATGTCGTGGGCGGCCTGGGGCACTGCGGACAGGGGAATGGTGCGCCCGCCGATCAGGGCCAGCTTGGCGGGGTCCAGATCGCGCGCCAGCCTTGTCCAGGCCTCCAGACGGGCAGCCATGGGGGCCATCACGGAATCGACGCCGATTAGCTTTACACTGCGCAGGATAAACGGCATGACGCTGACCGGCAGGTCGGCCCCCTGGGCCAGGCCACAGGCGGCCACAGCACCCTCGTATTTTGTCTGGGCGATGGCGTTGGCCAGCGTCGTGCTGCCCACCGCGTCCACCACACCGGCCCAGCGTTCCTTGCCCAGCGCCTTGGCGGGACCGGAAAGGGTGGCCCGGTCAATGACCTCAGCCGCGCCTAAATCCTTCAGATAGCCTGTCTCATCCAGCCGCCCGGTGGACGCCACGACCTTGAAGCCCAGTTTGGCCAGCAGGGCGATGGCGACGCTGCCCACGCCGCCCGCAGCGCCGGTGACCAGAATTTCGCCCTGATCCGGGCGCACCCCCTGTTTTTCCAGCGCCAGCACGCACAGCATGGCGGTATAGCCGCCGGTGCCGATGGCCATGGCCTGCGCCGTCGTGAAAGCCTTGGGCAGCGGCGCCAGAAATTTGCCCGGCACCCGCTGGCGCTGGGCATAACCGCCCCAGTGATTTTCCCCCAGGCCATAGCCATTGACCAGGACCTTGTCGCCGGGTTTGAAGTTCGGGTCTGTGGACGCCGTGACCGTGCCCGCCAGGTCAATCCCCGGCGCCATCGGGTATGACCGGATGATCGGCGATTTGCCGGTCAGCACCAGCCCGTCCTTGTAATTGACGGTGGAATATTCCACCGCGACGGTGACGTTATCTTCACTGCTGGCCGGAAAATCGGCGTCTGTCAGCGTCCTGATTTCCACCGACTGGCCGGTTTCGGTCTTGCTGACATAAATGGCCTTGAAACTGTCGCTCATGATTTTTCCCTTGCTGATTATTTTGCCGGTTTATGGCTATTATAGACACTCCTGAAAGCGAATGGCAGCGCCGCCATGGGCCGCCTGCAATGCGCCTTCCCACATGACCACCTGGCCGCGCACCACTGTGCCCATGGGCCAGCCAGTGACTTTGCGGCCATGGAAAGGGGTCCAGTCGCAGCGTCCGGCCATCATCTGATCGGTGATCACCCGTTCGGCCTGCAAATCCACCAGCGTGTAATCCGCGTCATAGCCAACGGCGAGACGCCCCTTATCGGCGATACCGAAGATCCGGTTGGGGCCGTGTGAGGTCAGATCGACAAAACGTTCCAGCGAGAGCCTTCCCGCCGCGACATGATCCAGCAGCAGCGGCGCCAAAGTCTGCACCCCCGGCATTCCGGATGGCGTATTCGGATAGCGCATATTGCTGTCGCTGCTCAGGCCTTTTTCCTGGCGCGTATGGGGCGCATGATCGGAGCCCAGCACATCGACAATGCCAGAGACAATACCTTGCCACAGCGCCGCGCGATGCAGGGCGTCGCGAATGGGTGGGTTCATCTGGGCGCGGGCGCCAAGCTCGGCATAGGCCTCGGGCGCTGCCAGGGTCAGGTGCTGGGGCGTAACTTCGACGGTGGCGATATCCTTGTGCATGGCCAGCAGTTCGATTTCTTCAGCGGTCGTCACATGCAGCACATGCACCCGGCGATGTTCTTCGCGCGCGATGCGCAGCAGGCGTTGGGTGGACAGCAGCGCGGATTGCGCATCGCGCCAGACCGGGTGGGTTTCCACCTGTCCGGGCAGCGCCAGATGTTTGCGTTCCACCATGCGCGCCTGATCTTCGGAATGGATCGCCACGCGGCGGCGCCCGTGACGCAGCACCTGGCGCACACCTTCGTCCTCAGACACCAGCAGGCTGCCGGTGGATGCGCCCATGAACAGTTTTACGCCTGCGCAACCGGGCAGGTGTTCCAGTTCCGCAAGCGCATGCGCATTTTCCGCCGCGGCGCCCATATAGAAGGCAAAATCACAATGCATGCGCCCGCTGGCGCGCCGTACCTTGTCCGCCAAAGCGGTGGCGTCCAGGGTGGCGGGATTGGTGTTCGGCATTTCAAACACGGCGGTGACGCCGCCCATGACAGCCGCCAGACTGCCACTTTCCAGATCCTCTTTATGTTCGTTGCCCGGTTCGCGAAAATGCACCTGGCTGTCAATCACGCCGGGCAGCAGATGCAGTCCTTTGGCCTGTATTGTGCGCCCGGCGCTGGCCTGGCCAAGATCACCAATGGCGGCGGTGCGCCCATCGCGCACACCCACATCTGCAATACCGCGCCCGTCATGGTTGACGAGGGTCGCGCCGGATATGATCAGGTCAAATGTTTCCGGCAAATGGGCCTCCCGTCTATCCGGTCCAGTAATCCGGTCATTCTAGCGCATATGCGGTCTATGTCATACCCCGCTGCTCCTCTATTGCGCAACTTTGCAGGCGGGCATACGATGGAGCTAACCCTTTTGGGAATCAAAAACAAAAAACAGTGTGAGGGAGAGCGCGTATGGAATGGGCATCGGGCATTGGCGCGGCGGCTTTGGGTTTGCTACTGGGCATGCAGAGCGCGATTGCGGGGGTTCCCCCGGAAGAAGCCAGCCGGCTTGGGGCGGACCTGACCCCGATGGGGGCGGAAAAGGCGGGCAATCAGGCTGGCACGATCCCGGCATGGGATGGCGGGCTGACCGCGCCGCCGCCGGGCGTTGCCATTGATCCGGCAAAACATCTGCCCGATCCGTTTGCCGCCGACCAGCCGCTCTATACGGTTACCGGGGCGAATATGGCGCAGTATGACGCCCAGTTGACGGATGGCCATAAGGAGATGCTCAAGGCTTATCCTGATAGCTATCTCATGAAGGTCTATCCGACGCACCGCTCCTGCGCTTATCCGGCGGTGGTTTATGAGGGGATAAAGCGCAACGCCGTAAATGCGCAACTCACCCATGATGGGCATGGCGTCACGGGGGCCACGGTGGCCTCGCCGTTTCCCATTCCGCAATCCGCGCAGGAAATAATCTGGAATCACGAATTGCGGTTTCAGGGCTTCCGGGTAAAGCGCGAATCCGCCGAGGCGACGCCGACGAAAGGCGGCGACTATACGATCCAGGTTTCGACGGATCAGTGGATTTACAAATATGCCGATCCGGCACTGGCCAAGACCGAGGATCTGCAAAACATCATCTTTCATTTCCTGAAGCAGGGCGTCAGCCCATCCTCGCAGGCGGGATCCCTGATGGTGATGCACAATACGCTGGATCAGGTGACGGAAGGGCGCCGTGTATGGAACTACCGGCCCGGCGAACGCAAGGTGAAGCGGATGATGGGGCTGGGCTATGACAGCCTGACGCCAACCAGCGAAGGCATGCGCACGAGCGACAATATGCAGGTGTTCAATGGCGCGACCGACCGTTACAATTGGGAATTGCTGGGTAAAGAGGAAAAGCTTATTCCCTACAATACGTTTGCGCTGGCTTCGTCTGATCTGAAATACAGCGACATTCTGCACAAGCGCCATTTGAACCCGGAACCCATCCGCTATGAATTGCACCGGACATGGGTGGTGGAAGGCAAATTGAAACCCGGCCAGAACCATATCATCGCCGCCCGCCGGCGCATGTATATTGATGAGGATAGCTGGAGCGTGCTTGCCACGGCGCTGTACGATGCAGGCGATAAAATCGCCCGCGTACAGGAAGGGCATCTGTATGATTATTATGACCAGCCGCTCTGCGCGATTGGCTCTGACGTGGTGTATGACATCAGTGGTGGACGCTACCACGTGCTGGGCCTGCGCAACGAGCAGAAGCCGGTCGTGTTCAATCAGGAAGTGGACGAAGAACTTTTCACGCCCGGCGGCATGCGGCGGCTTGGGGTAAGATAGTCGTTATCGGGGGGACTTGGTAACCCGTCCGCCTTCGTTCCTGCGCCAGTCCCACTACGCTCATGTTGCGCATGAGCTTCGAGGGACACTCCGTTTCGCAAGACCGCGCAAAAAGGCGCGGGCGAAACGGGTGGTGAGCCCGGATGGGTTCGAACCATCGACCCTCTGATTAAAAGTCAGATGCTCTACCACTGAGCTACAGGCCCGGGAAAACGTCTGAAACAGCCATTTATCCGGGCCTTTTACATAAATCCGGAAAAAAAGCACTAGACGCTTTTGGGTGGTGGTGTTTGCATAGTAGGCTAGCCATCAGGATGCAACCAAAAAAACAAAAAAGGGGAGAAAGAGCATGTCAGGACCGTTAGAAGGATTACGGATTATCGACGCCACCAGCATCGTTTCGGGTCCGTTCGCGACCACGATTCTGGGGGATCAGGGGGCGGATATTATCAAGATTGAACAGCCGGGTCTGGGCGATCTGATCCGCTATATGGGCTTGATCCGTAATAATATGAGCGCGGTCTTTGCGGTGTTGAACCGCAACAAACGCTCGGTCGCGGTGAATGTCGCCAAGCCGGAAGGCAAAGAGCTGATCTATGATCTGGTGCGCAAGGGCGACGCCTTTGTGCAGAATTACCGGCCCGGCGTGGCCGAGCGCATGGGCATCGGCTACGAACAGCTTAAAAAAATCAATCCCGATATTGTCTATGTGTCGATCAGCGGTTTTGGCGATAGCGGCCCCTACGCCAACAAGCGGGTCTATGATCCGATTGTGCAGGCCATTGCCGGTTATACTGATGTGCAAGGCGATCCCAAAACCGGCAAACCCGAAATTGTGCGCACCATTGTGATCGACAAGGTCACATCGCTGACCGCGTGTCAGGCGATCACGGCGGGCCTGCTGGCCAAGGCGCGCGGCAAGGGCGGACAGCATATCAAGCTGTCCATGCTGGATGCATCGCTGCAATTCCTGTGGTCGGACGCGCTGGCGAATTACATTTATGTGGGCGAGGAACGCGAGGGCCGGCCGAACCTGTCCGATCTGTACCGGGTGTTTGCCACCAGGGACGGCTATATCACCAGCATTGTTTCCTCTGATTCCGAATGGCAGGGGTTTTGCCGCGCCATGAAGCGGCCAGATATTGCCAATGATGAGAAATTCGCCACCATCGCTGCGCGCGGCAAAAATGCTTTCGAATTGTGGGATATTGTCGAGGCGGAATATCTGAAATATGGCAGCGTGGAATTAATGGCGTTGCTGGACGGCGAAGACGTGCCGTGCGGCGTGGTCAACCGGCGCGAAAGCCTGCATCTGGATCCGCAGGTTGTTCAGCAGCAGTCATTGCTGGAGATCAAACACCCCAAGGCCGATGTCACCATGCGCTCGCCCCGCGCAGCGGCGCAATTTGGCAATGAGGCCTGGGAGGTTGAACGTCACGCGCCAATGCTGGGCGAACATACGGACGAAGTGCTGCGCGAGGTGTTGGGAAAAGACGATGCAGCCATCAGCGCGCTACGTGAAAAGGGCGCGATCGGGTGAGGTTCCGGGAGGAGGGGGAAGCCAAACTGGCGTCCCCCAAGCCCCAGCCTATTTCGAATCGAAGCTGTAATTGCGCATGCTGAAAATGCGGCTTTTGATCCACATTTCCACGCCGGTTACCGGGCGGATGATCGGGTTGTCGCCGTGGCGGTCGAAATAATAGCTGTTCGACGCCTTGCAGTCGCCCGCGTTGAAAATGGTGGTGTGCATGCGCTTTTGCACCTTGGCGAAATTGGCGTCGTTTGCGGCCTTGGTCACTTCGACATAGTTGGCCTTGCGCCGTCTGGCTTCTTTCAGGCAGCGCACCAGATGCATGGACTGGGTGTCGATCATGCCAAAGAACGACGCGGTGCACACGCTATAGGGTCCGAACATCATGAAGTAATTCGGATAGCCCGGCACGGTGGCGCCTTCAAACGCCTGATAGCGGTTTTGATCCCACCAGTCGCTGATGGCGATGCCGCCTTTGCCGACAATGGCGAAGGTTGGCACGCTGCCTTTTTCAAACACCTGAAAGCCGGTGGCGGCGATCAGCGTGTCGATCTGGCGCTCTGTTCCGTCTTTGGTGACGATGCCGTTTTCGGTGATATGCGTGATGGAATCCGTGACCAGATCAACATTCGGCTTGTTGAACACCGGATAGAATTTGTTGGTGAAGCTGGGCCGCTTGCAGCCGAAATCATATTTCGGGATCAGCTTTTCCTGAATCTTCGGATCACTTACCTGCTTTTTGATGTGTTTGATGCAGATATTCTCGATCCACTTTCCCGCTTTGCCAAAATATTTATTGAATACCAGCAGGTTGATCATAAGCACGTCGGTCAGCACCATGGTCAGAAGACGCGCTGCGCGCTGCGCACCAGGAATATTTGCAAAGATGTTTTGCAGGCGCGGCGGAATTGGCATATCGGTTTTCGGCAGCAGCCAGATCGGTGTGCGCTGATACACATCCAGATGTTCAACTGCATCCGCGATCTCGGGTATCGCCTGAATGCTTGTGGCGCCGGTGCCGATCCAGCCAACCTTTTTGCCCTTGAAATCATAGGAATGATCCCAGCGCGAGGTGTGGATGACCTTGCCCCTGAATTTTTCCAGACCGGGCACATCCGGCATTTTCGGCAGCGTCAGAAAGCCGGTGGCGCTGACGATATAACGCGACGTAAAGGTCTGCCCGGTGGTGGTGTGCGTCACCCAGACATTGCGGGCCTCGTCATAGACGGTTTTGGTGACCTCGATGCCATAGCGCATATGCGGGCGCACGCCATATTTATTGACGCAATGATCGGCATAGGCCTTCAGTTCCGGCCCCGGCGCATAGAGGTTCGACCAGTTCGGGTTCTGCTCGAACGAAAATGAATAGCTGAGCGTCGGCACGTCCACCGCCAGCCCCGGATAGGTATTGTCGCGCCAGGTGCCGCCCGCGCTTTCGGCCTTTTCAAGAATGACAAAATCCCCGAAGCCGCTTTTCAGCAGCCGGATGCCCGCCCCAATGCCGGAAAACCCCGCCCCGATAATGACAATCTCAAAATCCAGTGCATGATCGTCATAATCCTGTGCCGTCGCGTGCGCCATGTCTCACTTCCCCTGTGTTTTGGATGGATAATTCCATATTGATTGAGTGGATAATAAGACAAGCGTATTCAGGACGCCAATGGATAATAGCTTAACGCTTCCCCGCGCTTTTCCCCCGTGCCGCCAGCAGATACAGCGCCACGCCGGCGATCATGTCTTCCTGGTTGCCGGAGGAAAGTGGGTTACTTATTAGTACTTACTGGTGTACAGTTCGGTATTGTCGGAGAAGCGCCCATGGTTGCCTTACGAGAAAACATTCCAAGCGACCTAACTTTGGAGATTGGCGAGGATCTTTCTCCGGAGCGTTTCCTTGCGGCGGTGCGGGCATTCTTTGGCTACATTGAAGAAGTAGGTAACGCCTTAACATCAGGAGACGAGCGCCTTGCATGGACCGTACAGGTTCGTGAGGGGAGTGCTCTGATCGGCGTGGACCCAATGCCATCCGTGCCGCCTCAACTGGTTGAGAATGTCTATACAAAAGTTGTGGAAAGCATTCGCCATCTTGTTAAGGGCGATATTGCAGGTGCCCGGCTGCCAGAGGCAGCCCTCAAACACCTGCTGACCCTTGTAGAATTCGCTGAGAAGCCACGCACAAAACCAACCCCTCTTCGGATGTGGGTGAGACGCAAACCCGTGGCGATGGAGCCTGTTATTGGGCATGTTATCAGAGAAGACTGGCAATCTGATTACTCCGATTACGGGACAATTGAAGGGAAGCTTGAAACGATCCAAGATCGCGGCAAGCTGGAAATACGTATTCGAGATGTGATGTTCCGTCAGGTTGTGAGTTGTCATTTTACGGAGGAAATGCTTCCGGAGGTCTTTGACAATTTTCGGAAACGCATCGAAGTCTCTGGCGTCATCCATTTCAGAAAAAACGGGGCCCCCATCAGCATTAAAGTTGAAGAGATTGTGCGGCTTCCCGATGACTCCGAATTACCCACAGCAGCTGACGTGAGGGGAATTCTTGGGGTGGCCCATTGAGTGTCGAGCTTATATATTGGGACAGTGACGCATTTCTGGGATGGCTTCAGGCAGAGCCAGGCAAGGTTGATTTGTGTCAGGGTACAATCGATCAAGCGGAACAGGGTGAAGTGCTGATCGTCACGTCTGCGCTCACCATCGCGGAAGTTCTTTGGCTCCGAAATTCACCAAGAATCAGCAGTGACAAGGCCGACATGTTGCGCCGCTTTTTTCGTCGCTCATACATCAGGGTGCGGGCAGTTACACGTTCCGTAGCGGAGTCCGCACAGACAGTTGTTTGGGATTATGACATTCGACCAAAAGATGCGATTCATGTAGCAACTGCCTTAGACGCCAAGATCGCAGTTTTAGAGACTTTTGATGAAAACCTGATTTCCAAGAGCGGCAAGGTTGGAACGCCGCCATTGGTCATCCGAAAGCCTCTACCTCCCCGCTCTCCGAAGCTTCCGCTATAGTCTTCAAGACGAAGCAGTCCCCCGCGCAGCCAGCAGGTCCAGCGCCACATCGACGATCATATCTTCCTGGCCGCCGACCATGCGCCGCCTGCCCAGTTCGACCAGTATGTCGCGGGTGTCGATGCCATAGGTGGCGGCTGCCGTCTCTGCGTGGCGCAGGAAGCTGGAATAGACGCCGGCATAGCCCAGCGTCAGGGTTTCGCGGTCGACTTGCACCGGGCGGTCCTGTAGCGGGCGGACCAGTTCCTCGGCGGCGTCCATCAGTGCGAACAGGTTGCAGCCGTGATTGAAGCCGATGCGCTCGGCATAGGCGATGAACACTTCCAGGGGTGCATTGCCCGCGCCCGCGCCCATGCCGGCAAGCGAGGCGTCAATGCGCACCGCGCCGTGCTGCACGGCGATGACGCTGTTGGCGACGCCGCCAGACAGATTATGGTGCGCATGCATGCCCATTTCGGTTTTGGGGTCGAGCACCTGGGCATAGGCGTCAAACCGTTCGGCCACATCATGCATCAGCAATGCGCCGCCGCTGTCCACCACATAGACGCAGTGTGCGCCGTAGCTTTCCATTTTTTTGGCCTGTCCGGCCAGTTGGGTGGGGGGCAGCATGTGTGACATCATCAGAAAGCCGGACACGTCCATGCCCAGCTTGCGGGCATGGGCAATATGCTGCGCGCCGACATCGGCTTCGGTGCAATGGGTGGCGACGCGCACGGAGCGCACGCCATAGTCCCAGGCCTTGTCCAGATCGTGCGCGGTGCCGATGCCGGGCACCAGCAACACGGTCAACACCGTATCGCCGAAAGTTTCGCGCGCTGCGGCCAGCCATTCCCAATCGGTATGCGCGCCAAAGCCGTAATTGAAACTGGAGCCGGACAGGCCATCGCCATGCGCCACCTCAATGGCGTCCACGCCCGCATCGGCCAGCGCCTTGGTGATTTTCATGACATGATCGACGCCATAGCGGTGTTTGATGGCGTGCATGCCATCGCGCAGGGTGACGTCCTGGATATAGAGGCGTTTGGGCGTTGTGCGCGTGTTCATGTGGCGCCGCCGGGAAAGCGGTGCGCGGCAATGCGTTCGGCGGTGCGCAGGGCGGCCGCCGTCATGATGTCGAGATTCCCGGCATAGGGCGGCAGATAATCGCCCGCGCCTTCGACCTCCAGAAATATCGAGGATTTAATGCCGGAAAATTCGCCATAGCCGGGAATGCGCACCGGATTGTTGGCGCCGAAACGTTCAAATTGCACTTCCTGTTTCAGCCGGTACCCCGGCACATATTCCTGCACCTCGGCCACCATCGCCTTGACCGAAGCGGAAATCGCTTCGGGTTCCGCATCGGCGGACAGGCAGAAAATCGTGTCGCGCATGATCAGCGGCGGTTCCGCCGGATTAAGCACAATGATGGCCTTGCCGCGCCCGGCGCCACCCAGCACTTCCACGGCGTGGCGGGTGGTTTCGGTAAATTCATCAATATTGGCGCGCGTGCCCGGCCCGGCAGATTTACTGGCGACCGACGCGACGATCTCGCCATAATAGACTTTGGCCACGCGGCTGATGGCATAAACCATCGGGATGGTCGCCTGACCGCCGCAAGTGACCATATTGACGTTCATCGCATCCAGATGCGCATCATTGTTCACCACTGGAATGACATAGGGGCCGATGGCGGCCGGCGTCAGATCAATCATGATCTTGCCTGCCGCGCGGCACACCGCATCATGCTGTTTGTGTGCGCCCGCAGAAGTGGCGTCGAACACGATCTTGATGGCGGCGAATTCCGGCATCGCGGTGAACCCGTCAATGCCCTTGTCCGTGGTGGCGATGCCGCGCGCCCGCGCCATGGCCAGACCTTCAGAGCGCGGATCAATGCCAACGACCGCCGTTACCTGAAGCGTTTTAGAACGGTTCAATATTTTGATCATCAGATCGGTGCCGATATTACCCGATCCGATGATGGCGCAGTTTACTTTTTCACTCACGTGATTAATCCTTGCGGCTCATGACGCCGCGCACAGAACCCAGCCCGGTGATATGCGCCTCGAACACATCGCCGGGGCGCGCCTCCACCATCGGCCCCAATGCGCCGGACAGAATAATATCCCCCGCGCGCAGCGGATAATCGGTTTTCGCCATGGTCTCGGCCAGCCATTTGGCCGCGAACAGCGGATGCCCAAGACAGGCCGCGCCCACGCCCACCGAAACGGTCGCGCCATTTTTGATCATCGCCATACCGCACCCGGCCAGATCAATATCGGTCAGTTTGCGTGGCGCCGCGCCCAGCACGAACATGCCGTTGGAACCATTATCGGCGATCGTGTCGAGTATGCCGATTTTCCAGTCGGCAATGCGGCTGTCCACCACTTCCAGCGCCGCCACCACATAATCCACCGCCGACATGACATCGGCCAGCGTCAGTTGCGGTGAGGTCAGATCGCGGCCCAGCACCAGGGCGATTTCCGCCTCCATGCGCGGCTGGATCAGCCGTGTACTGTCTATTTCGCGCCCGGACATATCGGTGTCGGCGAACAGGATGCCGTAATCGGGCTGATCAATGCCAAACTGCTGCTGCACCACTTTTGAGGTAAGGCCGATCTTGCGCCCCACCATGCGGCGTTTCTCGCCCAGCCAGTAGCGCGTATTGACGGCCTGAACCGCGTAGGCGGATTCAATGTCGCCTTCCCTGAAGGCGGCGCTGATGGGTGCAATGGGTGCGCCCGGCAAATATGCCGAGCGCAACTTTGCCGCCGTTTCTTCTATTGCTGACATATCAACCCTTGATGAAGCCGGAGACGATGCGGTTGAATTCGGGCGCCTTTTCCCATTGCGCCCAATGGCCGCAATTGGGGAACACATGCAGTTGCGCCTTTTGAATCCGGTTGAGCAGGAACAGCGACATATCGAGCGGGATCACCCGGTCTTCACGGCCCCAGATCAGCAGCACGTCATGCTTCAGGCCCGCCAGATTTTCTTTCCACAATTCTTCCAGCGGCATGCCCTTGCGCATGCGCAGCGGCGGGTTTTTTACGGTTTCCGGATCGGTCGCCGATTTGAAGCGCTGCTGATACAGTTCCTCGGTCAGTTCGGATTTATCCACCACCATGACATCGATGAACGCCTTCAGCTTCGCCATGGTCGGGCCTTCGCCCTCATAGAAATTGAACAGATGCTTGATGCCCTCCGATGGCCAGGGGGTAAACAGCGGCACTGACCCGCCTGGCCCCATCAGCACCAGACGCCCGGCGTGATCGGGATAGTCCAGCGCGAATTTCAGCGCCGTGCCGCCACCCAGCGAATTGCCGATAAAATGCGCCTTGTCGATCTTCAATTCATTCAGCATATCGCGAATGACCTCGGCGAAAAACGCGAAGAGTCCGGTGTCCGGGCGCACCTTGTCGGTTTTGCCGAAGCCCGGCAGATCAATCATGATACAACGGAAATGTTTGGACAGTTCTTCCACGTTGCGCTGATAGTTCGACCAGCCGGTCGCGCCCGGCCCGCCGCCATGGATCAGGACCAGCGGATCGCCCGCGCCTGCTTCATTGTAATGAACGCGCACCTTGCCCGCTTGTACGAATTTGCTGGTGCCTGCTTCTGTAATTGCCATTTTTCTTCTCCCTGCTGGTTGGTTTTTTGTTGTTTGAATTTACCCGGCGCGCTTGTGGCCCCAGATGCTGCCCGATGTATGCTGCGTGACATGCCAGGTGGCGTCATCAATAACCCGCGCGCCCCAGCCATATTCCACTTCAAAGCCCGACGGCGACTGCATGTAGAACGACACCATATGGTCGTTGGTGTGCTTGCCCAGATCCATGCCCAGCTTGATGTTGCGCTCTTTCACCAGATCATAGGTGGCGCCGATATCGTCCAGACTGTTCAGTTGCAGCATGAAATGGAACAGCCGCTTGGGCAGTGCTATCGGGGCTAGCGCCAGGGTGTGATGGCGCGGATTGCAGTGCAGGAACACCAGATCAATGCTGAATTTCGGGGCCAGTTCCATGCTGATATAATCGCTGATCAGAAAGCCAAGCTGGTCTTCATAAAAGTGCCGCGCCGCCTTCATGTCCGGCACGGTCAGCACGATATGGCCAAGCCCATGTTCGCCGGTCTGGAAACCGGAAATCGGGCGGGCGGAATGGAACGGTTGATCAAACACGACTTTCGGCCCGTAAAAAATTTCAATGCGCAGGCCTGCCGGGTCTTTGCAATGGATCATGTCCACCACGGCGCGGGCTTTTTTCTCGTCATCGGTGGCGCGGGTGGTTTCGACGCCGCCTTTGTTCAGCTTCGCTTCCAGCGCTTCCATCTGCGCCTTGCCAGAGACTTCAAAGCCCGCAAAGATGACGTCATCCTCGCCCGATGGATGAACCATAAAACGGCGGCTCATTTCATCCATGCGCAACAGGGTGGCCCCGTCGCTGCCTTCGCCCGCCACCATCAGGCCCAGCACATTCGCGGCAAAATCCCGCCACGCCGCCATGTCCTTGACGCCGATGCCCAGATATCCCAGGCTGCCAACCTTTGCTTCCACCTGCTGTGTCATGTTCGTTTCCCTATAACCCTAGTTTCTGGGGCAGATTGATGCCCCCTGATGGTGTGGCCACCCCGCGCGCGGCGAAGCCCCCATCGCAGTTTATGACAGTCCCGGTCGCCATGCGCGAATTTTCTTTGGACGCCAGCAATACATAGGCCCCTGCATAGTCGCCGGGACTGGGAAAATCCGCAATCGGCATTTTTCCCCTGGTAAGTTCCTGCAAAGGGATGCTGGCGATGGATCGCGCCGCCAGGCCCAGCGCCGCCGGGCCGCGCAAATCGGTGGGGATGGCGCCGGGGGCCACGCCGTTCACCCGCACATGGGGCGCGCATTCAAACGCCAATTGTCTGATCAGCCCCACCACCGCATGTTTGGATGCGGTATAAAGCGGCCCGCCGCCATCGGGATAAAACCCCGCATTGGAAACCGTGAATATCATACACCCCTGGCTTTTTACCAGTTCACGCTGCGCCGCCTTCGCGCCCAGAAGATAGCCCTTCACATTGACCGCGAACAGTTCATCAAACGCCGCCGAAATGGCGTCCTCTGGCAGATCCACCAGCTTCGTCCCATAATCCCAGATCGCCGCATTGCCGATAAAAATATCCAGCCTGCCAAATTTTTCCACTGCCGCCGCCACCGCGCGCTGATGGTCTTTCAGCTCGCGCACATCGCCCTGGGTGGCGCAAACGCCCTTGCCCAGACGCGCCGTCAGTTCGGAAATTTTATCCGGCGATTTATCCAGCACGGCAATCTGCGCGCCCTCGGTGATAAAACGCTCCGCCACCGCCGCACCCAGCCCCGATGCGCCACCGGTTATCAGCGCAACCCGTCCATCCAGCCAGCCCATTTTATTGCCTTTCCTGCTGTTCACTCATGCGTAGGCGCCGCCCTCAAGATCGACCAGTACGTCATCGCCGTCGCGTTTGACCGGATAATATTTCACCGCTTCGGTGGCCGGGGACATTTTCACCTTGCCGGTGCGGATGCAAAAACGCGCCATGTGCAGGGTGCATTCCACCGTGCCGTCCTCAACATAGCCTTCGGACAGCGACCAGTCGCTATGGGTGCAGGTATCGCCAATGGCGAAAAACTCCCCGTCAAGATTGAACACGGCAATGGGTTCCGGCCCGATATCGATACGCAGCCCCATATCCAGCGGCACATCGCCTGCCGCGCATACTTTTACAAATGCCATTTACTGTTTTCCTGTCCTAAATCCCGTTTGACTATATCATAGTAGCGTCATTGCAAGCGAAGCGCGGCAATCCAGAGCCACACGGCATGGGCCCTCATTTGGGACTCTGGATTGCCGCGTCGCCATGCTCCTCGCTATGACAATTACCTGCACCCCTAAAAAAACATGCTCAGATTGTTGGAAAGCACCGTGGACTGATCAAGGGTGATGTCGCGTGTGACGATTTCCCACCCCAGCGGCGTTGCGGCGCGGCGGATCAGGTCCGTGCGACCGCCCACCAGATGATCAACCTGGCGTTCGAGGCGCGAGCGGTAGAGATGAAAATACGAATGCACGATGTAACTGTCTGGCGCACCGTCTGCCTCCACACGCACATTGGTGATCATATGGCGGGTGCGCGAGGGCGGCTCTTCCGCCCAGGCCATGCCGGTTTCCAGGCGTTTCAGGCGCACATGGATGGTGGGTTTGGTGTCATCGAACAGAAAACTTTCATCGTCGCGTGAATATTCATGATTGCGTTCGCGCGCCTGCCGGTTGAAGGTCAGCGGCATGCGATAGCGCAGATTCTCCGCCAGATGCGCATACCACTCGCGGTAGCGGCGCTGATCCAGCAGGGCGGCTTCCGCATACAGAAACTGTTCCAGTTCCCATTGCAGCTGCGGGGTGACGGCGGGCGCGGCGGATGGTTTGCTGGCGGCGCTGGACATGGCCTACTCCGCCGCTTTGGTTTTGACTTCAGCGGGATAGAGCGACGCCCAGTCATCGGTGGCGATCATCTTGCCCCAATGGCTGTAAAAACCGCGCGCCGCTTCCTCGCCATAGACATTGCCGATCACGCCGGGCCAGGTGGGGTCATTGGCGTTGGTGTGGCCCTTGCCCATGCCGGAGTTAAAATGCGCCTGACGCGACTTGAATCCGCGCAGGCCCTGCTGGATCATCACCCAGTTTTCCCCGTCATCCTGTTCCAGCATGCCGCCCACGCTGAAGGTGCGCATGACGCCCAGACGGTATTCTTCTTTGACTTCCGGCGGCGCGTCCTTGTCCACCACAGTGACGGCCCAGACCTCGATTTCATTCGGCCCGCGCGGATGCCAGGCGCGCAGGGTCTGCACACCGGGTAAAAACGACAGGCTTGGGAAAATCGTCATATGCGCGCCATTGATGCGGTCGGCGCGCGCATCGCCCAGCCGTTCGCGGCAGGCCTCGCGCGATTCCCTTGCGTAATATTTGCCGGCCTGCGGGCCGATCAGCCCCAGCAGCAGCCGGTCCTCGCGTTCTTCCACGGGAATGAATTTTTCCGGGCCGCTGAAAAAGCCGGTGCCATGGCCGCCGGTGGTGGCGCGGAATTGTATGCCTGTATCCGGCCATTTGGCGAATTCCGCCGGTACGCCATCGGGCAGTGCGGCGATGGTCGGCGACACATGCGACACCGGCGCATGATACATGTCGCTGCAAAATTGCTCGGCGGCGAACTTCCAGTTGCAGCCGATCACCCATTTGGTGACGCCGCCCAGCACCTCGGTGCCGCCCTCCATGCGATCCAGAAACGCATCCATATAGAATTTGGCCTCGCCCAGATAGGCGTCCAGGCCCGGCGCATTGGCGTCCCAGGTTGCGAAGACCAGCCCTTTATAGATTTCAACCTTGGCGGTCTGCACCGGTCCCCATTTCGATTTGTCGATTTCGTTGAAATAGGCGCTGGATTCGAACGGCACGTTCACCAGATCACCGGCGGTATTATAGGCCCAGCCGTGGTAGGAGCAGGTGAAGCTGCGCGCATTGCCGCCATCGGCGCGGCACAGTTTCATGCCCCGATGGCGGCACTGGTTCAGGAACACGCGAATAGACATGTCTTTCTGGCGCACCACCAGCACCGGATCTTCGCCAATATAGGTGGCGAAGAAATCACCGGGCTTTTGAATTTGCGCCTCATGCGCAACAAAAATCCAGGCGCGGCCAAAAATCCGTTCCAGCTCAAGCTGATAAAGCTGTTCATCAGTATAAATGCGTGGGTCCAGGGTGCCGCGCGCCTCATTCACCAGATCCAGAACGGCCGCCCGTGTCCAGCCGGTGGGGCCGGAAAGACTGGAAATAAGCTCGTCTCCGCTGCGCATACCGCTCCCCTGCTTTTATTGATTATTATCGCTTTAGCATATCGCAGTTTCTGGTGTAGTCTAGGCAAAAATATAGAGGGGAGGCTGCGCTTAGCATGCCGCAAAATGTCTATATAATGGAGGATCGTACGCGCGGCCTGTTCAAGGTGGCGCGCAGTGCCTTTGTTTCACAGGAAGTGCTGGCAGAGGAACACGCGCGGATTTTTGAGCGCTGCTGGCTGTATCTCGGCCACGCATCCGAACTGGCGAAGCCGGGTGATTTTGTCACTCGCGCCATTGCCGGGCGCAATCTGATTTTTAACCGCGACCGGAGCGGCGCCGTTAACGCCTTCTATAATACCTGCACCCACCGGGGCGCATTTGTATGCCGCGAGGCCAAGGGCAACTCAAAGGTCTTTCAGTGCTTTTATCATGGCTGGGCCTATTCGGATACGGGCGCGCTGATCGACCAGCCGGGCAAGGACGCCTATTGCGATGGCTTCAATGATAATGGTTCCAGCAATCTGGCGCGGCTGGAACGGCTGGAGAATTATCGCGGCTTTTATTTCATTAATTTCGACCGCAACACCATCAGCCTCGAAGACTATCTGGGCGATGCACGGCTCTTCATCGATCTGGTGGTGGATCAGGCCGAAACCGGCATGGAAATCATCGGCGGCACGCAACAATACGCCATCGACGCCAATTGGAAACTGCTGACTGAAAACAGCGTCGATGGCTATCACGCCATGACGACGCATGCGACCTATATGGACTATCTGGGCAATAGCGGCGCATTGGCGCGGGTCGGCATGGCGGGCGGTGCGCATGCGCTGGGCAATGGCCATGCGGTGATCGAATATACCTCGCCCTGGGGCCGGCCGATTGCGCAATGGGTTCCGACCTGGGGCGAAGAAGCCAAACAGGATGTGGAAGATATCAAGGCGCGGCTGGTTGCCCGCACCGGGTCCGAGCGGGCCGAACGCATGGCTGGCCTGAACCGCAACCTGCTGATCTTCCCCAATCTCGTCATCAATGATGTGATGGCGATTACCGTGCGCACTTTTTACCCGCTCAGCCCGGACCGCATGACCGTTAATGCCTGGGCGCTCGGGCCGCGCGAGGAAAATGTGGCGATGCGCGAGCGCCGCCTGTTCAACTTCCTCGAATTTCTCGGCCCCGGCGGGTTCGCGACGCCCGATGATGTGGAGGCATTGGAAATGTGCCAGCGCGGTTATAAAAACATTCAGGCAGTAGGCTGGAACGATATATCCAAGGGCATGCTGCGCGAAAAACCCGGAACCAATGATGAATTGCAGATGCGCGCCTTCTGGCGGCACTGGAACCTGTTAATGACCACGACACCGATGGAAGCCGCAGCGGAATAAGTAAGGGAGCGTTACACGGATGGAAAAACAGTCAACCAATAGCCGCAGCCAATATGTCATCGATGATGGCAGTAGCGGGCTGTTCAAGGTGGCGCGCAAAAGCTTCGTCGATGACGCGGTGCTGGCGGACGAGCGGCAACGGATATTTGAGCGTTGCTGGCTGTATCTGGGCCATGAATCGGAATTGGCGAAACCGAGTGATTTTGTCACCCGCGTCGTTTCCGGGCGCAATCTGATTTTTAACCGCGACCGGGGCGGCGCGGTCAACGCCTTCTATAACACCTGCACCCATCGCGGGGCGTTTGTATGCCGCGAAGCCAAGGGCAATGCGAAAGTCTTTCAGTGCTTCTACCATGGCTGGGCCTTTTCCGATGAGGGCAGGCTGATCGATCAGCCTGGAAAGGAGGCCTATTGCGAAGGATTCAATGATAATGGCTCCAGTAATCTGGCGCGGCTGGAACGGCTGGAAAATTATCGCGGCCTGTATTTCCTCAATTTTGACCGCAACGCGGCGCCGCTTGACGCCTATCTGGGCGGGGTGAAGGAATATATCGATCTGGTCATGGATCAGGCCGAAACAGGCATGGAGATTGCGGGCGGCACACAACAATATGCAATTGACGCCAACTGGAAACTGCTGTGTGAAAACAGCATTGATGGCTATCACGGCGGCGTCACCCATGCGACCTATATGGATTATCTCGCCAACACCGTGGGCAGCATGACCAATTCAGGCCTGGGCGGCGGCGGGCGTCAGCTTGGCGGCGGACATGCGGTTATTGAATATGCGGCCCCCTGGGGGCGGCCCGTGGCGCAGCATGTGCCGGCCTGGGGCGAAGACGGCAAACAGGATATTGTGGCCATCATGGCCCGGCTGACCCGGAACTTTGGCGAGGAACGCGCCAGGCGCATCGCGCTGATGAACCGCAATATTCTGATTTTCCCGAACCTGGTGCTGAACGACATCATGGCGATCACCCTGCGCGCCTTTTATCCGATTGCGCCTGACCGCATGCATGTCAACGCCTGGGCGCTGGCCCCCAGGGAAGAAACTCCGGCAATGCGCGAACGCCGCCTGTTCAACTTCCTGGAATTTCTGGGACCGGGCGGTTTCGCCACGCCCGATGATGTGGAGGCGCTGGAAATGTGCCAGCGCGGCTACAAAAATATGCACGCCGTCGCCTGGAATGATATTTCCAAGGGCATGAACCGCGAGCAGCCCGGCACAACAGACGAATTGCAGATGCGCGCCTTCTGGCGGCAATGGAACACGCTGATGACCGCGAAGGAGGCGGCCGAATGAGCCAGACAATGACAAAGGGCGCCAATGCCCCGGAAATGACCCGCCACGATTTTGAAGATTTTCTGTATATGGAGGCAGCCCTGCTCGATGAGTGGCGGCTGAACGAGTGGCTGGCGCTGTTTACCGATGATGCGCGCTACATGGTGCCGTCCACCGACTGCACCGACGCCTCGACGCCCGCGGATTCGCTGTTCTACATCGCCGATGACCGTTTCCGTCTGGGCGAACGGGTGTTGCGGCTGAACAAAAAAACCGCACACGCGGAATGGCCCCGGTCCAAAACCCGGCACACGGTACATAATGTCCGTATTCGAAGTGTTGAGGGCAATGTCTATGCGGTGACATGCAACTTTGTCACCTACCGCACCAAAAACGATGTGACCAACACCTATATCGGCCATCACGAATACAGGGTCGTAGTGGGTGCGGAAGGACCGAAGATCCAGGAAAAACGCTCGGTGCTGGATCTGGATTCGATCCGCGCGCTGGGCAAGATCAGCATTATTATTTGAGGGGTATTGGGATAGATTGCATGAAGTGCGACCTTTTTCCGTCATTGCGAGGAGCGAAGCGACGTGGCAATCCAGAGTCACAAAGATGGGCCTTTGGGTGAGGTTCTGGATTGCCACGCGGCCACGCCGCTCGCAATGACGGAGTATTTTGAAATGCTTCAACCTAAACGCACTTCACGCTAAAATATTCTCATCTAGGGAGCAAAACAATGGGCATGGATTTCAGATACAAAAAGCTGGGCTATGTGGCGCTGAATGTCACCGATATGGAAAAGTCGGCGAAATTTTATGAAAATATGGTGGGGCTGGACCCGGCGGGCGATGGCGCGGATGGCTGCAAGTTTTTCCGCTGCAGCAATGACCATCACAATATCATTCTCTACCCCGGAAAGGTTGGCGGGCTGAAGCGCGTTGGCTGGGAAATGGAGGATGACCGCAATCTGGACATGGCGTTCGGGCATTTCAGTGAGATCGGCCTGAAGCCGCACTGGCTTGATGCGGCGGAATCAAACGCCCTGAGCCAGGGCCGCACCTTCCGCATGATCGAGCCTAACACTGGCGCGACATTTGAATATTACGCCACCATCACCCAGTTTGTGCCAAAATATTCGCAGAAAATCACCAAGATCGCACGGCTGGGTCATGTGGTGCTGAGCGTGGTGGATTTCGACAAGACGGTGAAATTCTTCACCGAACAGTTGAACTACCGGGTATCCGATTATATCAGCGGCGTCATCGCTTTCACCCGCTGTTTTCCGAACCCCTATCATCACAGTCTGGCTATTGGCAAAGCGAATGAAAACCGGCTGAACCATGTGAATTTCATGGTCACGGATATTGATGATGTCGGCCGGGGCAATGTGCGCGCGCGCCAGACGCAGGTGCCGATTGTATATGGGCCGGGGCGGCATCCGCCATCGGACAGCATCTTTCTTTATTTCCTCGATCCCGATGAAACCACCATTGAGTTCAGTTTCGGCATGGAGGAATTTCCCGAACATAACGCGCGCCCGCCGCGCATGCTGGCGGCCGGGCTGGAAACCATCGATTATTGGGGCGGTTTTCCCGACCCCCGCTTCGCCGCCAAGGGCGTCATTGAAACCGCAGGATAGGAGAGAGCCATGAGCGGAGCACATGCAGGCCGCGTCGCCATTGTCACCGGCGCGGCACAGGGCATCGGCCGGGCGATTGCCGAACGGCTGGCGGCGGAGGGTGCGAACCTGATGCTGTCGGATTCCAACGGGGATGGGTTGAAAAAAGCCGCCGATATTGTGGCGGGCAAAGGCAAGGTGGAAATCATCACCCATGTCGGTGACATGGCCGATGAAGCCGTCGTCAACGCCATGGTGGACGCCACCATGAAGCGCTGGGGAAAAATCGATATTCTGGTTAATAATGCGGGCGGTGGTGTGATCAAGCCGTTTCTGGAGCATACGCCGGAAACCCTGCGCCTGACCATTGACCGTAATCTGTGGACGGCCATCTGGTGCTGCCGCGCGGTGCTGCCGCATATGAAGGCCGCAAAATATGGACGCATCGTCAGCATTGGCGCGGACAGCGTGCGCAACGGTCTGTGGGACCATGCGGCCTATAATGCGGCCAAGGGGGGCGTACACGGATTAACCAGCGGGCTGGCGCGGGAATTTGCGGGCGATGGCATTACCGTCAATACGGTGGCCCCCTGCGCGGTGGCGACGCCGCAACTGGAAGCCTTTATCGGCAAGGGCATTGCGCTGATCGAGAAATTCATTGGCGTCATTCCCATGGGCCGCGCGGGCGAGATGCGGGAAATTGCATCCGCCGTCAGCTATTTTGCATCCGAAGAGGCTTCCTTTGTCACCGGCCAGGTGGTCAGCGTCAATGGCGGCAGCACGATGCTCTGAACACGGAACATTCACATGAAAACTATCGACATACACGCCCATATTGTGCCGCAGGATTTTCCCGTTGACCCCAGCGGGGGCAAAAACGACCGCTGGCCCTGCATGCAGTGCGATGCGAAAGACCCGGCCAAGGCCACCGTCATGATCGGCGGAAAGCCGTTCCGCCCGGTCGATGACCGCTGCTGGAATGTGGACCGGCGTCTGGCCAGCATGGCCGAAGACGGTGTGGATGTGCAGGTGCTCTCACCGATGCCGGAATTGCTGTCCTATTGGTTCAACACCGAGGAAACCGTGGTGATGGGCCGCCATATCGCGCAAACCCTGCGCAACATGATCGATAAGGCGCCCGCACATTTTTATGGCCTCGGCATGGTCCCCCTGCAAGACCCGGACCGGGCGGCAGAAGAACTTGCCGTGCTGAAGCGCGATTACGGCCTGCATGGGGTGCAGATCGGCACCCATGTGATGGGTAAGGATCTGGGCGATGCGCGTTTCAAAAGTTTTTTTGCGGCGGCAGCGGAACTGGGCATGGCGGTTTTTGTGCACGGGCTACAGCCGGTGGGTGAAGAACGCTGGGGAGCCAATCCGCTGATGGGAGGCCTGCTCGGCTATCCGCTGGACAGCGCCATTGCCGCCGCGTCACTGATCAATGGTCAGGTGATGCAGGCGCATCCAAAACTGCGTATGGGGTTCAGCCACGGTGGCGGCTCCGCGATGACGGTGATCAACCGCCTGCAAAAGGTCTGGAAAAGTGCGCCGCAAATGGCAGCAAGCATGCCTGAAGCGCCGCTGGAAACCGCGCGCAGGTTTTATTACGACACGCTGGTCTATGAACCCGCTTTGCTGCGCGCGGTGAAGGATCTTTTCGGCGCGGACCGGCTGATGATCGGCACCGATGATCCGTTCCCGATCCGCCAGACAAAACCCGGCGGCTTCCTGCGTGAATGCGGTGTTACCGAGGCCGAGCTTCCCGGCATTCTGGGCGGCAACGCCCTGCGCTTTCTCGGAGTTGCGGGATAAATAGTATTCGTGACGCAACCAGATTTGCTGCGCCCGTGCGCCACCGGAGCCATCGCCGGTGACGCTAGAGCGTTTCATTATTTATCCGAATCGGAAGGGGATTCCGAAATCGTTTGATTTGTGATTCAAAGTGTCTGCTGGAGAGGGAGGCCAGCAGGCATGACACGACCCTATTCCAATGATCTTCGGG
>Ga0268299_1000833_pt1 | contig 75723 bp, 59 predicted proteins | sample NOBtaG_FD_193484 | JGI IMG/M metagenome (GOLD analysis project Ga0268299, IMG submission 193484) | Activated sludge microbial communities from bioreactor in Nijmegen, Gelderland, Netherland - NOB reactor | ecosystem: Engineered > Bioreactor > Aerobic > Activated sludge | place: Netherlands... | reverse complement strand
CAAGCGTGGAAAATTCGGCGCGATTTACTGCTTTACCTCACTCACTTGGAGCAGGATTGGGAACCCTCCAGTTCGCCTTCTCCTTTCCCAGCAACAATTGAGTGACTTTTACAGCGGTAGTTTTTTTATCGCTGGTTTTTCCGCGCGCACAGTTTGAAAAGCCTGGAACGCAACATTCTCGGTTTTTGCGGCATCGGCCCGATCAAGGAAAGTTTGATCGGCATGGTGGAAGCGGAAAACGGAGACGGGCGTGAAAAATGGCTGCGCAAGATGCGCATTCTGGGAAGCAAGGGGCAATAGCTGACGATCAACAACTGGAGCCTGAGTTCAGGCAAAAAATGAGCGGATGTGAGTTTCAATTCACATCCGCTCCAGTTTTACTCAACATGACTACCAAAAACTTGCCAGTGACTGTTTGCTGAAATCAGCTATTTCGCCTGAATGGATTTCAGATAAGTTCCCAAGGCATAAATCTGCAGCCGCGAAGTTGATTCGCTTCCGCTCTTTCTCTTGAAGATGTAACCCCAAACAGGCATGTCTTTTTCCCCGTGTGCAGCGATTTCGTATTCGCCGGAAATGATGTTTTGCACTTTCAACTGATCGTATTTTCCATCTCGCTTTTCAATGGTGGTCAGGTCGGGAATCGGGTGTTTCAGCGAAGCCGCAACCGGCCCTCCGCCCTTGCCGTCCACTCCGTGACAACTGGCGCAATACTGTTGAAAGAGGCGCCGTCCGTGGTCATTTTTGTTCGATTGCGCAGAAACCTGCGACGTAGAAACCGATTGAACGGCCAGTACCGCGCCCAATACAAACGCTGCGATTACGGTCAATTTCATCAACATGACAACCTCCTATCTTTTTCATCACCGGATATTCATCGGTGACAATTGCTTATTTAACTACTTTGATTTTTCAACCCATCCCTTTTCCCAATCCCCACCCAACTCTCTACAATTGCTGTGCCAATTCACGGAAGCGGCTTTCCGCATTCGGGGAAGCGATTTTTTGGGCGATCTCGCCCACTGAGTGGTTGCTGTGTGTGGAAAAGAACGTGATGGGCCTTGGTGTTGGGGAATTGTCATTGTTGGTGTTTCACAAATGATGGCGGACACAAAAAACGTTGAAACCAATTTGCGGCCAGATGCGCGACTTCTTCTAACGTGCCGGGTTCTTCAAACAAATGAGTTGCGCTGGGAATGATCTGTAATTGTTTCACGCATCGAAGCTGGTCGAACGCTTCTTCGTTCAATTGAATGACCACATCATCCAATTCGCCAATAATCAGCAGCGTCGGTGCAGTGACTTTCGGCAATGCCTCGCCGGCCAGATCGGGGCGGCCTCCGCGCGAAACGACGGCTCTTATCTCGTCGCCCAATTCGGCGGCGGCAATCAATGCAGCGGCTCCGCCAGTGCTGGCGCCAAAATATCCCAACCGCAGTCGGCTGGTTTCCGGCCTGCTTTTGATCCAACCGGTAACCGCCACTAATCGCCGAGCCAGCAACGGGATGTCGAACCGCAAATGACGTGTTTGCAGATCAATCGCTTCTTCTTCAGGCGTCAGCAAATCAAACAGCAAGGTTCCCAATCCGGTTTCGCGCATGACCCTGGCGACAGATTGGTTTCGCGGGCTAAATCGGCTGCTGCCGCTGCCGTGAACGAAGAGAACCAAACCGGAACTTTCGGCAGGAAGCTCCAACGTTCCCCGCAACGAAACCGAACCAAGAGAAATGATCGCATCCTGTGTCGTTCGCATTTGCTGGTCGTGCGTTGTGTTTCCCATAACCGTTCCTTTCCGAGAGCCAATGATTGGCTTGGCAAGCCGGATGCCAGTCGGAATCAGGGTAGAAAGTGGGAAGGAATCGGGTGATTTGGCTGTGGGATGAGAAAACTTACGCGCCGATGCCGTGCGAAAACGCCCAACAGCGCTACGGGCAGGGAACTCAGGATTGACTTGGCAACGGTGTGGACTTACTGAGCGAACGGGCTATCGCAACCAACAGCGTTTCGGCGTTGTATGGTTTTTCCAGCAGAGTTTCGATGCCGAGCGTGTTCAATTCGGGAATGTTGGCGGACGCGGCCAGGCCGCTGGTGGCGATGATGCAAATGTCGGGACTCATTTTTCGCAAAGCGCGAATCGTCGTGATGCCGTCCATAATCGGCATCATCAAGTCCGTGATGATCAGACGAATTTCACTGCGATGATCGGCAAACAAGCTCAGGGCGGTGGCTCCATTGTCGGCTGTCAGCGCGTGATAGCCAAAGGCTTCCAGCGTTGTTCGGGTCATTTCGCGGATGGCGGCTTCGTCATCAATGACCAGAATCAGTTCGCCAGAGCCTTCGGGCAAAGACGGTTCATGGTTATTGGTTTGGTGTGGATCGGTGATGTGATACGCCGGGAAATAAATCTCGAATTTCGATCCTGCTCCCGGTTGGCTTTCGACGGTGATGAATCCGCCGTAATTGGCGACGATGCCTTGCACGGCGGCCAGCCCAAGTCCAGTTCCCTGTCCTGATTCCTTGGTGGTGAAAAACGGATCGAAAATGCGTTCAATAATTTCCGGCGGGATGCCGATTCCAGTGTCAGCGATGGAAATCACGACGAAGTCGCCCGGATTTGCTCCTTTCAGCATGTGCGCGAATAGATCGTCCAATTGACGATTTTCCGCCGAAATCGTCAGCGTGCCGCCGTCGGGCATGGCGTCACGCGCATTCACGCACAGGTTCAACAGCACCTGATGCAATTGCGTGGCATCGCTGCTGACAGGCCACAAATCTTCAGCCAGTTGCTGTTCAATGCGGATGGATTTCGGAAACGTCTCTTCGGCGATGTGGACGATTTCGCGGATCAAATGTTTGGACTGCAAGACGGTGCGCCGCCCTCCCACGCCTTTGGCAAAGGAAAGAACCTGTTTGACCATCTCTGAACCGCGCTGCGCATTGGATTCCATGAGGGTCACCAGCCGCAGGCTTTGTTCGTCCGTGAGCCGCATGCGAAGCATCTGGGTTCCCATCAAAATCGGCGAAAGCACGTTGTTCAAATCGTGCGCGATGCCGCTGGCCAGCGTGCCAATGCTTTCCAATCGTTGCGCGCGCAGAAATTGCGCTTCCAGCCGTTTCTTTTCGGTGATGTCGGCGCTGATCGTCAGAATTCGTTTCGGCTGACCGGCTGCGTCGCCCACCAGCGTCCAATGGCTCAGGACAATGACTTCTCTCCCGTCTTTGGTCACGTGGCGAAGTTCTCCGTTCCACAGGCCGGTTTCCAGAGTTGCGCGAACTGCCTGTAGAAACTGGGCGGGGTCTTTTTTAGAGTGCAGCTCCTCGCACAATCGGCCAATCGCCTCTTCTGTTGGCCAGCCGTACAACCGTTCCGCGCCGCGCCCCCAGTAAATGATGCGTCCATCCAGATCGCGCACGATGATGGCTTCCAGCGCCTGGTCGAGCAGCGCGGCTTGTTCGACCAGACGTTCCTGCGTGCGTATTCGTTCGGTGATGTCGCGCAGAATGATGGTGAACAGTTGCTGGCCACCGATTTCAATCTGCGAGATCGAAGCTTCGATGGGAAACTCTTCGCCATTGATGCGCATTCCGCAGATTGCATTCAGCGCTCCCATTGCACGCGTCGTTTCCCTGGTTTTGCCGAAGTGGTGAATGTGATCCTGGTGCGCGACCTGGAATCGAGCCGGAATGAACCGATTCAGCGATTGCCCCAAAACTTCCTTTGACGTGTAACCGAACATCCTTTCGGCAGCCGCGTTGAACAGGACAATCTGTTGTTGATCGTTCACCGAAATGATGGCGTCCATCGCCGAATTGATTATTCTGTTCAATCGAACTTCGCTTTCGCGGAGCGCCTGTTCGATCTGTTTGCGCGAAGTGAGGTCGCGATTGGTTTCCAGCACCAGTTTTCGCCCGTCTTTTTCGCAAACCAACACGTGACGGCTGTCCACCGTCAATTGTCGCCCGTCGCGTGTCTGATGAATCAACTCCCCATACCAGTGACCGTCGCGCAGCAATACTTCTTCGACCTGATCCCAGCCTGCGGGATGAATCGTTTTCAAAAGTTCGTTGCTGAATTGCCCCAGAGCCTCTGCGCGCGTCCACCCGTACAATTCCGCAGCGGCAGGATTCCAGTATTTGATGACTCCACCCAATTCCCAGACAAAGATGGCGTCATAAGACAGTTCCAGCAGATGCTCCTGCTGTTCCAGCAAGTGCGATAATTTTATGGCGGATGATTGCTGTTCCTGCAAAGCGCTCACCAATTCCGCTTTGGTCAGGTGTTTCAGATTTGTCCGGGAGCTAACCGACGCGTCGTTCACAAAAACTCCTTTTCTCAGGCTGTACGAAAAACAAGAGCTTGAAGAGAATTCAACCGATTTTTTGAATGGATTTGCGATGCGGAAGCGAAATACTACCGGCATCGGACTGGTAGCACAACGTTTGCGATCAGGAATAAGGAATGGCTCAGGCGGCTTTGCACCTTCCGTTGATTTACGCAGAAAGCAAAACGCCGCTGAGCAACAGATCGGCTTTGATCCGGTGCCCCGCGGCGTTTCAGTAAAGCAATAAGGGGAGATGAGCGGTGATTGCTTGCCTCCAGTTTTTCAAGCAATGGGCGATTTTACGACTTGGCTCTTTCGCGCACCGTCGAGGTAGTGCGAACGCTCATTTCGGTTCCCTGATCCAGAATCAATTCTTTCTTTCCCTGAATGAAGACCGAACCAGCGCCGACGCCTGCGCCAATGATCGCGCCGATGGCTGCGCCTTTGCCTCCTTTGGCAATGCCGCCAATGACTGCGCCGAGCGCTGCTCCGCCGCCAGAGCGAATCAATACGTCGCGGGTTTTGCTGGCGCTTTCCACGTTGCCTTCTTCATCTGCCGTTTTGATCGAATCGCCGATGTAAATCTTTTCGATCTGCGCATAAAACGGGCTGCGACTACCATCCCGAAACGTAATCGTGTCGAAATCAAGCGCCATTTCAGCGTGCCCGGTCATTTTGCCTGATCGTTCGATGCGGGCAATGTGGCCTTCCACCGTTGCGCCGTCATAAACAGTGGGTTCAACAACTCTCGCGGTAAAGCGGTCGCCTTCGTTGTTGGTTTTTGTGCTGATCGCGGACGTCAATCGCAACCGCAACACTGTGTCTGCGGGAAGCATGCTGCTGGTGCGTGGACGTTCCCGCTGTTTGAGCGTCGTTCCTCTGGCATTGACGGGAGCCCGACGGTTCAACGTTCGGCCATAGTAACCATCCGTGTAAGCAATTTCGAACCCCAGCCGATAACCTTCGCGGTATTCAGCCAGCGAACCCAAGCGAGCTTCATAACCGCGGTCTGCGTCCTGGTAAAGCCGCGAACGTTTATAATCGCGCGCCATTTCTTGCACGTTATCATTTTTGCCCTGACGGTATCCGTCATCATAACCATCCGTATATCCACGGTCATAAGCCGTAGTTGCAGAGGTCTGTCTGGCGCGAGTCTGAGCCTGGATTCCACTGTTCAGCATCATCCCATTGCCCAATGCCAGCGCCAGCATCAAAGCCCAGATTTTGAATTGTTTCGATAATCGTTTCATGGTGTTCTCCCTTTGGTTTTCAGAAAAATCTTTCTTCTCTCGAAAGTGCAAGATGTATGCCAACCGGCACTAAGCGGCTATTTGCTGCTTTTCAGCTTCGTTGAATGAAACTGACGGAAAAAAGACCCACCGCTTGAGTGAACTCACCAAACTCGCTGGGCGAAAACTCTCTGCCCGCCCGGAGCCGGACGCGGAACTCTTTGGCTGTCATTGCCAGAGGTGTTTTCCGTATCGGCACGAAGCTTGCAGTTTCACAGTACGGATGAATCACTGGTTCATTTGCAAAAGGCTTTGTTGACGAGAATCAACACTTATAAAACCAACAAGGAGGGAAATTATGGAAGACAAAATGAAAGTTCTGGTGGCGTATGACGGGTCGGAATACGGCGACGCCGCCTTGGCGGATTTGAATCTGGCCGGGTTGCCCGGAAAAACGGAAGCTCATGTGTTGTCCGTGTATGCGGAATGGATTCTGCCGCCGGGAAGTTATGGAATGATCGAAACGGATTTCACACGGTACGTCGGCGAGCGGCAACAGGAATCGCTGGTATTGGCCCGGCAGGCGGGCGAACGGTTGAAAACCGATTTCGCGGGCTGGGAAGTTCATGCCGAAGCCGCAACCGGTTCGCCCGCCAAAGTGATTTTACAAAAAGCCGACGAACTGAAACCGGAATTGATTGTCGTCGGTTCGCATGGACGTTCGGCGTTGGGACGGTTGTTTCTGGGCAGCGTATCGCAAAAAGTGCTGCACGCGGCGAATTGCAGCGTGCGAATCGCCCGCGACCACAAGCGCGATCCGAATGCGCCGATTCGATTGATTGTCGGTGTGGACGGTTCCAAGGGAGCCGAAGCGGCTGTGGAGGCTGTGGCGTCGCGTCATTGGCCGCAAGGAAGCGAGGCGCTAATCGTCAACGGGTTCCCGACCGTAGTTACCGTCGGAGCCGAATACGCAGCGGCGGCAATCGCGCAATGGTTTGCCGATGAAAAAGCCCGTGTCGGCGAAGCGATTGAAAAAGCCGTCGGCAAATTGAAAGGCGCGGGATTGTCGGTTTCCACGATCCACAAGGAAAACGACGCTCGGTATTTGCTGATCAGCGAAGCGGAAGCCTGGGATGCAGACTGCATTTTCGTCGGCGCTCAAGGGTTGAACACGATCGAACGGTTTCTGCTGGGCAGTGTTTCTTCGTACGTGGCAACGCATGCGCCTTGTTCGGTCGAGGTCATCAGAAATGCCGGTCACGTATGACAACCGGTGTTGACCGATTGTTATTGGCCCAGGGTGGCGGCTGAAGCGTGTTCGATTTTCTTCAAGCGATAGCGAAACTGATCGCGGGAAATTTGCAACAACTCGGCGGCTTTGGTCTGGTTGCCCTGGGTCAATTCCAGAGCCTGTAGCAGCAACGATTGTTCAACAGCTTCCAGACTGATGCCGTTGGGCGGCAACGGGAACAGCAGTTTGATGTCCGGGTTGGCGGGAACCGTCAGCGGCGAAAGAAGCTCCGCAGCGGCGAAATCCGCTTTCGGTTCAGGAATGAAATCCGTCATCGAATGAGGCAGCCATTGAGCGGTAATCAGCGAATCGTCTTCCAGAATCATGGCTCGTTCGATGACGTTTCGCAGTTCGCGCACATTGCCCGGCCATGCGTAATGGCGAAAGATGCGGATGACTTCAGGAGATAACCCCGCGATGTTTTTTCGCAGTTGCTGATTGAAATGTTCGATGAAATGCGCGGCCAGCGCCAACACGTCGTCTTCGCGTTCGCGCAACGCAGGCAGTTCGATCTGAATGACCGAGAGGCGATAAAACAGATCGCGCCGAAACCGTCCGGTGTCGGCTTTCAGGTCGCGGTTGGAAGCGGCGATGATGCGCGCGTCATACGCCACATCCTTCAATCCGCCGACGCGACGGAAACAACCCTCTTCCAGCACGCGCAACAGCTTGGCCTGTAATCCCAGTTCCAATTCTCCGATTTCATCCAGAAACAGCGTGCCGCCTTCGGCCTGTTCAAACAATCCTTCTTTCAGCGTTTTGGCGTCGGTGAACGATCCTTTTTCGTGGCCGAACAATTCGCTTTCAATCAAGGTGGCGGGAATGGCCGCGCAATTGATCGGCACAAACGGGCAGTCGGCGCGCGGCGAACCGTAATGAATCGCACGGGCAACCAGTTCTTTGCCGGTTCCGCTTTCGCCTTGCAACAACACCGCCACTGCTTCGCTTTGGGCGACTTTGCGCGCCAACAACACCAACTGTTTCATCGCGGGCGAATTGCCTATGAGCTGATCGAAATTGAATTGATGCGTTTGCTGGCGACGCAGAATGGTCATTTTTCTACGCAGCTTGCGCGTTTCCAGCCCGTTGCGCAGCGTGATTTCCAGTTCGTGCAGATTGATCGGTTTGGTGATGAAATCAAACGCGCCGCCGCGCAAGGCATGTACGGCGTTATCGAACAATCCCTTGGCCGTGACCATGATGACGATGGCTTCGGGGTGATGACGGGTGATGTGGCTCAGGGTTTCCAATCCCGAACCGTCAGGCAGATCAATATCCAGCAAGACAGCCGCGGGCGATTCCGTTTCGTGGGCGAACAGGGCGGCCTGGCACGTCGAAGCTTCCATCGGGTGGTAACCCCACTCCCTGACCGCTTCGACCAGCATCCATCGGATCGCCGGATCGTCATCCACAATTAAAATCTTGTTTGTTGCCATAACCTGCTCCGGTTGCCGGATTCGTGATTTAACGCCGAAGATCGGCAATGTTGATTTACTGCGTTATGACTTTGGCCCCGTCCGTAATCTGATTGTTCGGGTGAAGAATGACTGCTTCGCCTTCTTTCAATCCTTGCAGGATTTGTGCGTCGAAGGCCGTGCGATGTCCCAATTCAATTTGTCGCTGGCGAGCCTGGCCGGTTTCCACTACAAACACGCCCCAGCTTTGCCCGTTCTGCCGGTTTTGTCCCTGAGCCGGAGTGATGCGAAACAGCGCGCTGGCCGGAGCGCGCAACACGTCGTCGGATTCCCACACCACCAACCGTGCTTCCACGCGATACCCATCGCCCAGCGGGCCGGGATCGTCCACGAAATCGGCAATGACATTGACGCGCTGTTCTTCGACGCCCAGCGCAGACACTTTGGTGAAGCCGGACGGTTCAACCAGCCGGACGCGCGCCTGCAAGATTCGGTCGCCGCCCCAACCTTCGATCAAAGCTTTTGTTCCGGGCGTGATTTTGACGGCGTCGGTCGAAAGCACGTCAACGACGATTTCCAAAGACGGACTGCTCAATTCCACCAGCGGAGTTCCCGCCATCACCACCCGTTCGCTTTCTTCCGGCACGCGCAACACACGACCGGCAACCGGCGCGCGCACCAGCACCGTCGCCGTTTGGCCGCTTTGCCCGGCTTGTTCGACGGCCAACAAGGCCGCTTTGGCGACATCCACGTCAGAAGCAGCGGCGGCGCGTCGAAACCGGGCGGCTTCCAGTTGCTGGCGGCAAGTCTGTTCGGTGTTGCGAATGCGCTCGAAATCCTGTTTGGACACATCGCCGGTTTCCGCCAGCTTTTCGGCGCGCGCCAATTCCCGCCGTGCCAGTTCGCAATCGGCGCTGGTATGTTCGACCAGAGCGCTGGCTTCGTTTCTCAACTGCTCAGCGGTGGCGACACGCGCTTTAGCTTCGGCAAGCTGGCGCGGATCGAGCGGCGTCATAGGCAACGGATCAATGCGCGCAATCACGTCTCCGCGCGCCACGCTGTTACCGCGTTTGAGTTCAATGCGCGTCAATTTGCCACTCACCGGAGCCGCCACTACGAACCGGTCGCGCACGCGGGTTTTTCCTTCGGCGTCAATTGTCACCTGCAACGGCCCGCGATTGACGGCGGCTACTTCGACGCGCAGCGGAGTTGGCCGCAGAGCAATGGTCACGGCGAACGCGACCGCGCCAAACACCAGAATCAACAACCCAATCCGCACGAGTTTCTTCATCGGCTTTCACTCTCTCGTTTTCAGGACTTCAATCAGGTCCAGCCGGTTGATGCGCCGCGCCACCAGCAATCCGGAAAACAGCGCGGCCAGCACGATAATCAGCGAAGCCCGCACCAGCGTCCGGCTGCTGATGACCAGAGGCAGGCGCATCAACTCCGTATCAATCGCCCAGGTAATCAACCACGATAAACCGTATCCAAGCGCCCATCCGGTCGGCAGCGCCAGAAAAGTCAACAACGCCTGTTCGCCGAGCAGCATGGTGGCCACTTCGCGCCGCGTGAATCCCAGCACGCGCAAACTGGCCAATTCGCGTCCGCGTTCGGACAACGCAATCCGCGCGCCGTTGTAAACCACGCCGACGGCGATGATGCAGGCGAAAAAGATCAGGATGGCGGTGGACGTCCCGATGGTTCGAGCCAGCGTCTGGTTGAAATTGTCCAGCAGCGTTCCGGGAATGATGACGCTGCGAATGGCGGGTGTTTGTTTCAGCGTGGCGTAAAGTTCGGGCAAGGCGTCGTCGTCCACCATCAAATGCAGACCGGAAATGGTCTGGCCTTCGCGCATCAACCGGTTCAGCGCGCCCAATTCCATATACGCCGACAGGCCGATCAAATCGTCTACGGTTCCGACAACCGGCACGTGCCGCACGGGGCGTTCGCCTTCCAGAATTTCCAAGGTCAGCAAATCGCCGGGAGCGACGCCTAATGATTCGGCCAGCTTTTTGGTCAACGTCATGCCTTCGGGCGGCAGATTCGTCACTCGGTAATCCACGTCCACCACACGCCACAATTCGGCGTCATGTTCCAAACCGGTCAATGCCAATCGCCGATGGCGATGCCCAAATCGCAACCGCGCGGGAACGATCCGATGCGCTTCCACACGTCGAACGCCCGGCAGATGCTCTACGTCGTATCGCACGCCAGCCGGTCTGGGTTCGTTGAAAACAATGGACACGTCTTCGCGGTACACGGAGCGAAACATCACGTCTATGACTCGATTGATCGCGTCGTAATACAGAAAGAATCCGGTGACCAGCAGCGCCACTGACAAGGAAATGCCCAGCGTGGTCAGCAGCGCCTTCACCGGACGCCGCGCCAGATTGCGGACGATGATGCGCGTTGCGGGCGAAAGGAAATACGCCAGCCCCATCCGTTCGATGAACCCGGAATGAAAGCGTGCCGGAGGTTCGGGGCGCATCGCTTCTGCCGGAGGCAGTTTCACCGCGCGCCAGACGGCAACCAGCGCTCCGATGGTGGCCGCGCCCAGACTGATGACCACCGCGGTCAGCACGACATTGAAGCCTGCCCGGTATCGCAAGACAGGGAAGCGGAAAAATTCCGTGTACAGCGATGTGATGCTGTATCCAAACCACCAACCTCCGGCCAGCCCCACCACCACGCCGCCCAGCAATGCCGCATACGCCAGTTTCAAGTAATGCCAGCCAATCGCGATGTTGCCGTATCCGAAGGCTTTCAACACGGCAATCTGTTCGCGTTGCGTCGCCACCAGCCGCGACAGCACCAGATGCAGCAAAAACGCCGTGACGCCCAGAAAGACTCCGGGGACGAATGTGCTGGTGACTTTCAGTTCGGCAATTTCGTTGCTGATGAAATGATTCGACGTTTGATCTTCGCGCCCGTATGCGCCCAATCCGCCGTAATCGTCCAGCAACGCGTCGAGCCGTTCGATCACGTCGGATTCCATCGCGCCGGAGGTGAGCGACACCGCTACGTCGTTGAACGCGCCTTCCATGTTGAAGGCCGGGCCAAGCGCTTCGCGGCTCATCCACATGACGCCGAACCGGCGGCTGTCCGGGAACATTTCGCCGCCGCCGATTTCGTACACGTATTCCGGCGAGAGCGCCACACCCACGATTCGCAATCGTTGCCAGCGCCCGTTGATGATCGCTGTCAGCGTATCGCCCGATTTCAGGTTGTTGGCGGTGGAAAACGCGCCGCTGATGATGACTTCATCGCGTTTGCCGGGTTCGATGTATCGCCCGCTGACCATGTGCAGATCGTTCAACATCGCCGACTGTTTTTCCGGGATGGAAACGATGCGTCCGCGCGCCGGTTCGCTGACGCCGGGCACGTCCAGCGTCACGCCGGCCACCACGCGCGTTTGCGCCGAAGCGATTCCCGGAATGGCGGCAATGCGAGGCGCGAGCGATTCGGGCGCGCGTTTGATCTGCGCGAACACATCTGCAAAGCGGTATTGCTGGTAATACGCCGCCTGGGAATCCAGCAGCGAATAATACGTGCTGCGCATGGCCACGAAAGCCGCAATGCCACAGGCGACCACCAGCGCCACCGCAATGACCTGCCCGCGCAGATGCACCACGTCCCGAATCAGTTTGCGATTGAGCGAAGTCATGGGTTCATTCCAGCAAGTGTTTCAACAACCTGCGTTTGACCAGTTCCACCAGCGCCAAGTAGGTCGTGGTTGCCACAATCAAAAACACGAAAAACGAAACCGGAAGCGGCGTGAAGTTCAACCAAACGGCCAGCGGCGAAAACGGAAGCAGCATGCCGCACGCCACCACCGCCAATGTAGTCAGCGTCAGCGCCCGACTGGGACGGCTGCGAAACGGATTGCCAGCCGTGCGAATGACGAAAATCACCAGCGTTTGCGTCGCCAGCGATTCCACAAACCAGCCGGTGTGAAACAGCGATTCGGAGGCGTGAAAGATTCGCAGCAACACATAAAAGGTCAGAAAGTCATACACCGAACTGATCGGCCCTATGTACAGCATGAATTTCTGTATCAAGCGCACGTCCCAGCGGTGCGGTTTGCGAATGAACGACCGATCCACCTTGTCCGTCGGTATGGAGACCTGCGCCAGGTCGTAAAGGAAATTGTTGAGCAGAATCTGCACAGGCAACATCGGCAAAAACGGCAGAAACGCCGAAGCTCCGGCCATGCTGAACATATTGCCGAAGTTGGAACTGGTTCCCATCAACAGGTACTTCATGACATTGCCGAACGCCTTGCGGCCCTCGATGATGCCCTGATGCAATACAGGCAGGCTTTGTTCCAACAGGATGATTTCCGCCGCGTCGCGCGCCACGTCGGTTCCCGTGGCGACGGAAATTCCCACGTCCGCCGTGTGCAGCGAGGGCGCGTCGTTGATGCCGTCGCCCATGTATCCGACCACATGGCCGCGCTGTTTCAAGACTTGAATGATGCGGTTTTTCTGCGCCGGAGAAACGCGCGCAAAGACGGTGGCTTGTTCGGCTACGTGACCCAGTGCGGTGTCGGTCATCCGTTCGATTTCTTCGCCGAGCACAATCCGTTCCACGTTCAATCCGACTTCCGAGCAGACGTGGCGCGTGACCAGTTCATTGTCGCCGGTCAGGATTTTCACTTTGACGCCGTCGTGTTTCAGCGCGCGCAACGCTGCGTTCGCCGTTGGCAAGGGATGGTCGGCAAAGCTCAAAAAACCGGCCAGCACCAGTTGGGTTTCTTCGTCTTTGCGATACGCGGGATGTTGTTCCACCGGCTTGTAGGCCACTGCCAACAACCGCTGTCCTTTTGCGCTCAATTCATGAAAGACGGCTTCGCAGCGTTCCCGCGCTGCCGAATCGAGCGGCAACCGGTGCTCATCCACTTCGTATTCCGCGCAAACCGCCATCACGCTTTCCGGCGCGCCTTTGGTAATCAGCAACCGCGACTCATCGCGTTCCACCACCACCGACACGCGCCGTCGTTCAAAATCAAACGGAACCTCGTCCAGTTTTTCGTACCCGCGCACATCCGGGTGATCGTGAATCAAAATCGCTTCGTCCAGCGGATTGGCCGCTCGGTGTTTGATCGCGCGATTGATCGGATGGCTGACGCCGGTTTCAAAAAAGCTGTTCAGGTACGCCAGCACAAAGGCTCGTTCGGAACTGTTGCCGAGCGGATCCAGATGCGCGTCCAGTTTCATTTCGCCGCTGGTCAACGTGCCGGTTTTGTCGCTGCACAGAATGTCAATGCTGCCGAAGTTCTGAATCGCGGCCAGATGTTTGACGATGACGTTTTTGCGCGCCATTCTTTGCGCGCCTCGTCCCAACGTGACGGTCGAAATCATCGGCAAAAATTCCGGCGTCAATCCGACAGCCAGCGCAATGGCGAACAATAGCGATTCAAACCGGTCACGGTGCAACGCCGCGTTGACCAGAAACACAAACAGCACCAGAAAAAACACAACGCGCGCAATCAACAATCCAAACTGTCGGGTTCCGCGTTCGAATTCTGTCTCCGGAGCTTTTGCCGCCAGGCGTTCGGCGATTTTGCCGAAGGCCGTCGCCGTGCCTGTGGCCAACACTTGCGCCGTCGCCGTTCCGCTGACCACCGAAGTTCCCAGAAAAACCGCATTGCGCGCGTCTGCCGGATTTAATTCGCCGGTCGCCAGCATTGGCTGCGAACTCGTTTCTTTTTCAACCGGCAACGATTCGCCGGTCAGCGCCGCCTGCTGTACGTGCAAATCCCGCGATTCCAGCAACCGCGCATCTGCTGGAACCAAATCTCCGGCAGTGAGCCGTATGACGTCGCCGGGCACAAGTTCGCGGCGCGGAATTTTGCTCCATTCGCCATCTCGCAACGCCGTCGCTGTTGGCGCGACTTCCGTTCGCAACTGTTCGGCAGCGCGTTGTGACCGCGACGCCTGTACAAAGTTCAACGTCACGCTCAACAGCACCATCACGACGATGATCGCCGCATTGACCTGATCGCCGACCGCCGCCGAAATGCCGCTGGCAATCAACAAAATGACGACCAGCGGATTGGCGAAATACCGCAGGAACCGAATCACCGCGCCGGTTTTCTGTTGCGCGACCGGTTCATTGAATCCGTATTCGGCCAACCGCTGCCGCGCTTGATCGCTGCTCAACCCTTGAGCTGTTGCGAACTGAGGAATCGAACCGTTGCTGTATGGAGTGTGTATCTTTTGCATAAGCTCACCATTCCAATTCCGCCGGACTCGCTTTTGTCTTGTTGCGGTGAGTTTCCAGAATCTGGCCGCTGCCCAAACGTATGACGCGGTCGGCCATGGCGGCAATCGCGGCGTTGTGCGTGATGACGGCGGTGGTCGTGCCCAATTGGCGGTTGACGTGTTCCAATACTTCCAACACCAGTTTGCCCGTTGCGTAATCCAGCGCGCCGGTCGGTTCGTCGCACAACAACACGTCGGGACGTTTGGCAATCGCGCGGGCAATCGCCACGCGTTGTTGTTCGCCGCCGGACAATTGCGCCGGAAAATGATGCAGCCGGTCGCCCAATCCCACCATGCGCAACGCTTCTTCGGCGGACATCGGATGTTCTGCGACTTCCGTCACCAGTTGCACGTTTTCCAACGCCGTCAGACTGGGAATCAGGTTGTAAAACTGAAACACGAATCCGACGTGTTCGCGCCGAAATCGCGTCAAATCCCGGTCTGCCGCCGCCGTCAGGTCGTGATCCAGAAATCGGACTTCGCCGGTGGTCGGCACATCCAATCCGCCCAGCACGTTCAACAGCGTAGATTTGCCTCCTCCAGACGGTCCAAGAATCACTATGAATTCGCCGCGATATAAATCCAGGTCAACCGCGCGCAACGCATGCACTTCGACATCGCCCATGTGATAAACCTTGGAAATGCCGCGCACGCGAAACACCGGTTCTGTCGGCCCGGCATCGGTTGGCGCCGAACGGATTGACGAATTCGGATTGTCATTGTTGGTCGGCATACGGATCACAGAGAATTTATTTTGCAATGGAACGAATGCGCGGTTTTGAGTTGTACGGCAACCGATATGCCGCAACGTCAACTGGCAAAATTACCGCATTTCGATGCGTAGGCGTCGCTTGGCGGTAAGAATTCACCATCCATTGAGCAAACTCCCACAGTCAGGTGGGCAAAAAATCACCTACGCGACCGCTTTCCGTTCTGGCTGGGTCGCTTCCGATGGACTTCAAGTCAATGCTGAAAAACAAAAAGCTGCGAGCAGTCGCAGCGCTCCAAACACATTGCCCACCTCTGCAATCTCGCGTATAAAACCTGCTCGACAAATTCCATTCATTCACGCTCAAGAAGGGAACAACGTTATGACCGAAGCATACATTTACGACGCCGTCCGCACGCCGCGCGGGCGAGGACGCAGCAACGGCAGTTTGCACGAAATTCGCCCCATAGAATTGGCGACGCAGGCGTTGAAAGCCATACGCGACCGCAACGAACTGGACACGGCTTACCTGGACGACGTGGTGCTGGGCTGCGTCATGCCGGTCGGCGAACAGGGTTCCGACATTGCGCGCATTGCGGCGCTGAACGCCGATTACGCCGAAACCGTGCCGGGCAAACAGCTCAACCGGTTTTGCGCTTCGGGGTTGGAAGCCGTCAACACTGCTGCGGCGCAGGTCATGTCGGGGCAATCCGATCTGGTCATAGGCGGCGGCGTCGAAAGCATGTCGCGCGTGCCGATGGGAGCCGACGGCGGCGCGATGGTCATGGATCCCGAAATCGCCTCGAAAATGTATTTCGTTCCGCAAGGCATCAGCGCCGATCTGGTGGCGACCAAATATGGGTTTTCGCGCGAAGACGTGGACGCTTACGCCGTCGAAAGCCAACGGCGCGCCAAAATCGCCTGGGACAACGGCTGGTTCAACAACTCCATCGTGCCGGTGACGGATCAAATCGGATTGACGGTGCTGGCTCACGACGAACTGATGCGACCGGAAACGACTATGGAGGATTTGGCCAAGCTGAATCCGGCCTTCACTGTGCCGGGCGAACAAGCCGGATTCGACGCCGTGGCCATTCAACGGTATCCCGAAGTCGAACGCATCAACCACGTTCACCACGCTGGAAATTCCAGCGGCATTGTGGACGGAGCCGCCGCCGTGCTGGTCGGCAGCAAAGCCATCGGCGAAAAGCTGGGACTGAAACCGCGCGCGCGCATTCGCGCCTTTGCTTCGATTGGATCGGAACCGACGATCATGTTGACCGGCCCGGCTCCGGCCACCGAAAAAGCTCTGAAGCGCGCCGGAATGTCGGTCAACGACATTGACCTGTACGAACTCAACGAAGCCTTTGCCGCCGTGGTGTTGCGCTACATGCAGGCGCTGGACATTCCGCACGACAAGATCAACGTCAACGGCGGAGCCATTGCGATGGGACATCCGCTGGGGGCGACTGGCGCGATGATTCTGGGAACGTTGCTGGACGAAATGGAACGCCGAGGCGCGGCGACGGGATTGGCGACCTTGTGCGTAGGCGCGGGCATGGGAACGGCAACGATTATTGAATTGGTCTGAGATGAAAACCATCCACGAAGTTACACGAAGGGACACGAAACGTTTTCGCTTTCCTTCGTGAATCTTCGTGTTGCTTCGTGGATGAGTGAAACGGAGAAAAGAGATGAGCGAAACGATTACTTACCAGGTAGACGGCGACGGCATTGCCACGCTGACCATTGATTTGAAAGACCGCCCGATGAACGTCATCACGCGGCAATTTCTGGAAGAGCTGACCGAGTGCGTGGAAAAAGTCGTCAACGACCCGGCGGTCAAGGGCGCGATCATCACGTCCGGCAAATCTTCGTTTATGGCCGGAGCCGATTTGAAAGGCGTAGCGGATTTGTTCGCCGCCAAAGACGCTGCCGAACTGTTCAACAATGGCATGAAGTTCGTCGCTTTGACGCGCAAGATGGAAACCGGCGGCAAACCGTTTGTCGCGGCGATCACCGGCACGGCGCTGGGTGGAGGTTTGGAAATTGCGCTGGCTTGTCATTATCGCGTTGCGGCGGACACTCCCGGCGCGTTGATCGGATTGCTCGAAGTTTTGGTTGGATTGTTTCCCGGCGGGGGCGGAACTCAGCGTTTGCCGCGATTGATCGGCGCGCGCGATGGATTGCAGATGATGATGCAGGGGACGCAGTTGAAGCCGCAGCAGGCGTTGGAAAAAGGCATCATTCATAAACTCGTTCCCGCCGACCAATTGCTGACCGAAGCCAAACGTTGGTTGCTGGAATCGCCCGATGCGGCGCAGCCCTGGGATAAAAAAGGATTCAAAGTTCCCGGCGGTTCTGGGCAATTCGATCCGCGCTGGGTGGAAACATTCATGGTCGGCGCGTCGCTGATGCAGAAAGAAACCCTGCACAATTACCCCGCGCCGCAAGCGATCATGTCCTGCGTTTACGAAGGCCTGCAGGTTCCGATTGACGCCGGTTTGCGCATCGAACAACGCTATTTCACCAAGCTGCTGCTCGACCCCGTAGCCAAAAACATGATACGCACGGTGTTCGTCAACAAAGGCGCGGCGGACAAACTGGCTCGGCGACCGAAAGGTTACGACAAGCTGCAAACCAAAAAGCTGGGCGTGCTGGGCGCGGGAATGATGGGCGCGGGTTTGGCCTATGTCGCCGCGCTGGCGGGAATCGAAGTTGTCCTGCTCGACCGCGAATTACAGTACGCCGAGAAGGGGAAAGCTTACAGCCAAAACCTGCTGGCCGGTCGCATCAAGAAAGGCCGCACCACCGAAGAAAAAGCCGCCGCCGTGTTGTCGCTGATTAAACCGACAGCCGATTACGCCGATCTGGCGGGTTGCGAACTGGTCATCGAAGCCGTGTTTGAAAACCGCGAGATCAAAGCCGATGTCACGCGCAAAGCCGAAGCGGTGATTTCCGAAACGGCGATCTTTGCGTCGAATACTTCCACGCTGCCGATTACCGGCTTGGCCGAAGCCAGCAGCAGGCAAGTGCAATTCATCGGGCTGCATTTCTTTTCGCCAGTGGACAAGATGCCGCTGGTCGAAATCATTCGCGGGCGTCAAACGTCGGATGAGACTTTGGCCAAGGCGATGGATTTCGTGCAGCAGATCAAAAAGACGCCAATTGTGGTCAACGACAGCCGAGGCTTTTACACCTCACGGTTTTGCGGCGCATACATCAACGAAGGAACTACGATGTTGCTGGACGGCGTGGCTCCGGCCTTGATCGAAAACGCCGCGCGAATGGCCGGAATGCCCGTCGGGCCGTTGGCCTTGCTGGATGAAGTCAGCATTGATCTCAGCTACCACATCCGCGAACAGACGAAAAAAGACCTGGGCGATGCCTACAAGCCGCAATCCGGCGACGCAGTCATCACGCTGTTTTTTGAAAAACTGGATCGCATAGGCAAAAAATCAGGCAAGGGAATGTACGAATATCCCGAAGGCGGCAAGAAGTTTTTGTGGCCGGGTTTGGCCGAACACTTTCCCTCAAACGCCGAACAGCCCAGCGTTGACGAAATCAAGAAACGATTGCTGTACGCTCAGGCATTGGACGCTGCTCGTTGCATGGAAGAAGGCGTGTTGACCGATCCGGCAGACGGCGACGTTGGCGCAATGTTGGGTTTGGGTTTTCCGCCGTACACGGGCGGGCCGTTGTCGTTGATTGATACCGTCGGCGTGAAGAACTTCGTGGCTGAATGCGACCGGATGGCTGAAACTTACGGCGAACGATTCACTCCGCCGAAGCTGCTGGTTGAGATGGCCGCTAAGGGCGAGAGCTTTTACAAATGATGTTCATAGTTCCGCCTTCAGGCGGCCAAAGCCGCGCAGCCGCCTGAAGGCGGAACTACGGACATGGTTTCATTCCTGCTTCAGCGACTGGTACAGCGCGCAATGCGCTCCGGCGGGATCGCGGATGATGCAGTACCGGCCTTGTCCGGCGTACTCTTTGATGGGCGTGACTGCTGCGCCGCCGAGTTCGACACACTTCGCTACGCTTTGTTCGATGTCGGCGACGTAAATGTAAATCAGCCAGACCGGCGGCAAATTGGCATTGCCTCCGCGCGCGTGGCAAATGCCGGAAACGCCGTCGCCGGTTTCGGGTGAACTCATGACGTAATCTTCGTATCCGCCCATGTCCAGGCCGGAAGGCTTCCAGCCGGTGACGGCGGCATAAAAGTCTTTGACCGCGTCGGCGTTTTCCACCGTCAAATCCATCCAGCCAACAGTTCCAATCTTGCTCATAAAGTTTTTCCTTGAAACACGTTCGTAGTTCCGCCTTCAGGCGGCTTTGCTGAATTAACCGCCTGAAGGCGGAACTACGAACCTTATTTTTATTCGCTGCCGTAACTGATTTCGTGGCGGCGGATTTTCACCGCAGCCATAGCCAGCACCAGCGCGGTGAAAATCAGCAGGCTCGGCACGGCTATCCACGGCGAAGTTGCCGCGACGACCGTGGCCATCGGGCCTTCGTTCATCGGAACCGGAGCCAGAGTGTGCAGGTAATGAATGATGCTGATTTTTTTCAGCACTGGCGGCAACAGGAAATTCAGCCATTCCCAGAAATACACCACCAGAGCCGGAATGATAGGGTTGCGGAAAAACAGCCCGATGAACATAAACACAGCGCCGTAACCTATGCAGCCCAGAATCGTCACGCCCAGATAGGTCAGGCATTGACCCAAACCCGGCCCATCGAACAGGAAATTGATATTGGCCGGATAATCGCGCGCCCAATACAGAAAAAACAGCGAACCGGCGGTCGTCAGAGAAAACAGAATCACCGACGTGACCAAACCGGAAAAGTATTTTCCGGCAACCAGCGCTTCGCGGCGCAGCGCCGACAGAAAGTAATAGTGCAGGCTTTTGTCCACCACTTCGCCGCGAAACAGGTTCATGAAAATCCACGCGCAGCCGAAAAAGACCATCGTGCGCAGAATCAGCGCTTCGAAGATGTTGGCGAAAACTTCCTGCGCGCCGTTCCAGTTTCGGGTGATGTCGGTGGCGCTGTCTTTGTCGGCGAAGGTCAGCAAAAACATCAGCAGCACGGGAATCGAGGCAAAGACGTAAATCAGCAGCGCGCGTTTGCCCCAGAAATTTTTCTTCACTTCCATTCGCAGAATGGCGCGCACCTGTCGCCACCACAGCCCCCAATGAAGATTGCTGCCTGTCGGTCTGGCTGCTTCCAATTCGATAGCTGAATTCATCTGAAATTCTCCACTTGGTTCTGAACTTTTGCCTTTTGACCTTTGCCTTTTGCCTTTTGATTTTTCATCAGGCTTGTCCTCCTCCGCTGGAACCTATCAGGTAGTGATAAACGGCGTTCAGGTTGTCGTCCACCGGAGCAACCGTTTCGACGTTGAATCCGTGTTCGGCCACCATGCGATTGAGCAGCGTGTAAAACGAATCGGCGTTGCGGGTTTTTATGAACAGCCCGTGTTTGTCTTCGTGCAGTTGGGCTTCGACGACGGAATTGCTGGTGAACGCACGCGAGGCGAATTCCGACGGTCGGTCGCAGCGAATCAAAATCTGCATCGGATGCTCTTCCATCTTTTCTTCGCGCACGCTGCTGACACCACCTTCGGCCAGAATGTAGCCGTTGTTGATGAGCACGATGTTATCGGACATTTCTTCCAGTTCGTGCAGGATGTGGCTGGAAATAATCAGGTGCAATCCGTCTTTGGCCAGTTGGCGAAACAGCCGTTTGGTTTCGTCGCGCGCCATCGGGTCAAGTCCGTTCAGCGGTTCGTCCAGCACAATCACCGACGGATCGTGCGCGATGGATTGCGCCAGCCGTATGCGCTGGCGCATACCTTTGCTGTAACCGGCGACTTTGCGATGCGCGGCTTCGACCAGATCAACGCGTTCGATGGCGCGCCAGGTCATGGCTTCGGCTTGTTTTTTGGGAAAGCCATGCACCAGCAAAAACGAAAAGATGAATTCATATCCGGTCATGCCGCGCGGAAAGGAATCGAACTGGCCGCAGTAGCCCATAAAGCGAAACATGCGTTGCGGATCGTCGGGGCTGACACCCAGCACGCGAATCGTGCCGCGCGATGGCTGAATCAAGCCGGTCATCAAATTCATCAGCGTCGTTTTGCCGGAACCGTTCGGCCCGACCAGACTGGTGATGCCTGGCGCAATGGTCAGATTGACGCGGTTGACGCCCAGAATCTCGCCATAAAACTTCGAGATGTTTTCAAACACGATCAATTGATCATCAGTGTGTTTGGCAGTTCCGTTCGTCATGACACCACCTCGTAAGCGCGAACTTTGCGCCAAAGCATGTAAAAACACAGCGCGGCGTAAGCGAAAAAGACCATCCAGGCTTCGCCGTACGAGAAAAAGTATTCGTCGTCAGCCGGAGTGATGTCATCGCGCAGTTGGAAAAGTTCCTGCGTCATGACGTTCAGCGCCATGCCTACGTTCAGCAAATGACCTTTGCTGGATTTCAGGATTCCCTGAATGGCGAAACCGATGGGCGTTGGAATCACGAAGATGGCAAAGAGCGCGGCGCTGGCTGCCGTGCGCCATTTGATCCAGGCGGAAAAGGCCATTGCCAACAACGTCAGCATGACGATCCAGGCTATGCAGACGACCAGAATTGCATAGAGCATCCAAAAGTTGTTCGCCAACCATCCGCCGCCTTCCAGATACGCTTGGAACAGAAACAATAACGTTCCCGGAATCCAGGTGATGGCCGAAAGCAGAATCAGCAGCACGGAAGCTTTGCCCAGAATGTATTCAAACCGCGTGAACGGTCGGCACAGATACAGCGGCAATCCGTTGTTCGACAGATCGCGTGAAATCAGCACCGGCCCGATAATCACCGTGAAGATAAACGCCAGCGAGGTTTGAATGCCGATGAAGATCGAAAAGAACAATCCGTTGATGGGAACGATGTCGGCTCCGCTGGCGCCAAAAATCGCCAGCGCCGCAGTGTTGTGATGAAGGTAAATGATCGTGGCGAAAATCAGCGGCGGCACGAAACAGATGACGAACAGCACGACGAACAGTGTGTATTTGAAAAGGTCTTGATACGCGTAGCGCGGAATCACCAGAAACCGCGACCACGACGGCGTCAAATCGCCTTCGTAAGCTTTGTAGGTTTGCCCGTAAACGGCCATTGTTTCTCCTGAGGTTCGTAGTCCCGCCTCCAGGCGGAATTTGCCTGATAGTCGGCCGTTCCGCCTGAAGGCGGGACTACGAACCTTACTGAACTAATTCCGAAGTAATCGTCGCGCCGTTTTGCGGAATGACGGCGACGGTTTTGATCAGGTTGCGATTGGTTTTGGCAATCCAGATGGTGGTTTTGCCCGGCTCGCCTTCTGCCGAAGTGATTTCGATTTTGAAGGCGTCGAAGCTGCCCGCCGGAACGGTGACTTTTTCCGATCCGACGACTTTCAACTGCTTCAAGGTCGGTTGTTGTTTTTGCAGATCGAAGTTGCGAAACGTAGTCGAATAACCATCGGCCAGAGGCAAAGCGCCAATGACAGAATACGAACCGGCTCCATCGGCGAACACTGCGCCTCCGGTGTCGGCGGTGATGGGCCTGGCCTGCCCGTTGATGTTCATAGCGCCGCTGGCCTTGTTGGTTTTGAAATCAACGTCAATTGCCACCGTCCCCTGCTTGATGGAGCGTTTGGTGACGATCAGCGAGCCTTTTTCGACCACCGTCGTGTCGCTGACTTCGCCTTGCGGCATTCTGGCAAGTTCTGTGATCAACCACGCGCCGCCCTGGTCTTTGATGTCTGTCGAGGTGGTCATTTCCATCGTCTGACCGCCGAGTTCCAGTTTGGCTTTGTAATTCAAACGCAGAGGTTTCAGATCCGCCGCGGGTTTTGGCGCAGACACTGCCGCCGCCACAGGCTTCGGTTTTTCGACGGTTTTTACGTCAACGGTGATTTCTTTCAATCGCGCGGCGACTTCCGGCGTTGCGCCTTCCTGAAAACGTCCGCCAAGGTGTTTGGCCAGAAACTTTTCGGCGGCGGCAAACATGGCCATGTTGTTCACCGGTCGCGCAAAGCCATGTCCTTCGTCCGGCGCGACTATGTATTCCACCGCAAAGCCGCGATCTCGCAGCGCGATGACGATCTGATCCGATTCGGCTTTTTTGACGCGCGGATCGTTCGCTCCCTGAATCACCAGCAACGGCGATTTGATCTTGTTGGCGGAATTCAGCGGTGATTGGCGTTCCAATTGCGCGCGGCCTTCAGCGGTTCCCGGATCGCCCATGCGTTCATTGAATACCTTTCGTCCGGCTTCCCAATAAGGCGGAATCGAAGCCAGCAGCGTAATCAAATTCGACGGCCCAACGATGGAAACTCCGGCAGCATAAACATCCGGCGTGAAGGCCAATCCGGCCAGCGTGGCGTAACCTCCGTAACTGCCGCCCATAATGCCGACGCGTTTGGGATCGGCTATGCCCTGCGCCACCATCGCTTTGACACCCCAGGTCAGATCGTCCTGCATTTTCTCACCCCATTGTTTGTTGCCTGCATTGAGGAATTTTTTGCCGTACCCGGCGGAGCTGCGGAAATTGGGTTGCAACACGGCGTAGCCGCGATTGGACAGGAACTGCGCATAAGGGTTGTATCCCCACGAATCGCGCGACCAGGGGCCGCCGTGTGGAAAGACGATCAACGGCAGATTCTTTCCTGTCGAACCTTTGGGCAAAGTCAGAAAGGCTGGGATACGCAAACCATCTGACGACGCATAAGAGATGGCTTTCATTTCAGCCAGATGTTCGCGCGGCAATTTGTCGAACACGCGATATTGCACAGTCAATTTTTTAGTCACGCGGTCGAACAGGTAAGTTTCGCCGGGTTCGGTGTCGCTGCCGGCGGAAATTTTCCAGAGCTTTTCGTCAGAGGTTGAAGAGTCGAACGAAATGTCGCGGTTGGGCAGTATGCTTTGCAGCAGTTTGTAATCGGCTTCGTATTCTTTGTCGCGCCAGTACGTCCGCACGCGATCATCTTCGTATGTGGTGCCGATCAATTCGTCCGTGACGTTGGAAAAAATCGGCGCGCCGAAATCCACGCGCTTCAGCGGATCGGTTTCGACCGATTCCGTCACCTGCGTGGTCAGATCGAACAGCGCCAGCCGCATCAGATCGTCCGCGCCGCGATTGGTGATCAGATAAAAGCGACGATTGTCTTTGTGAAATCGCACCGGAGCGCAGCTTTCAAAGACGCTGCACGAATAAATCGTTTTCAGATCGTTTTTATTGACGCTCAGAATTTCGGTGTCGCCGTTGTCCGCTGTGCGCGTTGCCAATCGAAGCTGGTCTGTTCGATCAAACACCCAACCGCTGATGCGTTCGTCGTTGCGACGAATCAAGCTTCGCTCGCCGGTGGAAATTTTGACTTTGTACAGGTCGTGCCAGGAATTGTCGCGGTCGTTCAACCCGACAAAGATCGCGTCGGGATCGGATTTCGGAATGGCGTAAATGAATGCGCGAACGCCTTGCAGATCGGTCAGATTGCGCGCCGCCGGAACTTCGCGGCCAGCGGCGGGCGGCGAAGCCGGATTCACGGCATAAACGTTGAAGTTTTCATCTCCGCCCTTGTCCTGAGTGAACAGAATGAATTTGCCGTCGCGGCTCCAGAAGTAAGACGTAACAGGGCGTTTCAAATCGTCGGTGATCGGGTTGGCAGCGGCAAACGGTTCTTCGGTTTTCTTGACCCAGATATTGCGCGTGCCTTTGTACGGTTTGATGAAGGCCATGAACTTGCCGTCGGGCGACAATTGCGCGCCGGAAATTTCCGGGTCGCCGAAAAACAATTCACGGTCAATCAGCGGCGTTTGCGCCAACGCCGAATTCGACGCCAGCAGCAAAGCCAGCGCGATCAAAGCGGATAGTTTGAACATCTTTTTCACAGTGATTTCCTCCGGTTGAATCCGTAGAGCAGGCTTGCAGCTTGTTCTACTTCTACTGTTCCATCGCTTTCAGGAAAATATCTTCCAGCGAATCGCGTTTGTAATTCAACCGGCGAATCTGCACGTTTTGTTCGGCGGCAATTTTGTACAGGTCGCGGACTTCCACTCCGTTGGCCAGGATCAGCTTCAATTTCTGAAATCCTGTTTCGGCGTACTCACAACCTAGCCGTCCGATGGCGTCCACAAAGGCTTGCGTGCCGTTGCGAGTTTCCATTTCGACGAACTGTTTGTTGGCGCGACGTTCTTCTTCCAGATTGCAGTTGGCGACGATGTGGCCGTCTTTGAGGATCAGAATTTCGTCGCAACATTCTTCCACGTCGCGCAGCAGATGCGACGACAGCACGATGTTGGCTTTGCCGCTGTCACGGACTTCGCGGATCAGTTCCAGCATGCGAGTGCGCGCCGGAGGATCGAGTCCGTTTGTCGGTTCGTCCAGAAAGATCAATCGCGGCCCGTGAACTATGGCCTGGGCGAGTTTGGCGAGTTGTTTCATGCCCAGCGAATACGAACCCAACTGGCGATACCGCGCTTCGCCCAGCCCCACGTAAAACAACGCTTCGTGCGCGCGTTCCAGCGCGGCTTCGGACGGCAAGCCCGACAATTCCGCCATCAACCGCACAAAATGCACGCAGGTCAGATTGGCAATGAAAGCGTCGCGTTCAGGCATGTAACCGATCAAGGTGCGAATTTCCTTTGCCTGATGCCGTATGTCCTTGCCGAAGATGCGCGCCGTGCCCGCCGACGGCGGATGAAATCCCAGCAGGGAATGAATCAGCGTGGTCTTGCCCGCGCCGTTCGGGCCAAGCAGGCCTATGCAGCGTCCCTGCAAATTGCCTTTGATGTTGTGCAGGATTTCGCGCTTGCCAAACGTCACGCGCAATCCGTCGAGTTCGATCACTGGTGTCATAAGTTTTCGGAATCTTTCCCCACGAAGTGACACGAAGTTTCACGAAGAAAAACTTTGTGTTTCTTCGTGTGGCTTCGCGGGAGAAAAGGGTTATTTGCTGGCGACTTTCGCCGATGAGGCAGGCGCTTTCTCCGCTTTGAGCAGTGTGACGTTGCCGTTGACGCCGCCGACACGGATTTGTGTGCCGCCCGTGCCGATGCGCGCTTTCAATCGTCCGCGCGACTGTTCTTCATCGCGCGCCTGCACATCGGGAAGTTCAGGATTGAGTTGGCCGGTGATGCTCCAGGCGTTGAGATCGGCATTGACTGTTCCTTCGAATCGCAATTCGATGTTGCCGTTGATGTCGAATACTTCCACCCCTTTGCCATCAAGTTGGGCGAATGTGGCCTCAATGTTTCCGTTGACGTTGCCAATTTCGGTTGGCCCGGCGATGCGTGCAGCCTTGATCTGGCCGTTTATTTCGTGCAGGCCGACTCGTCCCCTGATTTCGCCCAGCGTGATGTCGCCGCTGACGTTGTAGGAGTTGTAATTGACCTGGCGCGGAATCTTTACGATGACACGTTGGCGGCCTTCCGGAATTTTGCCCAACGAAGAAAACAGGCTCTTGCGATCATTCTCTATCCCTATGCGCAGCTTGTTGCCGGATTCTTCGATTTTGACTTTGCGATAATTTTGCAGGTCTTCCTGCGTCTTTGCGGAACGAACAATCAGGACTTCCGCCGTATCGGTATCGGCAGTTTGTACTGTCACCGAACCATTGATGTTATTCACGCTGATAGAGCTTTCCGCCGCAAGTTTGAATTTGCGCCGTATTTCTTCTTTTTCGGGCAGGTCGTCTTTGTCTTCGGCAGCAGCGATGGACAATTCAGCCTGTGGTTCTGCGGGTTTCGCCGCTTCGCTTGCTTTGGGTTCCGCCTGAGTCGAACGACTGCGCATGCGGCAACCATTGGTGGTCACTGCCAGAGCGCAGACGGCGAACAAAAACAGCGCGATGATTGCTTTAGATTTCATCTTGAAACTTAGCCTCCTGATGTCTTGTTGAGCGCAAACAGTTACGCCAACCGTCTGAACGAAGTTCCGAACGATTGGCGTAAGTTGAAGCCAAGTTGTGATTTTCGTCAATGTTGACAGGCTCGTTGAGTGAAGACACTTCACCGCAAAACCAGGACGGAGAGATCGAGTGATGGAGAGAAAGAGGGATTCGGAATTATTACTTCCTGCCCCTTCATCGCTCTATCCCTCAATCTCTCCGTCTTTCGATCCGAAACTACTGGGTCGCTTTACCGAAAAGACTTCCCAGTCCTGACGAACTCGGCAAACCGAGCAGGTCGGATGGAGTCAAACCAATCGGGCCGTCTTCGCTGTTGATCGAAAGAATCATTCGATCATTCAGCGCGTAGACATAAGCCAGTCCGGCTTTGTTGCCCAGGAAGTTCTTGACTGCCTTGCTGGCTTCTTTCGGGCCGGCTTGTCGCATCAGCTTGGCGGCAGGTTCGGTCAGCGAACTGACGTTCTGGTAAACCATCGCCGAGAAGTTGGCTTGTTTATCCGCAGGCAGCGAAGCCTGGAATTTCGCCGAACTCAGCAAGGTGCGACCGGATTCCTTGTACTTGATCGCGTTTTCGACCAGCGCGCGGCTGGGCGCTGCAATCAGGTAACCGTAGGCATAAGCGTAATTCAGCGACGCCAGCGGAACGTCCGGCGATTTCAGTTCATAGAACGTCCGACCGCCGACTTCGACGCGATTCCACACCAACGACTGTTTGCCGTGGCTGGTCAATTCGGCATTGACCTTGTCCACCGTGCGTTCCAGCGTGGTTTGCAGATGATCCTGATCGTCCACTTGCACAATGGCTTTGAACGAAGGAATCGGAACCACTGGGCCGTCCACCGCGAAGGCATATTCGCTGCCGAGCGGAGCGGCGATGTCGTTGCGGAAGCTGATGCCCTGTTCGTTCTGGAAATCCAGCGCTTTCTGCCAGGCTTCGGGATCAGCCGTTTTCAGCGCGTTCAGCAAATCGTCCACCACAGCCGTCGGTTCCTGCACGACAAAGGCTCCGACAACGTTGGCGTCCGGCGAGATGAATTCCAGCGCGCCCATCGGGTTTGGAGCGGCCAGCCAGGACGTGACGCCGTGATCGTTCTGTTTGTAACTGACGACGGCTCGGTTGTACGGCTTGCCGTCCTTTTCTTTCAGTTCGACCACGAAATAACGCAGGTCGAGCAAGGCAAGCTGGCTGACCATTGCAGAGTCTTTATCTTTGCGCAGCGATTGCACCACCATCTTTTCCAGATCGGCGGCGATGATCAGACCTGCGCCGTCCTGGTACAGGCTGGCGATGTGTTTGCGGAACGGATTCGCCGCAAACGGTTTGGCCGCGGCTTTCACCTGCATTTCCACGCGTTTCAGCGATTCGATGCGCGGCGAGACGGCAACCAAATCCTGGGTGATCCAGACATAAGCGCCTTTGTCCTTGCCACTGGCGCTGCTGAAAGCCAGCGGATCGTCAACGATTTGCAAATCGTTTTTGCCGTCGCCGAATTGCGCCATCTTGCTTTCGACAAAACTGCGGAACGCGCCGCCGTCTTTGACTTCAGCCAGGATGATCGGTTCGTCGGGTTCGCCGCTGTTGGCTTTGCTGACGGCGGCGATGGCGATTTCATCGCCCAGATAACTGCCGAACTCCTTGGCGATTTGAATCGCCTGGCTCATCCCGTGACGACCGCGCGATTGGCGTTGTTCTTTGGCGTACCACTCGTTCAGTTCAGGATTCTTGGCCAGACTTTGCTGCAAAATCTGATCGGCGTTGGCCAGCGTTTCGCTGATGTTCGGAATCGCCACGTAAAGCACGGTGTTTTCCGGCATCAAATCCAGCAACCGTGTGGAGTACCGATTGCCCGGCATGGCCACCAACTGGTCAATCTGCGCGCGAACGGCATCCAGTTGTTTGATGTATTCGGCGGATTTACGGCTCCAGGCGATTTCGTCTTTGACCGCAATCTTTTCGACGCTTTCGTGAGTGGTGACCTGATCGCCAGCGTGCAGCACATTGTTTTTGCCAGCGTGGTCAACGTGGACTTCGCCTTCGATGACCGACACGCGAGCGCCTTTGGTTCCGTTGTTGACGGTGAAAATCGTGCCGGTGACAGACACCAGCGAATCATCCGTCGCCACGAACAATTTGCCGTCGCGCTGTTTGCCAATGCCTTGTTTGGAAGCCTCGACAATGATTTGTCCGCGATCCAGATTGATCGTCGTTCCGTCGGAACCGTTCGTCACGGAAAATTCCGACCGTTCGCGCATTTCGATCAACGAACCATCGGCCAGTTTGACTATGGCGGCGGAGTTTTTCGCCGTGCGAATGCGCTCGCCGCGTTTGATCTGTTCGCCGGGTTTCAGCGCCTGCGTCGAAGTTTCAGTGACGCGGTACACGTTGCCGTTGGCGGCTTCGACAATGGCGTTCAGCGTGCGGAACGAATTGACGAACCGTTGCGCCGAAGGCCACGCGAACAATCCGACGACCGCGACGACTGCTGCGGCAACCGCCCAGCGAACTGTCTTCATTCGACGGTTCGACGTCGTGACTTTCGCTTTTTGCGAATCCAACTGCCATGACGACTGGCGACCGTGCCGGGCTTCTTTCAACGCCTTGCGGCAGGGCAGACATTCGCGTGTGTGGTCTTCCAGCAGCATGGTGCGGGCGCTGGAAAGTTGGCCTTGCAGATACGACGGAATCAGCGAACGGAAATCGTCGCAACTGCGAATGTGTTCAACCGGCGTGACTCCGGCTTCGGCGGCGGCTTGCTGGCCCGCCAACCGAGCCTGAACTCGCTGCGCGGCTCCGGCAACGACTGCTGCATCCAGCTTTTCGTTGCGGATTTCCGCCGTCACGTCATCCAGAATGGTATTAAGTTCTCGATCTGTATGTTTCATAATTGCTCTCCTCTGTATGGCCTGTTAATCCTGGCCTCCCTCCAAAAAGTCTCCGATTTCTTTTTTGACTCTGGCGCGCGCCCGGTGGAGCAACACGCCCACGACCATTGCCGAAGTCCCCATCTGTTCGGCGATTTCGTTGTTGCCGTATCCTTCGAAGTATTTCAGGACGAACATCTCGGCGGATTTTTCGCCGAGCTTGCCGATGGCCTGCCGGACTTTGGCGCGTAACTCGTTCGACGCGCGACGCGTTTCCGGATTGACCGCCGAACCAGCCGACAGCACAGAAGCGACCTCGTCAATCGAAACTGAATTGCTGCGTCCGCGCTGGCGCATCAAATCCAGCGAAGCGTTGACGGCGGCTCGGTGCAAATAACTGGACGGATTCGGTTCCAGGTTGATCGTCTCTTTGACGCTCCGGCGCGACAACCGCAAAAAGACGGTTTGTAAAACGTCTTCAGCGTCCACAACGCTGCCCGTGATGCGGTAAGCCGCGCGGAAAATGCGGTCGTGATGTTCCCGGAACAGCGAATCCAATTCGCGCTCCGAAACCTGAGCTTCGCCGACGGCATCCGCCTTTCCGCCGGGAATCGCTCTTAAATGAATAGCGTTTGCTGGCACATTGACCTCCTTTTCATCGTTTTCCACAGACATAAACGGCCTCTGAAGCAGGGGATTAACAGAACGGTGAAAAATTATTGCTGGAGTTGTAGCCCAATGAAGCCGGTTGTGGAATCGGCAGCGACCTGTTCAGGCCGTGATGCCCAATCAAATTCTCGCTCTGTGTGAGAAACGATGCTCGAACGCGCCAAAAGATCATGCCGGCAGGTTGAATCTGTGAAAACTCTTCCCTGATTTTTTTCGTGCTAAGCTTCGCCCGCCTTATCAAACCTGGCTGACGCCAACTCAAGCTTTTGAATCTCTGTACAACACTTCTGATTGTCCAGCGCGGGGACTATCTGCCAACAGTTAAGAGGAGTTGTATGCCCAAATCGGATTCGCCAAAACCTGTCATCAGCGAGATAGAACAACTGTTTCTGGACATCATTCCCCTGATTCCTGCGGTTGTCCGCCAAGCCTGCCAGAGCTTGAACCATCATCCCAACCAGATGGAATTCGACAGCTTTGTCAGTCGAATTAGGTTCTTTGGGAATCGCTGTCCGAGACCCCCAAATATGGTGGTCGTATTCAAATCCCAAGTTGAAGGAATTCTCTCGTGTTAGTTTCACTCGATGATCTGTTGAATCTGCCGCAAGTGCGCGTCATAGAGGCTCAACTTACGGAGACTGGAAATCACGCTGCAGGTCGAGCACTCGCAGCATTTCGCTATTTGTCACAAGTGTGGCGCGCGGGCAACAGAGTTTTTCCGCAATGGAGGACAAGATTATCTCTCGTTTTTGGAGGGACGATTTTATTGTAGGCTTTACATTTATCGCTACATCAGGACGAAATTACACCCTTACGAAGTTTGCGTAACGATCAGGACTTTCGCGCTGCGCAAGAGCATTTAGACCAACTGCGAAAGGCTTGCGCGGATGCCGGGTATGATTTCGACCTGATTTATTTTGACGAAGCCGGCTTCAGTCTCACCCCGTGCGTGCCCTACGCCTGGCAGGCCGCGGACGCTCCATTGACCTTGCCCAGCCTGCGTTCGGCGCAATTGAATGTGCTGGGCTTTTTGAATCTGCGCGGCGATTTCCAGTCCTTTGTCGTGGAAGGCACAGTGGATGCAGAGATCGTCATTCAATGCTTTGATGCTTATTGCGCGCAACTGATCAAGCCTTGCCTGGTGGTTTTAGATAATGCTCCAACACATCGGAGCGAGGCCTTCAAATCAAGGATCAGGTGCTGGGAAAAAGCCGGGTTATATTTGCTCTTTCTGCCGCCCTACAGCCCGGAATTGAACTTGATCGAAATCCTGCGGCGCAAACTAAAATACGAGTGGCTGTCGGCGTATGAATCATTCAAAGACCTGCTGGAACAACTGGAAAGTACCTTAAAAGAAGTTGGCTCTAAATACCTACTTTCTTTTGCCTGACTACTTACTTCCCTCCGTCTATCATTCACTCCATTCGCTTTTTCTTTGCTTCTTCAATGCGCGCGCTTAATTCCGCAGTGAAATCCGTGCGCGGGTTGTAACCGGCTTGCCGAAACGCGACTTCGCCTTTGCGGTCTAGAATGATTGTTGTCGGGATGGAGTTGACCTTGAAAAAATCGTTCAGGTAATCGGCGTACACCACCGGCAGGTTGAATTTGTGCTGCTTCAGAAACGGCGCTACCAGTTCGCGGTCTTCGTCGGTAGTGATGGCCAGAAAGACGACTTCTTTATCGTCTTTGTATCTGGCCATCGTTTTTTCAAACAGCGGCAATTCGGTCAGACACGGCCCGCACCACGTAGCCCAGAAATTCATGACAATGATTTTGCCGCTGAGCGTCACCAAATCGAGTTTGGAACCATCCAGTTTGGTCAGTTTGAAATCGAGCGCGTTGGTAGTGCCTTCGTTGATATTCGGCTGTTCCAGTTTGGCCAGCCGCTCGTCGCGCTCTTTGATGTAAGCGTCGTAAGTTCTCAGCAACCGGTCGCCAAGTCCGGTTTCAGAGCCGGTTTTCGCCGTTTGAAGCTGGCTGAGTTTCTGGCGAATTGCTTTCAGGTCAATCTCTTCGTTGGTGACCAGGGCGATGACGAATCCTTTTGTGTAAAACTCGATCGCTTCGTCCAGAGCCTTGCGCTTTTCCGCCAACTCGCCCATCACCAGCGCAGCCCCAGCCGTGAGCGAAGCTCCCAGGCTTTTCGTCAAATCCGCTTTTGCCTTCTCGTCGTTCCCCAGATCGGCGTAAACGCGACCGCGCAACAGATACACAGACGCCAGACCTTGCTGTTTGCGTTCTTCCCACTGAGCGGCGCTGATGCGTTTGGGTTTGATGCTTGAAGCTATGATTCCTTCAAACTGGCGGACTAATTGATTGGCGTAAGTCAACGCGACTTTCAAATCATCCTGTCCTTTGCGTTCCTGCAACATCGTCACCAGATTGGTCAGCGCATCAATGTTGCCTTCGTTGGCATCCAGCAGCTTTTCCGCGTAAGAAATCACGCGATCTCGGTCGCGCAATTTGACCGCCAGCTTGTAGACCTCGTTTTCGATTTCCTGGCGATGTTCGCTCTTCGGAAATTTCCTCAGGTAATTTTCCAGATTGACGATGATTTGGGTTTCACTGCCGCCGCTGGATTCAATCGCTTTGCGAAGCTCAGTGTCGGAATCAACCGGCTGCGATGGTTGATTCGCCGCCGGAGCCGGTTTGTCCGAGGCCGTTTGCGCCACAGCCGTAAAACTCGCCACGAAAAAAATCATCAAGATAAAAAGACAGATTTTTGTTTTCACTACTCACTCCAAACCGGACAGAGCCGGAACTAATTTTTTGTGCATCTTCAGCGAACAGGGTCGTCGTGATTAACAGAACCAGCAATTGAAACTCCGTTGGTCAACTTTGCGCGGATATGATTACAGAGATAACTCCGAAAACAAACAAAGCCGGGGAACCAGAAGAAAAAATTCAACGACGTAGCGTGATGGTTCTGGGGATGCCTTGCAGATCGTCGAGCAGTCGAACTGCATTCCAACCCAGCGAAGTAGCCATTGTCTGAACCGCATCATACTGGCCAAAGCCGAGTTCGCAAATCAGGTATCCGCCCGGCTTCAAACAAGCAGGTGAATCGGCAAGCAGGCGACGATAAAAACTCAGCCCGTCGCCGTGATCGGTCAACGCCGTATGTGGCTCCCAATCGCGGACTTCGCGTTGCAAAGTCGGCAATTCGTGTGCGGCGACATAGGGCGGATTGGACAGTATGAAGTCGGCAAATGGCATTTGCGGAAACGCCGCGAGCAAGTCGGATTCGATAAATTCGATGCGATCTTCAAGTTCATGACGAGCCGCGTTTCTCTGGGCGACGCTCAGCGCTGCTGTCGAAATGTCGCAAGCGAAGATTTTGGCATTCACGAGTTCGCGCGCCAGCGTAACGGCGATGCAGCCAGAACCGGCGCCGACATCCACAATCACAGGTGCATCAAGTTTATGTTCTTCAACCAGACGAAGTGTTTCCTCAACGATCAACTCTGTTTCGGGGCGGGGAATCAGCACGTCTGGCGTGACTTCGAATTCGAGGCCGAAAAATTGCTGGTGGCCGGTGATGTATTGCAACGGCTCGCCTGCTGCGCGGCGCGTGAGCAAAGCAAAGTACGCCGTCAGCAAGTCTTCGCCGAGTTGTTGATTGAAATTGACGATCAGGTAGGTGCGGTCTTTGTCCAAAGCTTCGGCCAGCAAAGTCTGCGCGTCCAGCACGTCGTTGGGAACGGACGCCGCGCGCAATCGTTCGCTGGCCAGTTTCAAGCTTTCGGCAATCGTCGCTGGCATTGGTCAGGCTCCGGCGACTTGTCGTCCAGTTTCGGCTTTCAGCTTTTCGGCCTGGAAGTGCGTGACTGTGGCTTCGATCAATTCATCCAGCCCGCCTTCCATAATCAAATCCAGTTGATGAATCGTCAGGCCAATGCGGTGGTCTGTGACGCGGTTTTCCTTGAAGTTGTAAGTCCGAATTTTTTCCGAGCGGTCGCCGGTTCCGACTTGATCGCGGCGCTCTTTGGCCAGAGCATCGTGTTGTTTTTGCTGCTCGATTTCGTACAGGCGCGAACGCAGCACGCGCATGGCTTTTTCGCGGTTCTTGATCTGCGATTTTTCGTCCTGCATCGAAACTACCAGGCCGCTGGGCATGTGCGTCAATCGTACTGCCGAATAGGTCGTGTTGACGGATTGACCTCCGGGTCCGGACGAGCAAAACGTATCCACACGAATGTCTTTCGGATCAATTTTTACATCCACCTCTTCGGCTTCGGGCAACACGGCAACCGTCACAGCGGAAGTATGAATGCGTCCGCTGGTTTCGGTCTGCGGAACGCGCTGCACGCGATGGCCGCCGGATTCATATTTCAATTTCGAGTACACACGGTCGCCTTCGATAATGGCTTCGGCCTTTTGAATGCCACCCAAGCCAGTTTCGGCAGATTCCGTTACCTGGAATTTCCATCCTTGTCGTTCCGCGTAACGCGCGTACATACGCAACACTTCAGCGGCAAACAGACAGGCTTCTTCGCCACCCGTTCCGGCGCGAACTTCAAAAACGACGTTCTTTTCGTCGTTCGGGTCTTTGGGCAGTAGCAGGATTTTCAACTCTTCTTCGGCTGCCTGGCGACGTTCTTCCAACTCAGGCAATTCGGCTTCGGCCAGTTCACGCATTTCGGCGTCGTCCACATCGCGCAGAATTTCCTTGTTGCCCTGAATGTCGCTGTCCAGCTTTTTGATCTCACGGAACTTGATGACGATTGGCTCCAGTTCGCGGTGTTGTTTGGCTATCTTGGTGTACCGCGACTGGTCGCTGATGACTTCGTTGTCGGTCATCTGCTCGTTCAGTTCTTCGTATGTTTTTTCGATGGCTTCAAGTTTCTCAAGCATAAATCAGATTAGTCAGTGGTCTGTAGTTCATTGCGCGAGTTTCAAGCAGTCCCTGATTTCAAGCCGGTTGGGCTTGTTCTTTAGGTTCGAGCTTCAGGGATTCTTTCAGCGCGTAAATGGCGACTTCGAGTTGATCATCCGATGGTTCGCGCGTCGTCAGGTTTTGCAGCCAGATTCCCGGCAAGGTCATCAGCCTGAAAATCGCACCGGATTCTTTTTTTCCGGCAGCGCGAATGACTTCATAAGAAATGCCCGCGATCAGTGGAATCAACGCGATGCGCGACAGCATATTCAACAGCAGAGAATCGAACTTGATGATTGAAAACAGCACCACTGAAACCAGCATGACCACCATCAGAAAACTGGTTCCGCATCGAGGATGCTGGCGCGGATGACGGCGAGCGTTGGCTACCGTCAACTCTTCGCCCATCTCCCAGGTGAATACGGTTTTGTGTTCCGCACCGTGATATTCAAACACTCGCTTGATGTCGTTCAGCCGAGAAAATGTATAGATCATAGTGAGGAAGAAAATCATGCGGATGACGCCGTCCACAAGGTTGAATGAAAACGATGGACGAACCGGTTTCATATAAGCCTGCATCCACGCCCAGGCAGATTGATACCAGGTTTGTCCGGCGGTTTGTTCCACAGCAGCTTGTGGTGCATCGCCCCATCCAAAGTAAATAAACATGACGTTGGTCAGCAACAATGGCAAAACGATAAACAGCATGACATTGAATACCAACGCAAACAGCAGTGACCCTGCAGCTGTCGCGGTCGCTCCGGCGCTACTCGGTTTGGCCTTGGTGTCGAACTGTTCGGATTCTTTGAGTGCTTCGTCGGACAGAAACTCGTTGCGCGAATCAAAAACATGGGCCGTTGTTGCCAACGTGCCGGTTGCCGCCGCAGCTTTGGTCGCCGTCGTAGCTTTTGCGTCTTCAGCCTCGGCGTCTTCAAAAGCTACGGTGGCCGAAAAGTTCAGCGCCTTGACGCCCAGCACCATGGAATGAATCAGCACTGCGCTGCCGCGCAAGACAGGGATTTTCAAAATCGGATATTTGTCGCTGAGCTTTGGCAAGGGCTCGGCTTTGTAAACAATACTGCCATCCATTTTGCGAACCGCGACTGCATACGAATTTGGCGCACGCATCATCACGCCTTCGATGACAGCTTGGCCGCCGACAATGATTTCTTTTTCCTGGCTCATCACAACCTGCCTTCAAGTGTAAAAAAACTTAAGCCACAACGACATCACGAATTTGACAAGCCTGACCAATGACGGACAGGCAGCCAACGCCGTGTAGCGTTGTGGCTCTTAGCTTTGGAAGCTAACGGTGACCGCAGATGAATTCAGAATGCGGGAAATGGAGCATGGAATTGTCCGCGTTCCTCATGTTCGACCATATATGAATGGTTGTCTTCATCATCAAATCCGCAATCTGAAATTGCATCAAGCCGCCGCCGGAGCTTTTTTAGCGTATTTCTTCTGGAAACGCTCAACACGCCCAGCAGTGTCCACCAACTTCTGCTTGCCGGTGAAAAACGGATGGCACGCGGAACAAATTTCCACATTCAATTCTTTCTTGGTTGAGCGTGTCGTCCAAGTATGACCACAGGCACAATGGACTTTGCATTCCTGATAATTCGGATGGATTCCTTCTTTCACTTTCGTTCTCCTTTGAATGTATAAAGTTGCCTTTTAGCCGCAAACAGTGACAAGAGTCAGCTTCAGTAATAAAGTCACTATCAGCGGTAATTTGGAAAGTTAGCCGAAGCCTTTTGGCCATGTCAAGCCGCAGACAATTCAGCGCAAACTATGATGAACACAGCTTTCACTGTCCAAATTTGCTTTAGCCAGTCAAAAGCATTGGTAGATGGTTTTCATTTTTTTTGCGAGCTTCTTCGTGATTCGCGGTGCATAGCGAGTTGCTGCTGATGGTGGATACCATAATTTTGTGCAGGGAGCTATGTGTTTGCGTTGCGCTGAGCGGGGCGCTGTTGTAAGCGAGACCTTCTTATGGCCACAAAGCGAGATTAAAAGGTCTTCGCATTTGCCTTTGTGTAGAAGGCCTGAACAGCTTCGACGAGAAGCCGGAGCATCAGGGAAGTTGTCATAACTTGAAAGCGACGGCATTCGACGTTCAATCTTTTCTCAACCAAGAATTTTTTCTTGACACACATGATAAACGAGTTTATAACCATATCTAGTGTGTTATTTGCTATAGACTACAAGAGATAAATCAACACTTCATCTTGTGGTTAGGCTATCACGAAGAGAAAGGAGAGACATTATGCCAGCCAAGAAAGCAGCGAAAAAGGCACCGGCCAAAAAAGCCGCGAAACCGGCGAAGAAAGCCGCCAAGAAGAAATAAGCTTCTTGAATGCGCCTTATTTGCGCAACCTAAACTTATTGTCGAGATTTGATTCACATAGGGAACGGTATTCATACCGCTCCCTATTTTACTTTGGCCGATAAGTTGATTACGGAGTGAGCAGCAAAGCGTTGATTCGCAGAGACGCCGGAAAAAGTAAAACCCATCTCTGAACTTGCTGCGTCAAATGTGTCTATAACCATCCAAGGTCACCATGTCGCTCGCCGACCAGGTGCAGGAACAAGGCTTCCAGCGTATCGAACTGTTCTCCTGAGCTTTCCAGTTTGCCGCCAATCATCAATTGCGACACATCGCCGCGCCAGGCGACCTTTCCATGGTTGATGATTGCCACATCGTCACATAGTCGTTCGACTGTTTCTAAAACGTGAGTTGTCATGAAAACCGTTCGTCCGCCGGAGACAAATCGTCGCAGCCAGTCCTTCAGCATTGCTACGCCCGCCGGGTCAATGCTTTCAAAAGGTTCGTCGAGAAACAGAATGTCAGGGCGATGAATTATCGAAGCGGCAAAGGCTACTTTCTTACGCATGCCGGTGCTGAAATCCGCCAGACGTTTGTTCGTTGCTGAAACCAGATCCATTGCCTCAAGCAATTCTTCTACGCGGTTGCGAATCGTGGATTCCTCCAAGCCGTAAATTCGCGCGTTGAACGCCAGAAATTCCTGAGCATACAAATGATCAAACAGTCCCAGTCCCTCTGGCATTACGCCAATTCGCCGTTTAAGGCTAATTGAGTTACTGTTGAATTCCTGTCCAAGCAATTCGATCTTGCCGGAAGTTGGGTCAATCAAGCCTGTCAGGCAACCGATGGTTGTACTTTTACCCGCACCGTTTGGGCCGAGGAAACCAAACATCTTTCCGGTTGGGACAGTCAAAGACAAATCGTTCACAGCCGTCAGATCGCTATAACGTTTGGTCAGGTTTGAAATGCGAACGGCGGTTGCCAAATTAGTTGTCGGGTTTGGAGCGGTGATTTCAGTTTCAACAGGTGCAATCATCATTTTGGTTTTAGTCCCTGGCTCCAGCAATCAAGTTGATTAAACGTTCACGGCGAGAGTTAAGCGGAGTTTCTATCGCGTAAAAGGAAAAAATGTAAAGGCAAGCGCAGACCACCATCAATAGCAACGGAACCCACCAGAAGTGCAAAAGAGTCACCAATCCCAAGCGGTTTGCCACGGTTATTAAGCCCCAAAAAGGGATCAGGACTCCGCCGATGATGACAACATTGGCGCCAAAGGAAAGGCGATTGTTCCACATGGCGTCGAAGTCCATGCTTTTAGGCGAAAAAACGGAAGTCCAGAATCCCATTGCATTGTAAAGAAGCAAACTGGCCAGAGCAGTCGAAAGCATCATCGCCAGCATGCGCAAGGAAATCATCTGGTTGCTGTAAAAAACCAGCCAGAGCGCAAACGAAATGAACACTGCGAAGGCTCTCAGTAGCAGAGAAGAGAGATTCATTGCTCTTAGCGCATCTACGAAGTGGATTGGTAAAAATGCGTATCGTCGAATACCGGCGTTGTCGTAACCGAACGCATTGAGCATCATTGCGGCTGCCGTGGCGCCGCTCATAATGAAAAACATTGCCAGCGAGATGGCGAAATATCCTTGCCCGTCTTTATGTGGAACCAGATATTTTCCAGCCAGAACTATGACCGGCGCAGTAATGAGGCTGAAACGAATCATGTTGCAGCGCAAATGATAGCGCAGTGATTTGTTGACCAGCGGAGCATAACGATGGCCGAACAGCTTACTAAGCTGGTCAATGTAATCGTCCCAAATGATATTGGTGGCTGTGGCTTGATTGGTCGAATGCGGTCTGGTCTCCAGTTTTTCCAGCGTCCACAACAGCGTCAGGCACCAGATCAGCAACAGGATGAAATTGCCAATGACATTGGCGGCAGTGTCGCCAAGCAGAACTCCGGCAGCGGCTCCCGGGGGAGTCATCTTCAAAAGAGCATCCATCGCGCTCCAGACAGCGGCTTTTCGTGAATTGATAAGCAGGGCGACAGCCAGCGGTCCGAAAGAAACGACCAGCAAGACGACTGTTCCGATCAAGCCAGAGCCTCGCCGTGTTTCCATCACCAGGCCGACGACCGTCAGCAGAACAATCGTCGCCAGATAGTTGGCGACGATAAAGATGGTTGTTGCCAGCAGAGTCCTGAAAATAGACCCGCCGCCCAGCCACCAAAAGCCGATCGCCAATCCGTAAGTGCAGGCAATCAGGAGCAACCAGACCGGGTCTAGGATTCCGATGAGTTGCCGAACCAAGAATCGTTCGCGGGCGTCAAGCGGATAACGCCGCAAAACCTCTTCGGAAAATGCCGCGCGCGGGCCGGTTCCGAACAGCAAACTCAACCCGATGCCGTTGACGAACAAACCAAACAGCATCCAGCGAGCGAAGTATTCGGCTCGCTCAGGTTCGATTGATGTAATCGCAAAACCGATTCCCACTCCGCCAAGCGCGAAAAACAAAGCAACGAAACCGCCAATCAAATACAACGCAAACAGCATGGCGATTTTGCCGTTGCCGGTTCGCGCATGCGCCCAGATCAGCTTGTAACGAAGCCGAACCAGCGCCCAAAATCGTCTGAGAAAATCATTGTTCATAATGCCAAGCTTCTAACAGTGAAACTGCGAGCGGGAGAGTTTGAAGCCTTTCAGATTGCCAAGAACTGTTACTGCGAATTTTTCAGTCTGAAAAACCTGTCTAGCCATTTGCTGAATGCCTTTGGCTGTAACGGCTTCGATTTCGGCAATTAGCTCGTCCGGCGAAATGAAGCGTCCAAAGTTCATCTCGTGTTGAGCCAGCGCGCTCATGCGAGAAGAGGCCGATTCCAGATTCAATCGCACAGACGCTTTCAACTGGTCTTTGTTGCGTTGTAATTCTTCGTCGCTGACCGGTTCGGATTTTATGCGTCGCAGTTCGGCCATTGTGGCAGCGATGGTTTTTTCCATTTGTTCGGTCGAAGTCCCGGCATAAATCGTCAAATAGCCGCAATCGCGGAATGGATTGATTCCGGCGAACACCGTATAGGCCAGCCCCAGTTCTTCGCGTATGGATTGGAACAAGCGCGAACTCATTCCGCCGCCGAGAATCACCGAAAGCAGATTGGCAGTATGAAGTTTGTCGCTGACCAGTGAAGGACTAGGCACACCGATCACAATATGCGCTTGTTCAAGCTCGGCTTTGTGACGGCGCACAATCGAAGCCGTCGGTTTCGGCCTGGAAGATTTCAGCGGCGATTGGCGACGTTTCAACTTGCCGAAATAGCTTCGCGCCAGATCAAGAATCTGTTCATGTTCGATGTTGCCCGCGGCGGCGATGACGAAATTGTCCGGGCGATAAATGTCGTTGTAATAACTTTCGACTGCGCCATTTTTGAACTTTGCCAGAGTTCTGGGTGTGCCCAGAATCGGACGGCCAAGCGAATGTTGCGGATAAAAGTTTTCGCAAAACAAATCGAAGATCAGATCATCGGGCGTGTCTTCGACCATTTTGATTTCTTCCAGAATGACATTTTGTTCCTTTTTCAATTCTGTCGGGTCAAATGCCGGGGCCGTGACCACATCGGCAATCAGATCAAAGGCGCGCGGCAGGTGTTCATCCAGCACGGAGTTGTAAAAACCTACTACTTCGCGTCCGGTGAAAGCGTCCAGATGGCCGCCGAGCCTGTCGCCTTCAGCGGCAATCTGAGCGACAGAACGATTGCGGGTTCCCTTGAAGAGTGCATGTTCAATGAAGTGCGTCAGCCCGTGACGCTCCACTGTTTCGTGACGCGAACCGCTTCGCAGGAAAACGCCGAAGCTGACAGACCGCAGATACGGCATTTTTTCCGAAACCACGACCAGCCCATTGCCAAGCGTCGTTTTGCGAACATCAAATTTCAATTTGGTTGTCATTCTTTGTTTAACTTCTTTGGATTTCATTTTTGCCTCTAAAGACGCGACATCATAAGCCAGCAACTCTGCCTGCCTCAAACGTCATAAGCAGAAACCCTGTCTCGAACCGTTTACTGTCATCATTTGTTGTCATCAATCGTGGACAAGCAAGGACTGCTTCTGTCCACGATCATAGACAGGAACAGATATTTGTTTTCAAAAAGTCACCGAGTAATTCGTTCTGGAGGTATGTAAGTCCTGCTATTTTTGTATTTAGGAAAAATTTTGCCGGCGGGTTTTTTAGTGGCACGGTCGTTGCTAAAAGGTTATGCGTAACAAGATGAGAACGAAAGTTCTTGAGGGTGTTTGAAGCACAAGCGGGTAAGCAAAAAAAAGCAATCAGTGAACCAGAGAAAAGCCCGCGAAAAGTTTGCAGGAGCGCAGCTCCTCACGGGAATGTAGTTGCCGGTTAAAGCAAAGGACACGGGGGTCGGATTTAGTCGGCAATTACAGCTTCGGCTCGCGCGCCTTACGTCACACAAAGAACGGGGCACATTGTGTGGCGTAAGGAGCGCGAGTCGGCCTTCATAAGACGTGAGTCGAGCGCGCAGTAACGAGTTTGAATTTTTGACAATGAGTTTTGGAGCAAGACTCCTCTCGACTTTGTAGTCGGCGATCCGGAGAACACGGGGGTCGGATTCGGATTGTTGACTGCACCTTCGATTCGTAAGTCACGTTGTATGTAGTACGGGGCACAATGTACGGCGTGACTTGCGAATCGGTTCAAGGAGTAAGCCGAAGGGCAAGCGCCTGACGGTTTTAAGTCTTGTGATTGATGGCTGGAAAAGACACGGGGGTCGGATTTTAGTCGTCAATCACAACTGCGGTTCGCTGGCTGCGTTACCCGGAGAACGGGGCACAATCGGGTAACGTAGCTCGGCGGGCCGGATTCCTGAAACCGATGAGTTGAGTCGAAGCTGAAGAGATTGAAAGTTTGAGTTTTGTAGTCGCCGGTTAAAGCAAAGGACACGGGGGTCGGATTTAGCCGGTGATTGCAAGCTTCGGTTCGCGCGCCTTACGTGACGTAGGGAACGGGGCACACTGCGTTGCGCAAGACGCGCGGGCCGAAAACCAAAAGTTTTGATTTGAAAAACAGACTGAATTTGGAGCGCTGCTCCTCACGAGAATGTAGTTGCCGGTTAAAGCAAAGGACACGGGGGTCGGATTTAGTCGGCAATTACAGCTTCGGCTCGCGCGCCTTACGTCACATAGAACGGGGCACATTGTGTGGCGTAAGGAGCGCGAGTCGGCCTTCATCAACGTGAGTCGAGCGCGATCAGCAATTTCTTGAGCGCAGCCCCAAACTGCGCTGGTTGTTCGGACGATTGACACCCTGTCAATGCGAAAGACAGCCCTTGGAGCCTTCAAAACACGACTGCAACACATCTTTTTCCCGCTAATCAGGACTTCTCCCACTTGAAGTCCGAAGGCTCCCAAATTTTTACGGCTGCACGAGAGTGCGAATCGGGTCCTCACCCCAGCAACAGACAGGCTGTCGGATGTCATTACGAATCCGTCAGCCTGTCGCTGTTTTTGCCGTCAGCGAAGCCGTTGTCTTGCTCATAAACTCAAGCACATGGTTGAATAGCCGCCGAAAAGGGGATTTTTGGTTTGCCAAGAAAACTGATTGAATCAGAACATATCTTCAAAGGCGCTGTGTTTACTGTCGAACGCGACCGGTTGCGCGAAGAAAGTGGGTCCGAGATCGTACGCGAAATCATTCGCCATACGGGCGGAGCCGGTTGTTTACCGCTGTTTGCCGATGGCAGAGTCGCGCTGGTCAAACAGTACCGCCATCCGGCTCGGCAAGAGTTGCTGGAAATTCCCGCCGGAAAAATTGAAGCAGGCGAATCGCCTGTGGAATGCGCCGCGCGGGAAATTGAACAGGAAATCGGGTTTCGCGCTGGCCGAATCGAATTGCTGGCGGATTTTTACTCGACGCCGGGGTTTTGCGAAGAGCGGTTGTATGTTTACCTGGCGACCGAATTGACGCCTGCCGAACAGAACCTGGATCACGATGAATTCGTTGAAGTCGTTTACCTGCCGTTGGCCGATGCCGTAGCAATGGCCGAGCGGAACGAAATTGAAGATTCAAAAACCATCATTGCACTTTTGTTGGCGCAGCGGCGAATCTGAGTAGAGCTTATGTCAATCACAACCGCGTATTGCCCCTCCTGTGGACAAACAACTCAAACTGCCCCAGGCACTCTTTGCGTTCAATGCCAGGCAAATTATTCTTCTGTTGAAGCCGTTCAACCGGCCCAGGAAATGAATTGGGCGACTGGCGCGCAAGTGCCTTCTTACGCTCAGGAAGAAAAGCCCGGTTCGCCCTGGCTGGATTTGCTCTGGGCGTTTTTGATCTGGGGAGTGAGCGGCGCGTTTCTGATTGCTCTGGACGGAGCATTGCGATTGGTCATTTACATGCTCGGCCAGGAAATTCCGAAAGTCGAAATCACGCGCGGCGTCGCGATTTTTACTTTGGTGATTACATTGGTTTTGCAACTGATCGCGCTCGGTTCAAGCTGGCTGGTGGTGACAAGATTGGGGAAAAGACCTTTTCTTCGAACCTTAGGCTGGCATTGGCATCCTCAATTTCGGTGGGTTCATGCTGTCGGGGGAGCGGTCTTGATGTTTGGAGTGGCGATTGCTGTTTCCCAATTGTTACCCCACCGCGAAACCGACATGGAAAAGATACTCAAGCTGGGAACTTCCATACGGCTGATGGTGGTGGTGCTGGCAGTATTGATGGCACCGCTGGTTGAAGAAGTGGTCTATCGCGGCGTCGTTTATTCCAGCGTCGAGCGATTGTGGGGAAAGTTCGCGGGAGTTTTTGTCGTCACAGGGATTTTTGCGCTGGTTCATGTGCCGCAATACTGGGGAAGCGTGGCCGCCATCACCGCCATTGTTTTGCTGAGCCTGGTGCTGACCATGCTCAGGGCCTGGACTGGGTCGTTATTGCCCTGTGTGGTGATGCATCTGGTTTACAACGGAATTCAAGCCGGATTTTTAATTGTCGCCCCGGATGCGGCGCTCAGCACGCCGACTGAAAAAACGGCAATGGCTTTGATGGGTTATTGGTTGGGCGGAAATTAAATTCGCAATCTGAAGAAAATTGTCTGATCGTATCTATCGGCGCTGGTTGATTCTGAAAACAGCGCTTCAAGGTTAGGAGGAAACTACAAGCCGTGAATGATTTTTTTTCGATGATGGAAAAGCTGCAAGGAATGTTCGACAGTGAAGACGTGGAAATTGTCACCAACGACGGTCGCAGTGTTCGCGGGAAAATTGACAACCTGCGCAGCACCATGCCGTTCAGCAAACCTGCCGTCAAAATACTGGGTACAGATGGCAAGATCACCAAAATCCTGTTTGCTGACATTAAAGATATGATTGACCACCGAGGACAATGAGGATTCGGAAGCCGGGGATTGAGCAACCAAGGCGATCTTTCATTGCCCAATCCTCAATTCCCATACCGCTTATTCCGACGCTGGCCGCTTGAAGGTGTATTTGACGTAGCGGCTGCTGGAAAGTAGTTCTTCGCCTTTGTTGGTGCGGTGCATGGCATAACCGTCAACGTAGACGTTGACCAGTTCCCATTCCTCCTGCCCAAGCGAATTCAATCCGGCATCAACATTGGCGTCAATGAAATCTTCGCCTGTGATGCGCGCGCCAATCTTACGAATTTCGCCCCAATCCACCGTTCTATATTCCCACTTCATCGTCTTACCTCATCTCTTTTTGTAAGGGTTAAGAAAAACACGACAACTTGAGGATTCGACCAGTTGGATTACTGGGCAAGAGCGCGCAGAGACACAACATCACTACGTGGCACTTCCGAAACCTGGCCCTGATGCCTCGTTTGTCGCAGTGTCGAAAAGAACTATTTTTAGGGGAGATTGATTTAACCGAGCCGCATTCTACTACAAAAGCTAAAACTTGCCTTGTTGACGGCGGATTTTTACAGATTAAATCCAACAGCCATATCGGTCGCATCTAGCGAATTTGCGCTTCTATTTTAGGCAAGCTCAGCAAAATGACATCGCCGACGATTTTCAAACTTAGCGGGCTGATTTTGTCCAACGTATCTTCCGCAGTGTGCCAGTAACGGTTGTCTTCAGGGCCGTCGCCGTATTCAAAATCAATCACGTCAACCGCCGGAATGCCTGCTCGCAAAAACGGCATGTGGTCGTCGTCGCCGATGGAAAACGGGCGGTTGGGGAATTGCTTTTTGTAGCCCAGTTCCTGAGCAGTTCCCCAAATCGCACTGACCAGCCAGGGCGAAGACGTTTCTTCGCGCGGAATGGTCAAATCCTTGTCGCCAACCATATCCAGCAGAATCATGGCTTTGATGCGATCAGTCTGTTTTTCCTTTTTCAACTTTTCGACGTAATGGCGACTGCCGTATGTGTTGTCCTTGCCGTTCAGGCACTGGCTCCATTCAGCGCAAAAGGCTTCTTCGCCGTCGAAAAAAACAAACTGATAAGTGAATTTCCGCTTCTGTTTGTCGGCGGCCATTACGCGCGCGATTTCCAACAAAACGCCGGTGCTCGATCCGCCGTCGTTGGCGCCGACGAACTTGAACTCTTTGAAATCCTTGGTGTCGTAATGACTGCTGATGATGATCGTCCCCGTAGTTTCGCCGGGAATTTCGGCAATCACGTTTTTGAACCTGACCTTGCCACGCGGAGTAGTTTCGGTGAATTCGTCCAAAGTGGGCGTCAATCCGTAACTTTTCAGTTCTTTCATCAGATAGTCGCGCGTTTTTTCGATGGCTGCCGAACCCGCCGGACGCGGGCCAAAATCCACCTGAGTTTTGACGTGAGCGAACGCGCGTTCGGCGTCAAACGAAGTCGTCTTTTGCGCCTGGTCAGCATTGGCGCTGATCGCAGCCGCCGGAGTCGCTCCGACAGAAGGCTTGCTTGCCGAACTGTTCTGGCAGGCGAACAAAAGCGTAGCCGCAAAAAACATTGCTGTGGAACGAAACATCATTTTGATTTTTCCGAGCCGGTGAAGTTCAACAGTTTGGTCAGCACATCGCGCAATTCGCGGCGATCAACCACCGCGTCCAGCATTCCGTGTTCAAGCACGAATTCCGAGCGTTGAAATCCTTTGGGCAGTTTTTGTCGGATGGTTTGTTCGATGACGCGCGCGCCGGCAAAGCCTATGATCGCGTCCGGTTCGGCGATGTTGAAATCGCCGAGCATGGCGTAACTCGCCGTCACGCCTCCGGTCGTCGGGTTGGTCAGCAGCGAAATGTAAGGCAAACCCGCATCATCCAGTCGGGCCAGCGCCGCCGAAATTTTAGCCATTTGCATCAGGGAAATTGCGCCTTCCTGCATGCGCGCGCCGCCGGAACAGGAAACGACGATCAACGGCAACTGCTGTTTGACGCAGTATTCAATCGCGCGCGTGATCTTTTCCCCAACGACCGATCCCATGCTGCCGCCGATGAATTTGAATTCCATCGCACAAATGACGACATCATGACCGCCCAACCTGCCTTGGCCGGTTACAAGGGCGTCGCGCAATCCGGTATCTTTCTGAGCCTTTCGCAACCGTTCTGAATAAGGCGATTTGTCAACGAACTTAAGCGGGTCTGTGGGCGAAACGCTGGCGTCGCGCTCTTCATATTGACCATCGTCAAAGAGCATTTGCAGACGTTCGCGCGCGCCGAGCCTGAAGTGATAGCCGCAGGTCGGACAGACGTTCGAACTGTTTTTCAGGTCTTTGCGGTAAATCGTGACGCCGCAATCTTCATTTTCGCATTTGACGAAGATGCCTTCGGTTTTCACCGTGCGCTCTTCGGGTAGGGCAACCTCGCCGAGCTTTTCGGTCTGGCGTTTGAACCAAGCCATAGTGTTTTCTCTTGGATATAAATTATTTCAATGTGTTGATTAGGATTGGCGGATTCTACGCGGCAGGTTGGGGAGTGTCAAAGAATCAACTGCGCGGAGAATCTTGGGAACGGCGCGTTGCCCGCAGGCTGTGTTACATTGCGTTGGCGTGCCGGTTTTGACCCGGTGTGCATCAGAAATGGTTCAGGAAGGATGATGAAACGAAAAACTTTTTCCTCGGTACTCAAAAGTCTGGCGCTGTCTCTGCTTTTGAAAATTCCCAAGGCCTTATTTCTTTACGTTCCGATTCTCACGTTCACGTCGTTTTTGGGAGACGTGTACTGGTTGCTGGAGTTGACGACTCATTTTCGGCTTCAGTATTTCGTGTTTGCGGCGTTCTTTTTGGCAATTTTTGCTTCGCTGAAAATGTGGCGCTGGGCAGGTGTAGCGTTGCTTTGTCTGACGATCAACGCGGTATATGTTGCGCCGTGGTATTGGCCTGCAAATTCGGTTCAGCCAAACGCCAACGGGCAGCGGCTGCGTCTGGCGTTGTCGAACGTATTGTGGGACAACAAACATCACGCCGACGTGATTCAGTTCGTTCGATCCGAAAAGCCCGATTTGATGTTTTTCCAGGAAGTCACCCCGCGCTGGGCAAAGGAATTTGAAGTCTTGCATGCCGAGTTTCCTCATTCGCGGCTCGATCCGGCGGACGATGCTGGCGGAATGGCACTGTTCAGCCGGTTGCCGTTCGAGCGAGCAGAGTTGGCCCCGCTGGCGGATTACAACGGCCCGGCGATCATTGCTCAGATCAATGTCGGCGGCAGATTGCTGTCCATTGTTTCGGTGCATGCGCCGCCGCCCGGTGGGAAAAAGAATTTCGATCATCGAACCGAAATCTTCAACCAGACCGCAATGTATTTGAACACCTTGCCGGAGCCGAAAATTCTGGTCGGCGATTTGAACACCACCATGTGGTCGCCTTATTACAAACGCCTGGTCGAAAAAATCGGATTGAAAAACGTCCGCGAAGGATTTGGCATTTTGCCTTCGTGGCCGACTTATCTGCCGCCGCTGTTTATTCCGATTGACCATTGTCTGGTCAGTCGCGAAATTCAGGTGGTTAACGTTCGCACTGGCAATCGCGTCGGGTCGGATCATTTGCCGCTGGTTGTGGATTTGATGGTTCCGCAAAACTGAGGCTGACGGCAGTTGTCAGTCGCGCGTTCGGATGTGAGAATAGCGGCAGTTTCCGAGCGTCATCGGAACAAGCAATCATTCCAATTCATTCGAGGTTATAAAAATGTACAAGAAGCCGAGCGCTTATGCGCGAATGGCCGTTTCATTGCTCGTTGTGTTGCTGATGTCCTCCACCGTGGTTCAAACTCAAACTCCCAGAAATTTCGCTCAGGTGCGGCGCGAATTCAAAACCTTTTACGAACAGGGAATGCGAAAAAACGGCATCGTTGGCAGCAGCTTCATGCTGATTCAGGACGGTCAGGTCATCGCTCAGGAGTTCTTCGGACTCGCCAATCAGGAAAAACAGCAAGCGGTGGACGAAAACACGATTTACCATTGGGCTTCGATCACGAAGACCTTCACCGGCATCGCCATCATGCAGTTGCGGGATCGCGGTTTGCTGAAACTGGATGACCCTATCATCAAATATCTGCCCGAATTGAAAACCGTTCACAATCCGTTTGGCCAGATGAGCGACATTACTATCAAACATCTGATGACGCATTCCGCCGGATTTCGCGCGGAGACCTGGCCCTGGGGCGGCGACAAAGCCTGGCAGCCTCACGAACCTGCGGAATGGTCGCAACTGGTGGCGATGATGCCGTACACCGAAATCAAGTTTAAGCCCGGCAGCAAATTCAGTTACTCGAACCCGGGAATCATTTTTCTGGGGCGCGTGATTGAACAATTGACCGGCGACGATTACGAAGTCTATGTGGACAAAAACATCTTCAAGCCGCTGGAAATGCACCGCAGCTATTTCGACACAACGCCTTATCATTTGCTGAAACATCGTTCGGCCAGTTATTTGTTGAAAGAAGGCAAGCTCGCTCCGGCGCGGTTTGACGTGGATACCGGCATCACGGTTTCCAACGGAGGGCTGAACGCTCCGTTGCCGGACATGGTCAAATACATAGGATTTTTGTCCGGCGACGTCAGGCGGCAGGCCATTTACGATCAAGTGCTGAAACGCAGTTCGCTGGAAGAAATGTTCCAGTCGCAGATCGCTGTTCCACAGGCTGAAGTGATCGAACCGTCAGGGCAGAACCGCAAGGATTCGATGGGGCTGACGTTTTTCATCGAAGACAATTTCAACCAGCGCTTCATCGGTCACAGCGGTTCGCAAAACGGATTTATCTCTCACTTTTACCTGCGCCCGGATACGCGTATGGCGTACATCGTCGCGTTCAACACACACGCAACGGCAACCGAAAAAGATCAAACCCAGGACACACGCCGTCTGGACAGGGAAATCAAGGATTACGTATTCCAAAACATCTTTCCGCTTTTCGTCAAAAAAACAAGCTGAGGACTGGGAGTCCGGTGGCGAACAGCAGTCTTCATAACAATCGTGCCGGTTGGCGATTCTCACTCTTTACTGCGCCAACCCTGCACACTTTATGGCGTCAACTTGTAAACCTTTCACTTGCCGCAGACAGCGGTTTTTTACAGCGAGGTGTCCCAGATGAACTCAACACAAACTCACATCAACGGAACTGCAACCAACGGCCTTCACACTGAATCGCCAACAACGGTTCCCGCTGATGGAGGCAAACTGATTGTCCTGACCGCTCCACTGACCGAAACCATTGATCACGCCGGATACTTCATACAAATGGGGATGGCTTCGATGCCAATCTGGATGGAAGGCGTGATGAACAGCAAATACCCCAACTGGCGCAAAGTCGAATACAACGACGACGGTTCCGCGCGATACATGCCCGCCGGAGTTCGTCTGGTCGAAGCCGCTCTGCTGCGCGAATACAAACCGGAAGACATAGCCTGCTGTTACCCGGACGACCTGGAAAAATTCGTCGGCCCGAACACGCGCGTCATCGCCGTTTCCACGCACAACCCGCTGGGCGTGACCTTTGCCGCGGGCGTCTACACTTCGATTTTCGGCACGTCAAAAATGCCTATCAATTCGCATTATGCGCGCCAGATGTTTGAAAAGATCAAAACGTCGCCCTATCGCCAGAACTTCAAGGTGCTGGTTGGAGGTTCCGGCGGTTGGCAGATCACGCAGACTCAAACGTTTGAAGAACTCGGCGTGGATTGCGTCGTCGAAGGCCGCGCCGAATCCGAAGACACTATGGCGCTGTTTCGCAAAGCCATCGAAGGCGAAGACGTGCCCCGCGAAGTGGAAGTCGCTCACCCGAAAGACCGCTCGGCGTTTCTGGTCCCAAATAAACGCACGACTTTCGGCGTGGTCGAAATGACCACAGGATGCGGACGCCGTTGTCAGTTTTGCGTGCCCGATCTGAACCCGCAAATTGACATGCCCAAAGACAACATCATGACCGCCGTTCATGCCAACGTCGCGGGCGGCAACAAACAGATCAGTCTGGCGACGGAAGATATGTTCATCTGGGGGCAGGTGCATACCGACACGCCGTTTTACTTCCCCAATCGCGAAGCTCTGCTCGACCTGTATTCATCCGTCGTCAACACGCCGGGCGTCGAACAACACGTGCTGAGCCATTGCACTATGGCTCCGGCGGTGGTTGACCCTGTGCTGATTCAAAAACTGTCGGAAATGTTGTTGGACAAAAGCCCGCTGCATTTGCCTACGCTGAGTTCGCACCCGAAAAAGAAAATCCTTGCTCCGCTGATTGGCTTGGAAACCGGTTCGGTTCGCATTGGCAAAAAAATCATGCCCAGCAAAGGCGTTCCGTTCCCGATTGATGAATGGCCGAGCGTGATTCTGGAAGGCTTGCGGATTCTGAACCAGAACAACTGGTTTCCGGTCATGACGCTGATCGTCGGCAGCCCGGATGAACAGGACGAAGACGTGATGGCGACGCTCGATCTGGTTTACGAAATGGAACGACGCGGATTGTTCGCCTTTCTGGTTCCTTCGATCTTTACGCCGCTGCACGACACGCGCATGCAGGACAAAATGGGCGTGGCCAAAACTCAGGAATTGTCGCCGCTGCAATGGCAATTGCTGATGAAGTGCTGGAAATTCAACCTGCGTCACGGTCTGTACAGTTGGTGGGGGCCGATTGCCTGGCGCACTGGAGCCATGGCGTTGTGGGCGTGGAAGCTTCGCAAAATCAACGGCCCGAACTTCACCTGGCCGCTGTTCAATTTCGCTGGCGCGCTGCCAGAAGGTCTGATGGCCAAAATGGGCAAGATTTACCCCGGCAAACCATTGAAAACCAAATCGCGCAAAGAACTGCTGGAAACCATTCGCCCGAATCAGCAACAGTATTTGCGCGAAGATTGCGGCGATTTGCCCGAAGGCTGGAAAGCCGCCAAACCGCTGAGCGTGTTGAAAGCCGAAGTGTTATCCACCGCAGCCGATTAACAACTGCGTGGTAACGGTATGAAGTACCAATTTACCGCGACAATATACAAATTCAGCAGCAATCCCAGTTTCTGTTGCGTGGATGTGCCCGACGAAGTCAGCGCCAAGTGGGGCAGGCGAATGATGATTCCGGTGGCGGGAACGGTCAACGGTCACGAATGGCGTGGCACGTTGTTACCCAATGGCAACGACGGTCATCGGATGGTGCTCAATGGGCAAATCCGCAAGCGGGCGCGGATTGGTTTGGGCAACAGCGTTGAAATCAGTTTGCATCGGGATGAAGTTTCGCGCGATGCCGTGATGCCGCCTGAGCTGGAAGAAGCCTTGCGCGAAAATGAATTGCTCGATGTTTTCAACGCAATGTCACTGGCCAAACGGAACGCCGCATTAAAGTGGCTGGAAAGCGCCAAGACCACTGCCACGTGGGAACGGCGCGTGGAATCCTTGGTCATGAACCTGCTGCACAACAACCTGAAAGGAATCTGGTGAGCGAAAGAAGCCAGCAACTGTTTGGATGACGGAAGCTGGCGCTCTTTTGCTGGAGAAAGTCTTGATTTCCACCAAAGACGTTTCGCTGGAAAACATCCGCGCTGCGCGCGAAGTCGTTTACCGCACGCTGAAGCCTACGCCGACGATGGCGTATCCGCTGCTGGATGCGGAACTCGGCGCGCGCGTGTGGTTGAAGCATGAAAATCATTTGCCGACCGGAGCGTTCAAAGTTCGCGGCGGAGTGAATTTCATGCATCACTTCGCGGCGGAACAAACTCACAAAGGCGTCATTACAGCTACGCGAGGCAATCACGGCCAATCGGTTGCGCTGGCGGCGCAGCTTCATTCCATTCCGGCAACCATCGTCGTTCCGTTCGGCAACAACCCGGAAAAGAACGAAGCGATGAAAGCTTACGGCGCCCGGCTGGTGGAATACGGGCGCGATTTTGACGAAGCTCGCGTGGAAGTCGCTCGACTGGCCGAAGCAGAAAATCTGCGCTTCATTCATTCGGCCAACGAACCGCACCTCATAAACGGCGTAGGAACTTATGCGCTTGAAATCATCGAGGCTTTGCAGGAGCGCGGCCAACAAGCCGATGCCGTCTTCGTTCCCATAGGCATGGGCAGCGGATTGTGCGGAGTGATTACGGCGTTTCGCGCGCTTTCGCCGCAAACGAAAATTTACGGCGTCCAGGCCGAAGCCGCGCCGAGTTATTACCTGTCGTGGAAAGCTGGGAAGGTCGTCAACACTGAATCCGCCGAGACGTTTGCCGATGGCGTAGCGACGCGCCAACCTTCAGAATTCACACTGGAAATTATTTTGAACGGTGTGGATGAAATCGTGCTGGTCAGCGATGACGAAATCCGAGATGCGATTCGCTTGCTGTGGCGAACGACTCACAACCTGGTCGAAGGCGCAGGCGCGGCGGCTACGGCAGCGACGATCAAGCTGCGCGACCAATTGGCAGGAAAAACCGTCGTCAACGTCATCAGCGGTGGCAATCTGGATTCCACCACCGTCTCTCAGATTTTCAACTAACCCGTTTGGAGTGCGGTGACTCGTCACCGCTTTCTGTTCTTGTCTGGAAGTTTTTGGTGGAACTGAAGGTTTCTGACAAGAATGCAAAGCTACGACGAGTCGTAGCGCTCCAAATCTCCCCTTTGGAAAACTACAACACAATGACCATCAAAACTCTCCTCTTACTCGCGCTCGCCGGTTTCACGGTGTTTTTCGTCGTCACGTTGGCGGCGGCTTTGAAGAAAACTCGCGGCGAAGCTCCGTCACTGCTGCAAACAGCCATTGGCTTTGTCACCAATTTTTTCGACACTCTGGGCATAGGTTCGTTCGCGCCGACGACAGCGATCTTCAAGCTGAAAAAACTGGTTCCCGATGAACTGATTCCCGGAACGTTGAACGTCGGCCACACGCTGCCGACCATTACACAAGCTTTCATCTTCATCACCATTGTCGAGGTCGAAGCGAAAACCCTGTTGTTGTTGATTGTCGCTGCCGTGTTGGGAATGTGGCTGGGCGCCGGAGTCGTTTCCCGCTGGCCGCGCCGCAACATTCAAATCGGCATGGGTATCGCCTTGCTGGTCGCGGCAGCGCTGACTTTGCAGGCGATTTTCGACAAAAAGGCCGCGGGCGGCGTTGCACTGGAACTGACTGGCGTCAAATTGGCGCTCGGAATTGCGGGCAACTTCACGCTCGGTGCGTTGATGTCGCTTGGCATAGGTTTATACGGCCCTTGCTTGATTATGATAAGTCTGTTGGGAATGAATCCGACGGCGGCGTTTCCGATCATGATGGGATCGTGCGCGTTTCTGATGCCGGTGGGCAGCGCGCGTTTTGTCCGCGAAGGCAGCTTCCAATTGCGCTCGGCGCTGGGCTTGGCATTGGGCGGCATTCCAGCGGTATTGATTGCCGCGTTGATCGTCAAATCATTGCCGCTGTATTACGTGCGTTGGTTGGTGGTTGTCGTTGTCGTTTACACAGCAGTGATGATGCTGCGCTCTGCGTTGGCGGAAAAGAAATGAGTTTGAACCTGACCGAAGAAGATCGCGCGCAGCTTGCCGGTGAGTGCGGCGAAGCCAATCGTCTGGCGATGTCCGTCATCGTCCGCATGGCCAATGTCAGCGGAGCCGACAGCTTGATGGACATTGTCGGGGCGCACATTGACAGCACAGTTTTTCAAGGCGACGCAACGATGGAATTCGCCGAACGGCTCTCCGCTCACGGAGCCAAAGTCGCTGTTCCGACTTCACTGAACGTCAGCGGCGTGGACGAACACAACTGGCGCGAATGGGCTACGCCGCCGGAATGGGCGCAGAAAGCCCATCGGCAAATGATCGCTTACCAAAGCATGGGCACCGAACCGACGTGGACGTGCGCGCCATATCAAACTGCGTTTCGCCCGAAGTTCGGCCAGCAAATCGCGTGGGGAGAATCCAACGCCATCGCCTTTGCCAACTCGGTGATTGGCGCGCGGTCGGAGCGCTATCCTGACTTGATGGATGTTTGCGCAGCGATTACAGGCCGAGTTCCCGCCATTGGTTTGCACCTGACGGAAAATCGAGCCGGGCATTTGTTGTTTCGATTGGTTGGCGTGCCGCGGAAAATTCAGGAAGACGATTCGTTTTATCCTGTGTTGGGGCATTTGATTGGCCGCATCGCTCAGGAACGAATCCCTGTTGTCGAAGGCTTGGAAGTCGTTCCCGCCGAAGATCAGTTGAAAGCCTTGTGTGCGGCGTCGGCTTCGTCCGGCGCAGTTGCGCTGATGCACCTTGTCGGCATCACGCCCGAAGCGCCGACAACCGAAGCGGCTTTTCAAAACAAACAAGCTCAGCAAATCATCGAAGTGACAATGGACAAGCTGCGCGCGGCTAGACGCGAATTGACAACTGCCGATGGCCAGCAACTGGATATGGTTGTGCTGGGCAGTCCGCATTTTTCGCTGGCGGAATTCAAACAGCTTGCGCCTTTGCTGGTTGGCAAACGCCGCCATCCCAGCGTGCAGTTTCTGGTCACGTCCAGCCGTTTGATGTGCAATCTGGCGGAGCAAGCCGGATACATCGAGCCGCTGAAAGAATTCGGCGGCAAGTTGACGGTGGACACCTGCATTTTGACGACGCCGATGCTGCACCCGGAAATCAAAACCTTGATGACCAATTCGGCCAAGTACGCGTATTACTCTCCGGGATTGCTCAGCGCGCAAGTCGTGTTTGGCCGTTTGGAAGATTGTGTGCGTTCGGCTGTTGAAGGCCGGGTTATTCGAGACGAATCGTTATGGCAAGAATGATCGAAGGCAAACCGCTGGTCGCTGGTAAGGCAACAGGCTTGGCGTTGGTGGCCGATGAACCGCTGAGTTTTTGGGGCGGATACGATCAATGGTCGGGCGAAATCATTGATCGCCGCCATCCGCTTTCCGGCGAAAACGCCAAAGGCAAAATTTTAGTGGTTCCTGCGTCGCGCGGGTCTAGCACGACGACCGCTGTGCTGCTGGAAGCGATTCGCAACGGAAACGCCCCGGCGGCAATTGTGGTCAGTTGCGTGGATAGGTTTTTCGCGCTGGCTTCGATTGTGGCGGATGAAATGTACGGGCGACCGATTCCCGTCATTGCGCTTTCCGAAGAGGATTTCGCCAGTCTGGCAAGCAACGAACGGATTGAAATTTTCGATGATGGTCGGATGAAGGTTGAGTAAGTTCAAGCCTCGCTTTTCAACATCAGCGCCAGCATCTTCAGCAATTTTTCCGCCGTATAAGGTTTGTTCAAAAACGTCGTCACGCCCAGTTGCGCCGCTTCGGCTGTCTTGGCGTCGGATTTCAAACCGCTGGTGGCGATGATTTTGACTCTTGGATCGAGCTTGCGAATGGCGCGAATCGTCGCCGGGCCGTCCATGTATGGCATCAGCATGTCCGTGATGATGCAGCGTATTTCTTCCTTGCGCGAAGCGAAAATGGCCAGAGCTTCTGTTCCGTCGCTGGCCGTGACCGCACGATACCCGAATGCCTGCAAGGTTTCTTTGGCAATTTCCCTGACCGCCAATTCGTCATCCACAACCAAAATCAGTTCGCCATTGCCGATGGGCAGGTCGCGCCGCAAAGGTTGAGCCTGTTGCGTCTGGCCGGAATCTATCGCCGGCACATAGACCTTGAACTGAGCGCCTTTGCCAAGTTCGCTGTACACGTTGACGAAGCCGCCATGGCTGCGAACGATTCCTGCGACGGTTGAAAGACCAAGTCCCGTGCCATGTCCCGGTTCTTTGGTTGTGAAAAACGGGTCGAATATTTTGATCTGGTTTTTGTCGGGAATGCCTATGCCGGTGTCAATCACGGAAATGCGTATGTATCTGCCGGGACGAGCTTCGACGTTCATGCGAGCGTAATGTTCGTCAATGTCCACGTTTTCGACTTCGATGTGCAATTTGCCGCCGTTGAGCATGGCGTCGCGCGCATTGACGCACAAATTCATCAACACCTGGTGAAGTTGCGTCGCATCGCCTTTGACGTTCCACAAATCGGTTGCAATGGAAAACGTGATTTCGATGTTTTTGGGCAACGTATCGGCCAGGATTTTGACGATCTCCTTGATCAGATGAGCCGGTTGCAACGTGGCGTATTCGCCTTCGACGCCGCGCGCGAACGACAGCACCTGACGAATCATTTCGCTGCCGCGAATGGCGTTGGTGTGCAGTATGTTCAACAATCGCTGGCTGCTTTCGTCTGTGAAGCGCATTTGCAGCAATTCGACCGCCGTCAAAATCGGCGACAGCACGTTGTTCAAATCGTGAGCGATGCCTCCGGCCAGCGCGCCGATGCTTTCCATTCGCTGCGCGCGCAGGAACTGGGATTCCAGCCGTTTTTTCTCGGTCACGTCTCGAATGATGACTGTGAACAGTTTGTGGCCCTCGGCTTCGACCTGCGAAATCGTGGCTTCGATGGGGAACTCTTCGCCATCGCCGCGCAACCCGTACAACGGCTGCAATTTGCCCATCGAACGTTGCGTCGTTTTGGTTTCGCTGAAGGTGCGTACGTGGTTTTGATGCGCCGAACGAAATCGTTCCGGGATCAACCGATCCAATCCTTTCCCCAACGCGTCGGACGCCGGGCGGCGAAACATCTTTTCCGCCGCCGCATTGAACAGCACAACCTGCTGGTTTTCGTCCACCGTGATGACGGCGTCCATCGCCGATGCCAGAATGCCCGCCAGCATCGCTTCGTTCAGCCGCAGAGAGGCCGCAATCTGCGATTTCGTCTGGGTCTCAATTGCCGAATTGGAATCGCTCATTGTGTTTCCTGGGTTTGTCGTCTGTGTTTTGTCGCGCAACACCGTAACGGTCACGGTGCCGAGACAAATTTCGCTATCTCTCCACGAAGCGGCGAAACCGGTTCGTGAACCCGGCGCATCAAAAAGTCTGATTCGCTCGCTCCGGCACGCAACTGAGCCAGCCAAGCTTCGGGATCGAATTCAACACCCAATGGGTTGGCGTCCCAGTGTGCGTGGATGAACCCGTTCGCATCGTCACTTGAGCCAAAGCTGTCTACTTGAAACTCCATTTGATTGCCATCGGGATCGGCGTAATACAGCGAGGCTGTGATTCCGTGATGAATACACCAATACGGGCGGATGCCTTTTTCCTTGAGTTGGGCATAATTCTCAAGCAAATCGCGCAAGGTCGCATACGTATATGCGACGTGATCCACACCAATTGCTCCTTGTCTTTCTGTTTCAGCGCTGTCCGGCTGAAAGAGCGCCATGTTGGCAAATGCAAAGCGATGGTGTTCGTCGTCATATGTCAGAAAAGCCAGTCCGGGGTTTTGATATTGGACTCTGGCCCCGAACACGGTTTCATACCACTGCAACATCTGTTCGAAACGGCGAGTGCGATACACAACGTGAGCGAATTTTGTCGGTCGAATTGTATGCATGGAATTCCCCTTTTGTGTTGGTACTGCTGATTCGGTTCTGGTTGTCGGGGCACGAAGACCTAATGAATGCTTAGCAGTCGTTCGTCATTGCCAAGATCGTGGATGGCGACCTGCACTGCGCCCGGAATAACCAACGTGCCCAACCGCTCCGGCCATTCAATCAGCACGACGGCGTTTGGCTCGTTGAGCATTTCTTCCAAGCCAAGCTCGCGCAATTCGTCAGCGCCACCTTCAATCCGGTACAGGTCGAGATGATAAAGCCGCATTCGCCCTTCGTGTTCGTTGATCAAGGTGAACGTAGGGCTGTTGACCTCCGCCGGATCAATGTTCAACCCGGCGGCAATGCCTTTGGCAAAAACGGTTTTGCCAGCGCCCAAATCGCCCTGCAACAGAAACACTGTTGGCTGGGTAATCGCTTCGCCGATGCCGTAGGCCAGTTCAAAGGTTTCTTCGGCAGAGCGAGTTATAAACTCTTCTCTGTGCATAAAATCAAAAGGCAAAAGGCAAATATCAAAAATCAAAAGTCAGAGAAGAAGATTCCGCCCTTTTGCTTTTACATTTTTGATATTTGCCTTTTGATTTCTCCTCTCTCCGCGTCGCCGCCGGTTTGCAGAATCGCTTCGCTCAAGTTGGCGATGATGTCCGAAGCGATCATCGAACGCATTCCCAATTTGCTGGCGGCAATGTCTCCGGCCAAACCGTGCAGATACACTCCGGCGATAGTTGCTTCGAGCGCGTCGTTTGGCGATTGAGCCAAAAAACCGGCAATCAAACCCGTCAGCACATCGCCAGAACCCGCCGTAGCCATTCCGGCATTGCCGGTCGGATTGACGTAAACGTTTCCATCGGGCGCGGCGACAAGTGAGCGGCTGCCTTTCAGCACGGTGATGACTTGATGCTTGGTGGCAAATTCGCGCGCCGTGCCAATGCGGTCGGCTTGCACATCGGCGTTTGTCTTGCCCATCAGCCGCGCCATTTCGCCCGGATGCGGCGTTATGATGATCGGCAATTCGTCTGAGCCTTTCAGTTCCTCCGGCCACGGAGCCAGCGCGTTCAATCCATCGGCATCAATGACCATCGGAACAGTTCGTCGTTCAACCAGTTCGCGGACAAAGCTGCGCGTACTGTCTTCGCTGGAAGACAGCCCTGGCCCGATGGCGATGACGCTTTTCTTTTCCGCAAGCTGCAAGGTTTGGCCAATGGCTTCCTGAGCAATTGCGCCGTCAAAGGTTTCCGCCAGAGCTTCGGTCATCACTTCGGGATTGGCTTGCGTGACCAACAAGCTTTGCGCGGATTTCGCCGTCGCCACTGTTACCAACCCCGCTCCGGCGCGCAGCACGCTTTCCGAAGCCAGCGCCGCTGCGCCTGTCTTTCCGCGCGAACCGGCAATCAACAACACGTCGCCGACTGAATTTTTGTGAGCGTGAGCTTGGCGGTAAGAGGATCGAAGGAAAATTTGAGCATCTGATTCTTCGACAAGTTCGAGTGGTGATGCCACCTCCTCAATCAATTGCTGAGGCGTTCCAATCGAAGCGACAACCAGTTGTCCTTCTGCGCAAGTTGCGTTTGCAATCTTTGGAGCAGTGAACGATACCGTCAGGTTCGGGCGAACGTGCGGATAAGTTGAATGCGCGTCGTCTGAGGCCAAGCCGGAAGGAATATCAACAGCGATGACATTGATTCCGACAGACTTCCAGTAATTGATAACTTCAATGGCGTTTGCATAGAGGCCTTCAGCCGGCCGTGTCAGTCCAGTTCCAAGCAATGCATCTACGCAAAATTCGGTCGGTCGGCCCCTCAAATTCTGTAAATCGCCCTCTGTGATTGTTTCGTAAAACTTAATTGGACTCCACTCGGATTTCGCTTTTTGTTCGTCAGAAATCTTTTTCAAAGCTTCCAGATTTGTTCGCGCCTCGCCTTTTATCTCTTCAAGCTTGCCAAGCAAGTAAACTCGAATGTGAAAGCCACCCTTCATCCACAGCAACCGTGCGATAACCGCTCCATCCCCACCGTTATTTCCTTTTCCGCAGAAAATGCTCCAAGACCCGCCTTTGATCGCCTCTTCGCCATATTCGTTGATTATCGCCTCGACCACGCGACTGCCAGCCGTTTCCATCAAAGTTGCATAAGGAATGCCGCAGCGTTCGACGGTCAGCCGGTCAAGCTCTCGCATTTGTTGGGCGGTCAGAATTTTCATGGATGAACGCATTATCGCTTTACGCAAAAAGAGCGCAAGAAGCCAATTTGACTGCTTGCGCTCTTCAGAAAGTTCAGAGTCCGGCTTTAGGCTGCCAGCACGCTGAAGCGTGAACTCCATACTGTTAATCAGCTTTTGGCTCAGGTTTGAAACCGAGCTTTTTGGTTTCGTTCCACAGTTCGTTCCAGGTCAGCGTGGTTTTGCGATAAGCAGATTCGCGTCCGAGGATGGCCATGAAGGTGCTTTCGACTCCGTACTTGGTGTCGTTGCGATATTTGTCTTCGCCTTCGCCTTTGCCCAGCACGCTGGCGACAAAAGTCGCGGCTTCCTGATCGTAATGTTTGTCGTCGCCGCCTTCGTATTTGTAAATTGGCGCAGGATTCGGGTCTTTGCGCGTCGGGATCGCTTCAATACGAACGCCGCCAGTACCGCCTTTGCCCGATGAAGTGGTGAACACGCCTTTGGTGCCGCGAATGGTTTCCGACACGTCGCCGCGAACTCCGTCCACCTGGACGCAGGTGTTGGTCAACAGAACTCCGTTGTCGTATTCGTAATTGATGGCGAAATGGTCGTGAATGTCACCGAGTCCATCGCGTTTGTCGAACACTGCGCTGATGCCCGCTGCTCGCACCGGAGTCTTGTTCAAAAACCAACTTATGACGTCAATGTTGTGTATGTTCTGCTCGACGATGTGATCGCCCGACAGCCATTTGAAGAAGTACCAGTACTGAATTTCGAAATCCAACTGCGATTTCCAATCAGCGCGTTTGCCGCGACGTTCGCCCCAGATTTTGCCCATATCCCAGGCCGAATGCGCCATGACGGCTTGTCCCATTGCGCCTTCGTCAAACAGTTTTTTGGCTGCGCGATAAGCTTTGGAATAGTGGCGCTGCAAGCCTACAACCACGCTCAGGTTTTGTTTGGCAGCCTTTTCGCCCGCTTCCAAAACGGTGTGACAACCGGGAACGTCCACGGCCAGAGGTTTTTCGGCAAAGATGTGTTTCTTGGCGGCGATGGCGGCTTTGAAATGTTCGGGGCGGAATCCCGGAGGCGTGACGAGCAACACGGCATCCACGTTGGAGCCGATGACTTCCTTGTAAGCGTCAATGCCGACGTGCGCGCGTTTGGCGTCCACTTTGAATCGTTCAGCCGCTTTGTCGGTCTGGCCTTTGAAATAATCGGCGACGGCGACGATCTTGGCTTCTTTGGTCTGTTCCAGAAGTTGCGCGTCGCGGGTTCCTTGTCCGCCGCAACCGATGAAACCGACTTCGACCATGGAATTGGCCGCCGAACCGCGAACGGATTCCGCTTTGACGATGGTGAATGTAGAGGCGGCAGCGGTCACAGCCGCGCCTTTGACAATAGTCCTGCGCGATACCAGGTTTTGCTTGTTCATAGTTTCCCCTTGCGATGGTGTTGGCAAAGCGTTGACGCTTCGTTCCAAAATGACTTCACGGTTGAATTTATTTGAGGTGCGATTGAGCGCCCGAAGTGCGGTGTCGCTGCCTGGCAACGACGCGCGGATTGTAGTCAAACCGCCCTCGTTTGGCAAAACTTCGAGGTCTCGACGTGCAGTTTCCACTCGCAAATGCAAGAATCCAGAAATGATAAATTGACAAGGCAAAGATGAGAAAAGATAATTAGCCGCCTTTGACAAGCAGATAGCACAGGCCTCGCTAAAGATCATTGCCCCTTCGTTGCAAGCATAACTACAGATAGACGGCGGTGTCAGGATTTCCCGTCCGAACTCAAAACTTATGGCCGTGAGCAAAAGCTGCAAAGCAATTCAAGTGAAGTGGTCAGTCCTTCCCAAGGCTGATAAATTCATCACCCAAACATTCCGCAGCGAAACGCTGCAAGCCGGAACATTGCCCGTTGTTTAGCGGAGGTAGAACAGTGTCCGAAGAGAAGATCAATTCATCAAATCAACCAGATACATCAAGCTGGGAAGCCCAGCTTCAGGCGCGCGCAAATGAATTAGTCAACCATCGTGTTGGCGCGCTCAAAGCCGAAATTGAACATTTACAAACCACCATTGCCGAACTTGGTTCCAAACTGTCCGAACAGACCCAGCCGGTTGTCACCCCGGAAGAATCGTCAGGGTTGTTGGATTACGTTCGCCAGTTGTTCAGCGACGCGAGCGCCAAAGCCGAGCAGGGAGTTGAAAAACGTCTTGCCGATGCGCGCACTGAATGGGAAACGACTTACCAGGAAACCAACGAAGCCGAATTCCAGAAACGCCTGGAAACGGCTTGCGCCGAAGCTGCCGCCATTGCTCGTCGCGAAGCGGAAAGCCAGATAGAAGATTTGCGCGAACAACTGGACGCCAGCCGCAAGGCGCTGACTCTGGCTGTTTCGGCTTCGCAATCTGCGGCTTCGCAGGCATCGAGTCAGGATCAGTTGAAAGCCGCCGTCGAAGAGATTGATTCTCAGCGCACGCAATCGGACACATTGGCGACTCTGGTTCGTCGCGCGTCGCAGTTTTCGCCGCGCATAGTGTTTTTCGTCGTCAAAGGCAACGAAGCCGTCGGTTGGAAAGCATCCGGGTTCGACAATGGGTTGAATGACGAAACCGTGCGTTTGTTGTCGGTTTCGACGCAGAATCAAACCTTGTTGCGCGAAGCCCTGACGACCTTCAATGTGGCCAAAGCGCGCTCGGCTTCGCCCGGAGAAAATTCCGCTGTGCTGGGGCTTTACGGAGCGCCCGCGCCGGAAACAGCCCTGGCGATTCCGCTGGTCGTTCGCGGAAAAGCGGCTGCGGTGTTGTATGCCGATTCCGGCACGCAATCGGAAAATGACATTGCCGCCGCTGCGCTCGAAACTCTGGTGCGCGTGGCGAGCATGGGCATTGAGTTGTTGCCGTCTCGGCGTGGAATCGAACCGGCTCGTTCCAGTGGTCCGCCTCCACAATTGAGCGCCACTGCCGCGCAGGCTCCTGCTGTAGCTGTGGCGTTGGCGCCGGAACCGGTTGTCGCGCCTCCCAGCCCTGAACCTGTCGCTCCGCCACCGCCTGTCGAAGTTCCCACGCCTGTGGTTGAAACAGTTGAAACTGCGGTTGCCAATGAACTGGCAGAACCGAAACGAATTACGGAAGAGTTGCCGCCTCCTGAATTTACTCCGCAACTCAGCAGCACGGTAGAACCGGAAGAGTCGCTGCATTCGGCCAGGACGCAACCTGCGATTGAAATCGCCGAAGAAGCTAAGGAGCCGGAATCAACTGAACCTGTGATTCCAGCGCCAACCTTCGAGGCTCCGCGGTTGGAACCGATCGTGCCGCCGCCGCCGCCTGCGCCGCCGTTGTACGTCAATTCGCCTGCGCAACCTGATTATTCGTTGCCGGTGGCTGCCGAAGCTCCGAAATTCGAGCCGCCGACCATCGAACCGCCCGTGTTCACGTCGCCTGTGATCGAAGCTCCGCGTCCGGCTCAACCGGTGATGGCGATTCCGGCGGCGGCCAGCGAAACCGAACAGCGCGCTCACAACGACGCACGACGTTTCGCGCGGTTGCTGGTTTCGGAAATCAAACTTTACAATGCCGCAAAAGTCAGCGAAGGTCGTCGCAGTCTGGACTTGTACGACCGGTTGCGCGATGAAATTGATCGCAGCCGCAAGGTGTACGACAAGCGTGTTTCACCTGCCGTCGCCACCCGGTTCGATTACTTTTACGATGAACTGGTGCAGACGCTGGCCGAAGGTGATGACGCCAAGTTAGGGCCGAATTGTCCGGGGCCTGTGGTGCAGTGAGTTGATAAGGAGGGATTGAGTGAAAGAGCGATAGAGGGACAGAGTGAACGCGAGTAAAAAACACAATGCCTTTAATCGCTCTGCCCCTTTTTCCTTCTGTCTCTCTATCTTTACAATCGAGCAGTCGTCGAAGCGCCCCCTTTGGCTGAAGCATTTCAAAGGAGTAAACATGAAGAACTTCCCCAAAGTTATTTTCCCGCCAAATTCCAGCAAATTTCTGATTCAGATTTTGATTATGGTGTTTGCGCTGATTGCGCCGGACAAAATCGTGGCGCAATCGCGCAACGGCGACGCTCAACTGCGTTCCGCCGTGGCCGCCAATTCCGAAGCTGAATTGCAAAAAATCGAAAGCGCAATGGCCGGAACCGAATCCGCTGGTTTGGCGCGATTGCTGCGTGGGTATCTGCGTTTGCAAGCCAGGGATTACGCAACGGCAATCACTCTGCTCGGCGATTCATCCATCGCGCGTTTGACCGGGTTGGGTGATTACGCGGCGTATTTCCGTGCCCAGGCTTTGCAGCAAGCAGGTCGCACCGAAGACGCCGAACGCGAATTTCGAATGCTGACGCAAAACCATACGACTTCCTTGCTCGCGCGCGAAGCTACATTGCAGGCGGCAAATCTGGCGATGACGCGCGGCGATTATCAGGCAGCGGCAGAAACAGTGTCGCTGTTGGCGGAAAAAGACGACGGGGCTGCTTTGAAGCTTCGCGCCGATTGTCTGGAAAAACTTGGCCGCACGAACGAAGCCATACTGACCTTGCGAAAACTCTTTTTCGACGCTCCGCAATCTCCTGAAACGGAAAAGATCGGCGACCGTTTGGCTGCGCTCGGTGGTTCGACTGCGGCGGGCGATGTTTCAATGCTGCGCCGTCGCGCGGACAAACTTTACGATGCGCGGTTGTACGCGCTGGCCGCAGCGGCTTACGAACAAATCGTTCGTCAATTTCCGAACGCTGCAAGTGACGAGGCCTGGTTGCGAGCGGGCATCAGCTATTACAAAGCCGATTCGTTCAAACAATCCGCCGACGCCTTGACGAAGGTTCGCGCCCGCACGCCGAAAATGGCGGCAGAAGCGCTATATCATCTGGGCCTGGCGCAGCTTTCGTTGAAAACTGATACGGCGGCCATCACCACGCTTGCCGATCTGCGCAAAGCGTCGCCGTCCAGCGAGCGCGTAGGCGATTTGCTGTACGCCATTGGCCGCTATTACGAAAAACGCGAACGCGGCGATCAAACGACGGCGTTTTACACGCAGTTGATTCGCCAGTTTCCGCAATCGCCCAACGCCGACGAAGCGCATTTCTGGATGGCCTGGCGCGCTCACGAAGCGAAGGATCATGCCAACGCCGCGCGGCTGTTGACCGAACATCTGGCCAATTACGGAACGGTCACGGACAATCGCGGCAAGGCTGCTTTCTGGGCGGCGGTGAACACCGAACGCGCAGGCGACAAGGCGCGCGCGATGACCTTGTATCAGGCAATGTTGAAACGATACGGCGCGGGATGGTTTGGGTTGAACGCCGAACGCCGCATCGAACGATTGACGCGCGAAGGCATTCGCCCGCGAACCGTTGACAGCGATCTGGTGTTGCGGCGAGCCGTCGAAGGATTGCAACCCATCAATCTGCCGCAGGAAACGTTGAAAGACACAGACCGCGAACGAGTTCGCAAAGCCGAACAATTGATGGCGATTGCGCTTTACCAACAGGCGAACATCGAATTGGAAGCGACGCGGGAAACTTCGCCGAATTCGCCGCTGGTCAATTTGCGCATCGCGCAAATCTTCCGCGCGCAGGGCGAAAACGTCGCAGCGATCAACGTGCTCAAACGGTCGTATCCGGATTATGGTCAGGCTCTGCCCGAAGAAATGTCGCGCGAAGTGTGGGACGTGTTTTATCCGCTGAAATGGTGGTCGAACATCAAGGAAGAAGCCCGTCGTCACAATCTGGATCCGTATCAAATCGCCGGTTTGATTCGGCAGGAAACCGTGTTCAACCACATGGCGCGCAGCCGGGCCAATGCGCTGGGCGTCATGCAATTGCTTCCTTCAACGGCCAAAGCCGTCGCCCGTTCAAGCAATGCAGGCGCGATTTCCACCAACGACCTGTTCAATCCGGTGTTGAACATTCAGCTTGGCGTGGCTTATCTCAAACAGTTGCAAAACGATTTCAAACGCTTTGAGTATGTCGCCGCCGCTTATAACGGTGGCGAAACGCGCGTTCGTCGCTGGCTTCGCGAACGTCCGGGAATGGACATAGAAGATTGGGTGGAAGCGATTCCGCTCAGCGAAACTCGACTCTACGTGCAAGGCGTTTATCGCAATACGCGAATCTATCAACGACTGTATGACGATCAAGGTCGGTTCCGCGCCAACGTGCCGGAACGGTAAGTTCGGCTGGCGAATCTGAAGCAGGGAATTCGATCGTGAAAAAAAAGCGGCGAGACCGAAGACGGTTCGCCGCTTTTCGCGTGTTGGCCTGGCAGATTACAGGCTGTTTGGAGTCTTTGCCTGATGCTCGTCGAATTCATTCTGTCTGGTGAATCCATCAGTCTGGTTTTAAGATGCCTGCGCCATGCTGAATATCCAACCGAATTCAAATTACTACACGCCGGAACACGAACAGTTTCGACAGACTATGCGCGAATTTGTCGCGCGCGAAATCGCGCCGTTCGTTCACGAATGGGATGAAGCCGAACAGTTCCCGCGCGAACTGTATCGAAAAGCCGCCGCCATTGGTTTGCTGGGATTGAATTACCCGGAAGAATACGGCGGCACGCCTGCCGACGGGTTTTATTCAATCATCGCTTCGGTGGAACTGGCCGCCGCTGGCAGCGGAGGCGTGTCGGCTTCGCTGATGTCGCATTCGATTGGCTCGCCGCCGATTCTGCATGCCGGAAGCGCCGAAATGAAAGCCCGCATCTTGCCGCAGGTGTTGGCCGGAGAAAAAATTTCCGCCCTGGCCATCACCGAACCTTCGGGCGGTTCGGACGTCGCCGCCATCAAAACCACAGCCATTCGCAAAAGCGATCATTTCATCGTCAACGGCGAAAAGACGTTCATCACCTCCGGTATTCGCGGTGATTATTTCACGGTTGCCGTTCGCACCAATCCCGACGACAAATCCGCTGCCGGAGTTTCGCTCTTGCTCGTCGAACGCGACACGCCGGGATTCGTTCGTACGCCGCTTAAGAAAATGGGCTGGTGGGCTTCTGACACCGCGCATCTGTATTTCGACAATTGCCGCGTGCCGGTCAGCAATCTGATCGGCGAAGAAAACCAGGGCTTCAAAATCATCATGCGGAATTTCAATGCTGAGCGCTTGGGTATGTCCGCCGGAGCTTACGGCTTTGCCAAAGTCTGTTTTGAAGACGCGCTGAGTTGGGCGCGACAGCGAAAAACCTTCGGCCAGCCGCTGATCGAGCGACAGGTCATTCGCCACAAACTGGTTGATATGGCGATGAAGCTCGACGCAACACGCGCAACGTTGGAAGACCTCGCCTGGAGAGTTCAACATCGAGTCGGCGACCCGAACATATTGGTGGCGCAAACCTGCATGCTGAAAAACCAGGCGACTCAGACAATGCAATTTTGCGCCGATCAAGCCGTGCAGATTCTTGGCGGAATGGGGTACATGCGCGGCGAACGTGTCGAACGCATCTACCGCGAAGTGAAGGTCAATATGATTGGCGGCGGAGCGGAAGAAATTATGAAAGACCTGGCTGCGCGGCAAATGAAACTGTAACGTCTGCATCGTTGGCCATTGAACGCAACCGGATTGCGCGCCAACAAAAGGCGGGGACGGCGGAATTGCGCTCCCGTTACCAATCGCTGACGCCCCACGAAGCTGAAAGCCATCTCAAGTGAGACGCGCGAACGCCGCGTCGTAAATTAAAAATTGACGCTCGCCGGGTTAATCCGTACACTTTGCCTCGTCAGCCAGCTTTCCAGACTGACGCCACAAATAAACCTGTCGGCCACGCTCATCACAGCAGTATCACGCGTGACCGGACAGAAAGCTCTGCCCCGCTTTGATGCCCTTCAAACAAACCATAAATCGCTTCACCGCGCCGCAGGAGGCCTGCTTGATGAACATCACCTTGCAAACCCTGACGCCGCTATGGACCGGCGGAGTTGACGCCGGACAAAGCGACCGCATCCACGAAACCGGCATCATCGGTAGCCTGCGCTGGTGGTACGAAGCTATCCTGCGAGGATTAGGGGGAAATGTCTGTGACCCCACTACACAATCTTGCCAATATGCTAATGAGATGAACCATCGCTTGTGCGATGCGTGCCGAATTTTCGGCGCTACCGGCTGGAAACGACGCTTTCGTTTGGATGTTCAAGACAGCACGACCCCAGACAGTGCCGTCACCGCACAGATCAGAGCGCAGCGTTCATATCAGGATGGAAATGGGAAAACACGTACCCCAACCTGGTACTTCCCGAACAAACCCAGATCAGGTCAACTTGCCATTCGGATTCAAAGTCTGGACAAGAATTTTCAGCCAGAAGTGATCGCAGGACTGATTCAATTTGCGGCTGACTGGTCGGCAATCGGCGCCAGAGCGCAAATGGGATTTGGTGTAATTACGCCAGTAAATGGGCGAATCGAAACACAGAAACTTTATGACCATCTCATTGCCGTGGTGGGAAGTCATCGCCACCCAAACTTGCCCTCATTGCAAAACATTTTCCTAGCGCAGGTCAAACCTAAAGATTCAAGCCCATCATTCACCGAGCAAACCACCTTCAACTTGAAGTATGACCTGCGACGATTGTTTGCCAACGATCAAGGACTGCGCCACTTCATTATGGGCACAGTAAAAGATGTTCGGATCGCAGCCAAAGTCAAAATCTCACGACCTTATGATGGCGGCCTGATGCGCGTATGGGGATGGATTCCCGAAGAAGCCAATGTTTACACAAGCAACTGGAACCGGGAGAAAGTTATCGCTGCTATCCACCAACACCTGCAAGCCAATTATTCCTTGCAGGTCTGGCGTGAGCTGAATTCAACGCGAGATGCCTCTCTGCCGAATTGCCGTGATGCGAAGGCATTCCTGCGTGATTTGCTGTTCTTGAAGGAGGATGAAGATGCTGTATGACCGTTATGCTTTCCAGCAGGCGCAATTGAATAATCACCTGAACGAGCTTGAGCAAGCGGTTGCGGAATTTGAACAGGCGAAAAAGCAAAGGGATACAAATTCCCGCCATCAGGCCGAAGCTAAAATGGAACAAGCTGCGAGTAGTGCCGCGAAGGTCGAACCGCATCTGGCGTACCTTTGGTACGAAGCGCAGGATTCAGAATTGGACAACGCGATCCGTGATGCCTGGCAGCAACGCCTGGCTGTCGTCACTCTTCCGCAGGCGCAGAAAGAAGAGCATTTTGACTTTTGCAAAATTCCTGAAATTTTCCGATTCACCCCAAACGTATCTGACGCTGCCAAGCTGCCACTATTTAGCTTTTTGCTGCACCTCCCCTTTCGCCTGCAAACGCCCTATCTGAGCAAGGATGAACGCGACTTTTATCTACTCGACAATTCATTGCGGCGAGAGAAGATTTTCAAGACACCGATGGTCGCCGCTACCAGTTGGAAGGGCGCTTTACGTGCGGCTCTATGGCAGTTGAGCTATGACGAGGATCACGAAGTCATTCAGCGACTCTTTGGCAGTTCGCGTGACAGCGAAGACGGGCAGGCAGGGCGTCTGTATTTTTACCCGACTTTCTTCAACCAGCTTGACCGGGTCAAATTGGAGGTTATCAATCCCCACGACCGTCAAATTGGCGTCGGCGCGCGCGGGCCGATCCTGATGGAATGTGTGCCCAAAGGGGCGATTGGCGAGTTGGCCCTGTTGTATGTGCCGTTCGGTTCGCTTCCAAACGAGAGCGACAGAAAAACTGAAGTGATGCAAGACCTGGCGATATTGGTTGAAGGCATTCAGGCAATGCTTACCATTTACGGTTTCGGGGCGAAGACCAGCAGCGGGTTCGGTCTTGCGGAAGATCGGTTGGCCGGCAAAGGAACTCTCGCGCTTCACGGTGAACTGCCTGGATTAGCGTTTGTGGCTACTTCTGAACCAGAGCAAGCGACGCCCGCGTTGTCTCGTTATCTCGAATCGCTAACGCGCCTGCACGCGGATTTTCGCCAACCAGATGGTAGCCTGAAATCCGAATCAGAATACGAAGTCTTCATCAAAAGTCGCGGTGGGCAATACACCAAGAAGGACAAGCAGCTTTACGAAAAAGCGCAGAAATGGTGGGAGCGCGAAGGCCGTCAATTGGCAGAGGCAATCTCTCAGGAACCAGCGCCAACGCTGCCCCCAGTGCAAAAGCCTGCGATCACGGAGTTATCCTTTCCCAGCCTGAGTGAATTGCATGACAAGGTGAAGGAGGTGGCGCGATGAGCGGAACGATCAATCTGGATGTGCTGGCGAAAGACGAAGTGCGGACGGCCATCCTGCTCACAGAAATCGGTGGCTGGCTGCATATGCTGGGCAAGCTGGATAACCGTTTTGCGCCCAGTCAGGCACAGAGTTCCACGTCACGGTATGATGACCTTGATCTATCCCAACTTTGGCAGCCTCTGCATAGCAGATTTTGCAGCCTGCTCACTGACACTCGCATTCAAGCGATGTTGGCTCTGACAACTCCTTCACAACAATCAACAGCGCCATCTCATCTTGATAGCTTTATTCGTAATCACCGTACTCGCAGCGTCATTGAAGCCAGCTTGAGAATTTTGGTTGACGCACACGGAATGGCTTCGGGAACTGAAAAAGGCACACTGCCGAACAATGAAGGAAAGCAAACTGCTACGAATACTCATACTGCGAATGCGTTTGGCTACGAAAACAAAAGTGACAACCTGATAAGCCGAAACCTCGATGCGCTGAGAAGTCCGACGATTACGGCAGTTGAAAACGCACTCGACCAAATCTTCGGTAGTTCTTTGTCAGTCTCGGATTGGAAGAGCCTGTATTTCCCATTGAAAGCGCAATTGAGCGATTGCCTGTCGCAAAGCGTTGGTGACACGCGCCGTCCGGCCAATGAAGTGACGCTGTGGGATCAAACGGTGACGGCGGCGGCGCTGCTTAAAACCGGCCTTGTGCAAAATGTGCTGACTGGTTCGTGGCGTGATCCGCTGGTAAACAATTTTGCCGATAAGTATCGCTGGCGTTTCCTGCGCATCTACTATGACGGACTGACCTTCATTGCCAATGCGCATCATCCGACTGACCTGCGCGGACGATGGAAAGCTCTTCAAGATGCCCAGGAGACAATCCGGCGGTTGCTGGAAGTGACTTACCCGCTGGCTGCCGTAGCCTACCACGATGAAGCCAATCTGGTTTTTGTCGTGCCGGATTTGCCAGACCTGTTGACAGCGACGCTCAACCATCAGGGCGCAACGATTACGCTGAAGGACTGGATCAGAAATGCGTTTGCCGCTGAACTACAAGGCGAACTTGAACCGCGGGTATGGTTGAGTGAGCGGTCGCGCGGCGCAATCAATCTCGGCCAGGCGTTGCGCGAAGAGCTTTCTTCACCGCAACCCAATCCGAATGAGATGAGCCGATGGTGGAGCAGCGCGGTTGACGAAATCTGCACTGTCTGTCGCGTTCGCCCACAAGGTTATGGTTCTGGCAATGCGCAGAAAGCGCGCAGCCGCAACGTCTGCTGTATTTGTCTGGAGCGCCGGGAAAAACGTTCGAAAGACTGGGCGGATCATTTGTCCGAAGCGACGATCTGGATAGATGAAGCGGCAGACAAGAATGGGCGTGTGGCGCTGATTGCGGGAAAGTTTGATCTCACGGGCTGGCTTGATGGTAAGTATCTGGGCAGTTTTGCAGGACGCAAGCTGCCGAGTGATGCCGGGTTCAGCACAGCGGATTATTCAACCATCATCTCTGCGCTGGCAAGCCGCGAACTGTCTCAAGCGAATCTGAATGGCACAACCTCTCTGAGAGCGATGCAGCAGAATACAAACATTCCCAATAATCTTTCTCCGGCCAATATCTACGAGGTTCTCGTAACGGAGCGCGATCTGGATGGCGTAGCGCCCTCGCCTGCTTCTGCGGATTATGACCGTGCGGCGCGTCATCTGTTTCGAGGCTTCTTCGGCAAGACCACTTCGTTCGCGCGTCTGCGTCGCATCTGGGAAACCACCGGAGAGTTCTGGGAAAACGTGAAAAAGGCGCTGGGAGATTGTACAGGCAAGCAAAAGTATCGCCTCATTCTGCAAGGTCAGTTCAACAACAGCATCGGCCCCTCGCACGTTTACGACGCGCGGCTGGGCAAGGTCGAAACGAGTTTTGTTTACGATGGGACGCGGCTGATTTCAGCGGACAATTTGCGCTATCTGGCGAAGCAGCTAACTCTTGATTTGCCCGACAAGGCCGAAGACAAGGCGATTGCTGAAGCAGTAAAGCGAAAGCTTGAGACATTCGACAAACTGGAATTGTTTGAAAAGCCGAGCCGACAAGGGCAATCGGTCAAGGTTGCGGTTCTCCGCGATTTCAACGTCGTCATCGAAGAACACAATTACTCGCCAGTCATTCCCTTGCTGGCCGAACCGCAAATCTTCATCGCGCTCGTTCCAGCCGATAAAGCGATGACGATCATTACGCACCTGCGCGATGAGTATGAAAGGCAAATGTCGAAGGTGCGCAACCGCCTGCCGCTGCATTTGAATCTGTTGACCTTCAATCGCCGCGTGCCGCTTTACGTGGCGATGGATGCAGTGCGGCGAATGCTGGATCGCAAGACGGACAGCGCGGCGCAATGGAATGTGGCCGAAGCGACGAAGTTCGATGACAGCAATGGAAAGCTGGGCAGGCATGCGATGCGGCTCAAGCTGTCGCCTGTGCCCGGCAATCAATGGGCAAGGCAGCAGATAACAGCGAGCGTCAGCTACAACCTCGGCGATGACAACGAGGATTTTTACTACCCTTATTTTTTCGTTACGCAGGCGAATGAAGACAATGCCAGTAGTGGCAAACCGCTGAGCGGACGCCCTCATCATTGGCAGGCGATTCATCCAAAGCATAATCCCACTGCATTCACTGACTTGGTTCACGTTAGCGAACTGTGCAAAGACGACATCGTGTTGTATTCGCCTTCCACTTTTGATTTCAAGCATCTGGATGTAGCCGGGAGGCGGTTTGAATTGAATTACGATGAGGCGGGCGTTCGCGTGAAGCCTGCCAACCGGTTGCATCCGGCGACGCGGCCATTTCTGCTGGAAGAGATTGCCGATCTGGAAACGGTGTGGAAGGCGTTGAAGAAGCTGCCGAGCGGGCAGCGCGATTTTCTGGCGCGGCTGATCGAAACCAAACGAACGGAATGGAAGGTGACAACGGCGGATGATGCGGTCTTGCGGCGCTTTGCCTGCGATGCGTTGCGACAGGCGGGCAATCAATGGTGGAAGAATTTGGGTGACGAACAGCGGCGCTTGCTCGAAGCGTGGGCAGCGAATGGAAAACTGGCTGATGCGGTGGAGCTTTACGAAAAGATGATGAAGCTTGAGATCGAATAAGGAGCAAAAACTATGAACTGGCAACGAAGACGATATTTGCTGATGACGCTCGATCCGACGCATATCGGCACGGGCGGGTATCGGTTGGGGCGCGTGGATAATGCGATTGTCCGCGAACCGGGAACCAATCTGCCCAAGATTCCCGGCACGAGTCTTTCCGGCGCAGTGCGGTCGGCGGCGGCGATGCGCATCAACAAAACTCAATGCGCCGGACAGGGCGGGCATTGCGCGAAGTTCAGTGAATGTCCGATCTGTTACACCTTCGGTTCAGCGCGCGATGGCGGCGCGAGCGGCGCGGGCGCGGTCAGTCTGAGCGATGCGCGAGTGGTGCTGTTTCCCGTCGCTTCGTGGGACGGGCCAGTCTGGCTTTCGACACTTGAGACATTGAATGAGTTCGGCTTTACCGGATTGCCGACTTCGGCTCCGGCGTCCAATCAGGTTGTGTTGTCGAACGGATTGCAGGCGATCAACAACGGCTTCGGGCTGGGCTGGCTGATGCTGGACGTAGCAACAGGACAAACCGTGACATTGGCTGCGCCAACATCCTGGCAAAGTAATGAACTGACGCACGCGCTTTCGCGCACGGTGATCGTTCACGAAAGCATCTTTGCGCATCTGGTCAATTCCGGTTTGGAAGTTCGGACTTCGGTCGCCATCGAGCCTGACACAGGCGCAGCGAAAGACGGTGCGTTGTTTACCTACGAAGCGATTCCGCGCGCGACGTTTCTGAGCTTCGATGTGACGGTGGATGATTACCGCCGCTCGTTTCCCAAACAGAATGGCGCGGTGACTTGGCAGGAAGTAAAGGATGTCGTCGAGGATGGTTTGAGCCTGGCGGAATACCTTGGCATCGGCGGAATGGGCACGCGTGGGTTTGGCCGAATCCGCAGGCTGGCAGTGCCGATTGAAGCGCCGACGACGAGCAGCGCAAACACGACTATTGCAACATCAAGCCCTGCATCAACGGAAGGAGGCAACGGCGATGGTCATTCTGGATAAACTCTGCGCGAAGACTGCGCAGGACATCATTGATGGAAGAAATGGCGCTGATCCGAAGGTGATTGATGGTTTCACCACCAAAGCGCTCGGCGTATTGCAGGAACAGGGGGTTTATGCGTCAGTGCTGTTTCTCTTCTCGCGGTTTGGTTCCCAAGCTGAAGGAAATGTGGCGCGCTTGTTGATAACGCATTTGCTGCGCTTATTGGGTGAGAACGACCTGGGCGGGTTGGGAGCGAATTACCCGAATGTCACGGCTGGGGACATCACATCTAACTGGGTGCAAACCAATCAGCGAAACATCATGCGCCACTTTGCCGAAGGCCTGAATAACACTGATGGCATTGCCACGAATCTGCAACGATTGCTGGCGGTCAAGTCGCTCTTCGAGCAGACGTTGATTTATGTTCGCTACGGAGCGAAGGCTTTGTAAGGAGACGGCATGATGAGTAAGAGGTGCGGCGGTAAACTCTGGTTGCGAAAGTAGCCGGAGTAGATAGGTCCGCAGGTTGAATCATCTCGTTGTGGCTTGACCACGTAAAGGAGACTAATCAAACC
>Ga0268299_1000832_pt1 | contig 75767 bp, 92 predicted proteins | sample NOBtaG_FD_193484 | JGI IMG/M metagenome (GOLD analysis project Ga0268299, IMG submission 193484) | Activated sludge microbial communities from bioreactor in Nijmegen, Gelderland, Netherland - NOB reactor | ecosystem: Engineered > Bioreactor > Aerobic > Activated sludge | place: Netherlands... | reverse complement strand
ATCATGTTCGGCAGGCTCAAGGATTGGCGGCGCGTCGCCACCCGCTATGACCGCTGCCCAAAGGTGTTCCTGTCCGCCATCGCTCTCGCGGCTCTCGTCATCTACTGGTTATGAATCCTGACCCTAGCGTCCGCCCACCGTGTCCCGGTAGAGCCGCGCCTGACTATCCTTCTCTGCGATGACAATGCTTCCCATGTCGCAACCTGTTTAATCCTGACTTTTGATTTTACAGCTTAGGTGTGATAAAACAAGCCTTCCGAACGTGGTGACGAAATGGAGCACCCATGGCCGACAAGCACATTCCAGATGCAGCGATCCGCAGGGTTTGGCTGGACCCGCGCCTCTCAACCGCCGCCGCCGCGCGCAAGGTTGGATTGGCCCGATCAAACCTTTGGCGGCGCGCGGTAGCCCTCGGACTGCCCCCAAGAAAGCAGGGGCGATCCTACACCATCCACGACCACGCACTGTTGCAGCAACTCTGGGAAGGGCGCGTGAGGGCATCTGACATTGCTGCTCTCTTCAAGGTTGGCATCAATGCCGTCTTCTGCACCGTTCGCCGTCTCGAACTCGCAAAGCGCCCCCATGGCATGAAGGTCGTGACGCTGGCCGAGTTCATCCTTCTTCGCCAGATGGAGCGTGACGCGAAAGTCTGGGAAGAGAGGGTCGCGCAGCTCTGGGCAGCCTGATCGCGCCATTCTCTTCTGGCATCCAAATCCTTCGTCTTTGTCAAGAAAGCGCTGCTATAGTCCTTTTAGGCGGGGACTTCGCTGCTCAGGCCGTGGGCCTACGCGGAATCACCCCTCTCGACTCAGACAGCGTGGAGATCAGCAAATGGACCCTATCGGCCTCGTGAAGCTCGCGTGGAGCGACGCACGGACGCGCATCATCTTCCCCGGTATCCTCCTCGCATCCGGCGCTGCCCTTGCCGGACTTCCCTCCACCGGGGGGAGGCTGATCTGCGATCAAGGCATGTGCGTTCAGGAGCAGACGGCTGCTTTCGGAACCGTCAGAAATGCGATTATGTATCCCACGAGTGAGATCGACGGGTTTCGGGTCGAGCGCGGCGAAAACGGCGAGATGAGTCGTGTGGTCATCGACCTTCGGGGCATCAGTGAACCCCTCACGGTGCCGTTTACGCTCAATGCTCGCGAGGTCGAGCGCATTGCAACCGAGGGATCGAGATTCTTGGCGGAAGGAGCCGCGAGCCGCTTCGTCGCCACTCTGGAAGTGCAAGGACTACAAACGTTCTATCGTCCGATTGCCCTTGCCCTCCTTGTCATCGGAGCGGCCCTTGCTGGCTGGGTTCTGCATTCGATGCCACGCCCGAAACGGAAATTCTAAACGAAATCTTCAAGCGCGACCGGGCGTCTCGGAACACGAATCTATGGAGACTATTATGAATTGGCTAGACCTTAGGAAAATCTATGAGAGATCAAAGCATCGAGAGAAGAGGAAGAAAGAACTTCGTAACGAGGTGGAACGCCGCTTCCCTCATTTATCGAATAGGAAATACGTCATCGCGCTAGCTGGTGATAGAAAAGTCGAGTGGCGTCCAGATTTCATCAAGCGAACTGGCGGCTTGAAAGCAGACATGCAGTTTGAGTGCTATGACATAGCAACCGGGGAGCCAGTGAGCACTACCGTATGGTGGACCTACAATGGCTCTAAGAGCAAGGGTGACGTAAAGGGGTCAAGCGGAACACTTCACCTAAGAGCAAAATTCCTCATTGTAACTTGGAAGGTTAAAGCATGGGGGAACAAGACAAAAGACATCGTTATCTTTTACTACGAATGAGTTCTTTTGTTTCATCCCTCGCCAAGGACTTCCTCGAACGACCTGATCCAGATGTCGGTATCTGACGTGACCGCCTGCAATGAATTGGTCGCATACGCCAGTTTCGTCACCACCGATGAGTCCCGCTCCGACCCGAAATCCCGAACGAGATAGCCGACACCTGTGTCGGAACGAGCGAGCAGCACGTTCAGCGGGTATGGTCCGTGGTTGTCGCGGTAGGTGAGGTTCACCATGGTCCCAAGCTGCACCGACCGCGAGCTTTCCGAACGCAACTGCCCACCCTGAGCATACTCGGCAACCAAGATCGCCTCACGAGCGAGAAAGGTCAGCATCAGCTCGGTAAGGCGCTGACGCTGACCATCGCTGATCCTGATACCCGCGAAGGCTGTATCGAAGGCATACTTCGTGTCGATGATGGGACGAAGATGCTCGCGCACCCTCGCTGGCTGGCCTCCATTCGCGATCTGAACAAGATCAGTCAGGAAACGGACGGCATACCCCTCGGCCGTGCGGTCCTGCGCCATAGCGCGTGAGACGCTGCCCGTAGCGCCAAGGACGTTCAAAAGACCTATCAGAACAACTCGCCGCTTCATTTTCAGCACCCTATCCGATTATCCACCCAAGCTTTCCCTCAATCGCCAAGAGAATGATGGTTAAGCTGACCACACAGGCCAAAAAGAAGAGCGATAAACCACTACTATACATGTAAACCATTGGTATTCTCATTCCTTCTCTATCCTTATCCAAGCGCAGCACAGAGCTGCGGCAATCCAAGATCAATCCCGATCTGGGCACTAATGATCGCGAAAATGTCCACGATGAAAACGCACAGGATGCCGCCGATGAAATAGGTGATCGCTGTCCTGTTGCCGTTCATGTTGAAGCCACGCGCCTGATCGTCGGCGTTTCTGAAAGCGAAGAAGATCGCAATTAAGCCGACCACGAGGAACATGAGCTGGATTGCGTTCGCAAAGCGGTCGCAGCTCGTCGTGGCCTCTGCTCCGCTGATATAGGCCAGCACGTTCGTTTCTGTCTGGGACGCGCCGTCGAGGAACAGGTCGGCCGTTCGCCACAGGACGGCCGAAGGCACGACCATCAAGCCACCGATGACCATCCGCACGAGGCTGGAGCTGACCGTGGCGTTGCCGCCGCTCCGGCCATCGGCCTCGCCGGAAATGAGCTGGTATACATCCCGTGTCGCGAGGAAGATGATCGTGAGGCCGACCAGCGCGATCAGGACCATGATGAACTGCGCGGCGCTTGGGAATAGCTCGTTGATGAGCGTTGTCATGATCTGGTCGATGGTCATCGGATCAGTTCCTGCCCGCCAGTGCGTCCAACGCCTCCCGCAACGCGGTGTTGTCTGCTTCGAGCGCCCGGACGAACGTCCATAGCTGCTCGATTTCGAGCGCCACCAGTGGCTGCTCGCCCCGCTCGATCCGCGCGAGCAGTTCGTCAAGCGTCGTGGCGGTGCTGCGCGACCGCTCGTCCAGCGCGATCAACGCTTCACGAAACTGCTTGTTCTCCGCTTCCAGCCGGGCAATGCGTTCCCTGTCGCCCAACTGCTCAATGCCGATCACCGTGGTGTCGGCCTCCTGCGCGCCAGCCGGGCAGGCCATCAGGACCGTCATCCCGAGCAGGAACGCTCCTGTCATCGAGAACCTTGCAAACCCGTTGTGATCCTGCACCGCGAGATAAGACATCATGTCAGCAGCCATCCTTCCAACCGCCCCGCTGCGCGGGATCGAGCGCATTGTCTAGCATCACCTGCGACCAGAACGCCTCGACGGCGTTCCAGTAGCCTTCTGCATCCGTCACTCGTTTGGGATGATCGAAAACGCTGGCGAAGGCCGGGTCCGTTGCCAGCGCCTCGATCATGTCGGCAGACGGATTCTCGATCAGGTCGCTGGACGGGCCATTGTCGATGAAGAGCAGACTGCCCCCAAACTCTTCGATGACGCGGCGCGAAAGGTGCTCGCGCCCCGGAGTTCCCCACCAACCTTCGCAGACGTGCCAGTCCAGTCCGTGCATCGCGATGTAGTCTCGAACCGCCGTAAGGACAGTCTTCTGCTCGGCCGAGACCCGAAGAGTCTCCGGGTCGTAGAGAGTGCTCAGCCTGACCTGCTCGGCCGTTGAGGCCGCGAGCAGATCAAGTATGTTTGTCAGCTTCTCCGTCCCCGGATCGTAACCGATAACCAGATCGACCGAGCCGTCAGCGCGCATGAGCGCTCCCGCCAGCTCTGGCACCTGCATTACAGCGGCGGGAGCATCCTCCGCCGTAACAGGAGCAGAGAGGGCCAATGTCACAGCGTGAGCGATCGTCACCAACTTTCTCGCCATCAGCATCATTTCTCTTCCGGCCAAGGAGCGAGAATCAGCCCCGCCAGCATCATCGACTGCGCTTCCGCGTTGTCGCGATTGCCCGCCCCGAGGCGCGCATCGCCGATTGCTGCTTGCCCATACTGGATCGCGGCATCGCGGCCATCCGACGCCGCCATATTCGCCAAGGTTTGCAGGTTCGCCATTGCCGCCACCCCGAAGTCTGACCACCCACCGCCCGGCGCGAACCCGCCATTGCTGGACGCCATGCCGCCGCTCAGAAGCATGTCCGCGCTGGGCGAGCATGTTGGTTCAAGCGTCAGCCCATCGGGCCTGCTCAGGCCCTGCGAAGCATAGGCTGTCAGGATCGCGGGTCGGAACGGGATGCGCGTATGAAGGTATGTTTCCGGGTTGACCACATAGAACGCGGCCGGGGCCGCTCCCTCCAGCGTGGAGCCAAGCAGACCGCTCGACCCTTTGCTGCCGAAAAAGCTCTCCCGGCTTTGAAGCGGCCATACCCGGCCTGCCGCTTCGCCCAACGAGGCCATGACTTCGCCGGAAACATGGACCTCAAGGTGAAGGTGAACCGCGCCCGGCGACCCTGTGTCACCCATGGTGATGACAACCGTATCGACCAGCACAGCATCTCCAACGGCGACCCGCCGCGCTTGGCCGTGCAGGAAACCGATCCTCTGCCGACCGTCGCTTGTCTCGATGAACACACTGTTCGTGCTATCCGCATGGGACCGCACAACAACGCCATCCACCGAAGCGAACACGCTGTCGCCGCGCCCTGCCCCGTTCACGAGATCAAGTCCAAGGTGATAACCAGCCGAGGCGCGGCCCGTGCGATCCACGCCAAAGGGCGACGAGACCGCTGCGCCAGCCATCGAGAACGGATCACGCATCAAGCAGGTCGTGATACCGGCCGTCAGTGCGCCCGGCTCCGTTTCTCCCGTGATTGCGGAAACATCGTAGCCCGAGCCGCGAATTAGGTAGGTGCAGACAGACAGGCCGTTGCCATCCCGCGCCCTTGGGCTATCGCAGTTGCCGGTTGACCAATAGGTCCACAACTTGCCGCCATTGCCGCAACCGAACTGACAAGCCATGATAATCGAACTGGCTGTGATCGTGGCGCAAGCGCCTTCCCAGCAGAGGTTACGGCCGATCAGGGACGTGTATCCCATCCGCTGAGCAAGACGCCACTCGTCGGCCATGTAACGACGATAGGCGTTCACTTGCTCACGCGGGCTGGCGAGAAAGTCTTCCACCGTGAATGTCGTGTATCTCCGCCGCGTTGCTGGGCAGAACTGAAAAGCACCGGCACACCCATACTGATTAAGGCTGTCCCAATCGCCCTCAGACGCCGAGACCCTCGCTGCAAACTCCGCGAGGCTCGCGGGCATACCCGCTGCGATCAGTTCGGCGGTGGACACACCCTGCGCTTGTGCACTGGTGAGGGAGGCCGAGCTGGTGATGATTGCAAGCGCGAACACTCGGACTAGAAGCCAAAGGCGCATAGGTCACTCCTTCAGATCAAGGGTCTGACCACACGCCTGTATCGTCAGATGGATGGGGTCATAGGTGATGGCATCGGGTGTTTCCCCGAAGAACCCTTGGCAGATCATGCCGAACTGCGGGGGACGGAAGCCGACATGCACCACGTCGCCCTTGCTGTCGCGGATACGATGCCGGAACGGGCACTCACTCATGCCGCACCACGCGTCCACGAGGATCGAAAGATCGACTTCCCCTCCATCGACCGGAAACGTCGCATACCAGATCGACGGCTGGACATCAGAACCGCCCTCAGAGATCTCTTCTTCGGAGAACAGGCCCAGAGGATCGCTTCTCTCACCGGATTCTATGGTGAGAAACGTAATCGGCACCGGATCGACCGGCTGCCCCTCCGCAAAGGCCGCGCAGGCAGACATCCCGAGAAGCAGTGCCAGGACACGCGTTGTGGAATACAAGGTCATCTTCCTATCCTGCCCCCTCTGGTCTAATCTCAATTCAATATGTTACAACAAGGCTCTAATCCGGGGAAGGCCCAATGACTGATCTGCCCACCGACGATCCGCTTATTCTCATGGCGGCGGACAGCCTTCGCCGTTCTGATGCGCCACGCTTCCTGCTGTCTCTCTTTTCCTTGCCGCCCGGAGAGCACCGGATCGCCCCAACGCTACCCGGCGTGTCCACCGCCAGCGAGGTCTGGGTTTTCATCACCGAAACCGGCGGACAGCGCCGGGCAAGGGTCTCTATTCCGTTTCACTTCGAGGAAGAGAACAGCGCGGGTCTCATGATGCCGACCGTCTGGCAACATGTCTTGGTCGATGGGACTAAGGTGCGCGAGGCCAAGACCTATGAGGAGACTTTGCCAGAGACCTTCGACCATGAAGTTGAACTGGCACAGATCGCAGCGGGCGACCTCGCGATTGAAGATATGTGTGATGCCTGCGACCTCCCCCGAGACCCAGCCCTGCGAGGCCAAGAAGCGCCGCCACCGCTCGAAAGCAACCCGAGCGCCTGATTTGGCCCAAGGTCTATTCGGCTGCGTGGCGACCCGTCACTTGGACCACCAGTTCCTCCATGCCCGCAGAAGTGAAAGGCCGTGCAGCCACAGGCGAGTGTTCCGGGCCGTCTGCGATCACCCCATGCACCGACATGCTCGCGTCCATCCATGGTTGCGCCATGGCCTTGATCGCCGCGACGACTGCGCCGTTGCGTCCCTCCACGCCGAACAACTTGCAGTTTTGTGCCACGGTATTGTGCCAGTTCTCGATGCTTTCACGTTCCATCCTGACTGCAACACGGCGAACGTCCGCCTCGAACGTGTCGCTCAGCCATGCCGAGATCATTTCGCGGCGCTGGGCCGGATCAAGGGGCCATTCACCTCGCCCCATACTCTCTCGCCGGAACGCGAGGAAACGGCCGATGTAGCTCTGGCCTTCATACCGTCGAACCGCCGCGAGGAGCGGAGCTGATGGCCGTTCTAGGGCAGTAAGCAGTCCGTCCTTCATCTGCCGGGCCGCGATCTCGGCCTCGCGGAACCTCTTTTGATCCGCCTTCGAGGGAGGGTTCACGTTGCAGAACGGGTTGCGCCGCCAGTCTTCAATGTCTGGGATGCCGCCGGTATAGAATGCCAGCGACCTGACTACCCGAGCGCCACCCGACGAGTGCCCTCGTTCGTCTGAGTCCCGCGTCCCCATGATGATGTGGAACTCACCGTTCTCTTGCCGCACCAGATCTTCGTAGGCGATCTGAGAGTGCTGTTGCAGCCCGGAGTGGCCTCCAACCTTGAGGCTGCTTTCGAGGCCCCCGATACCTCGCTGAAAGGTGACTTCATCGGCGACCTGCACATGGACTTCGCCACCCATGCTGATTGCAGTGCGGGCGGTGTCGCTGTTCTCGTCCGAGGTCAGGCGTCCGAACATCTTCACGGCCGTGTTGTCGAGGATGGATTTCCCCTCGTTCTCGTCAGCCTTCATGAGATCAGGAATAGACTGCGTTCCAAAACAAAGCGCCACTCCAAGGGAACGTGCCTGCGCAGGCACCACGGCGAGTCCGGGGGCCATGTAGTAGCCCACTTCGTCAAGCACGGCGAGGAAGGGAATCTTGGAAGCCGAAGGGTTGCCGTCGATGATCTCACGGCGCTTGCCTTCTGCTGCGGTGTTTAGCATGGACCCGAGAACCGCCTTGAGGGAAAGCGTCGTCATCTTGCCGAGCTGCTTAAGGTTCTCGGGGCTGCGCTCCAAGGCTGGCAGGAGAACCACCATCAGACGGCGGTTGAGCACCATGTCGCTGTAGTCGATCTCGCCCTTCTCAGCTCCGTAGATGAACCCGTAGTTTTCGGCGAGGTTCGTGATCGCGCGGGTCAACTGCATTTGGATGAACCCGTGTTGCTTTGTGACTTCGTTCCGGCCGTTGGCGTCCATAGGAGGCGCGTTTGTCTTGAAGAGCGCCTCAAGCTCTGCCCATTCGCCATCGGTCATATCGGCCATGCGATGCGGCATCGGCGGTCGGCCAGTCGAGTAGCCGGGAAGACCTTCCAGATAGGTCGTGATACCTCCCGCCCGCGCCTTGAGCTGTGACCAGTCGCCGGAATACTCCGGCTTCCTAGAGAGGATCACGATGTTGCCGTGCATGTCGCGAAACACGCCGAAATGGATCAGGTTCTCCACTTGTTCGAGGACGCTAAACACACCCAGCAGCTTCGGGTTGAGGACGATGTAGCCACGGTCGTTCAGGTAGGAGAGCGGAGGGATGACATTCTCGACAAAGGTCATCGCCCTTCCTGACCACATCGGGTCGCCCCCATCCAAGAGCGAGACCATGGTCTCCGACTTTTGGGCTGGGCCACCGAACGCGAGCGGATTGTAGGTGTGCGACCGTCGTTCCTTTTGCAGGCCCGCCACGTCGATCCCGCCGGTGAGGTAGTCCATGGTCAGAAGATCGCCGTCGCGGCCGAACTGCCGGGCAATCTTGTAGGCCGAGCCGAAGGTGGTGACGGAAGCCTTCCCATCAACCATTAGCCCTCCTGAGTTCAGGGCGATGAAGCCATAGAGCTGTCCCATGATCGCTTCGGTCTTCCCGGAGCCTGTCGTCCCGATCATGAGAGAGTGCTTGTTAAGGTCGCCGGTCTGAACCCAGATTTCCTCGCCCGACTCCTCGTCGCGCCCGAGGTAGATGTTTCCGGCTCCCGGCTTGCCGGTAGTTGCATCGTAGACCTTTTCGCCCATCACTTTGTTGAGGTAGGCGGGCACCCTGATCGGCAGGCTCCATCGCTTCCGCCCGAAACGATAGTTCGACAAGAACAAGGCGAGGGCGAGCAGAAAAAGAACCTCGGGAATGAAAGGTGCCCATGAGAGCATCAGCGATGCGAAGGCGAGACCGCCGAAGAGCCAAGCAGTGCCGCTGGTCTTCCCTGTCGCAGCGCTCAGACGCTGCCGAAAAGTGCGAGTATCGTCGCGGCGCGCGTCTATCCTTACGCGCTGGTCGCGACGAACACCTGTGAATCGCTTCTTCGTCTTGTTCCCCGCCATGATTACAGCCCTGCGCCAGAAAATGCCTGTCCAATCCTCATTTGATATTTTACCATAGACTAAGCCCAACCGTGGGGGAAGCAGTATGGCGAAAGACAGGGACACCGAGGACAGTCGCGAAGAGCCGAGGCGGCGCGGCAGCAGGATATGGGCCGCGCTGCCGCGTCGGCCACGCTTCCGGCGCAGCCAACTCAGAGCAACCGATGAGTTCTTCAAGCTGCGGGACGGCCTGCGGCAGACTCGTCATCTTTGCCCCCAAGATGGCGCACCTATGGACCTGACCATGGTCTTCCCGGAGGAGCCGGATGGGAGCATCGCGGCCGATGCCCAACCCTATCGGGCGCTGGTCTGCCCCGAGTGCGCCTTCACGATACCCATTTCAGCTCTGGTTGAGCAGTTCCAGAAGGAAGCGGAACCGCTCAAGAAAGCCGAGCGCATGTTCACCCTTTTCGGCTTCGTCATCCTCGTGGTGTTCGCCGGGATCACACTCCTGACCGGCAATATCATCACGATTCTCGCCGCTTTGATGATGGCGATGACGCTTTTCATCAAAGCGTTGTTCTACCGATACCGGCATTGGCAGGCAGTTACGGGGAAGCTGTTCTTGGACGCAGCACCTGTGGGCGAGTGGCTGCGATATGAGTTCGGATCGAGCACAGAAACCCGCGACCTCTCCGTTCGGTAGTCATTCGCCAGTTCTGCAAGTAAGAGAGCCAGCCCAAAGGCTGGCTCTTTCATTGTCTGGCCGTAGCCGGATCAATGAATGTCATGCAGGCTCGGCTTCCGGCCTCTGTAGAATGGTTCGTCATAGCGGTGCGCCGAACTCACGCCCGTGAAGGTGACGACACGAACGCCAAGAACCTTCGTGGCGGTTTCGTAGGTGGGTTCATAGTCTACAAATCCGCCACGCATCTCGAAGAAGACGGGGACTCGAAGGTCTGCGAAGACCTTCTGATGCAACTGCCAAATCAGATGCTTTGCGCTTTGCTCCATCTCCGCGCGAAGGACATCGAAACTGGTCTCTACAGGGAACCCCAGTTCGCGAAGGCTGTTCCACACATGGTGCCGGATGCGCTCGATCTCGGGTTTGAGGACATGGTGCATCGCTACAGGGTTTCTCCAATCCGCTGCATCCAAGTCTTGCTGGTAAAGCCCCGGCTCATATGCAGCGATCAGGTCATCAACGGCCCCTACGAGCCGCGCGTGTGCCGCTCTGTAAGCAGCACCGTCCGCCATGCGACGGCGCGCCTCGTTTTCAGCCAACGGAGAGGTGCGCGGAGCCGACCCTACGCCCAGTAGACCGAGTGCGCCGCGCCGGATCGCACCACTGAGAAAGGCAGCAGCGCTGCTGGAACGCTCAAGAACTTCAACCATAAATCGCCTCCTTTCCCGATAGATGTCCTGTGCTCACGCATTTAGATGGATACTACTGAAGCAGTTTCCAAGGCTCCTGTAAACATTTTCCTATGGATTAGGTTTACCAAGAGATGGGCGGTCGCCCGGCCCCGGAAGCCCGCCACGCTTGTTCTCAAGTGCCCTCTTGGCACGAGCGCCGACACCCGTGCCGTAGAGCGAACCCATGCTGCTGGAAGCGTTGCGCATACCAGCATACGACAGCCCACCGGCCAGCGCCGTGCGGTCGGCAATGTTTGATGTCTGCGCGTAGCGGTTCACAGCCGCCCCGATGAGCTGCATCGCGAAATCTCCAAACTCGCTGATGAGCTGGGAACCGTAGAGAACCGTCAGGAAGGCCATAAGCAGGTAAAGCGCCAAGAAGAAAAGCATCTTGATAAGGCCGAACAAACCATAGGCTGCGTTCGCTGCCGCTCCTACAGCGGTAGCATCCGCAAGGCCCGACGAACCAACCCCGCCCGGAAAGATGAAGAACACGAGGCTCGTGAACAATTCATGCAGATAGGTAAGCGCAACCGACAGCAGCATCATTGTCAGAATCAGGCCAACCACCATGAAGAACGGGCGCATGAAGACGCTGAAAACCGCTAGGAGCACCTGTTGAAAATTTCCCACCAAGGTTGCATCCCGAGACGGAGTGAAGAGTTGCAGTATGGCCAGAGGGATCGCGAACATGAGTTCAACGATCTGGAAGAGCCAGTTCAGAACGGCAGTGTAGAAGTAAATCATCGGCACAAGCGGCAGCACAATCAGCATCACCATGCCCGCGAGGATCACGGCCATACCGACTGAGACGAGAGTGCCAGCGACGCCGCCAACTACCTCTCCTGTTCCGAAGAAGAAATCCGCCGCTGTGCCTAGCAGCGAGTCGTTGGCCATCATTATACCTGTGCCCACCGCCAAAGCTCCAGCTCCGCCAATGGTCAGTGCTTGCCCCTGCCGCTGGACTTGCAGCATCGGGTCCACAAATGGATCGCCAGCCTCTGTAGCGGTTGCCACCGGACTGAACAAATCGAGGACTGTCGTGTAGAGACCCTGCGCCATCTGATCCGACACATCCGGGGTTCCTCCCAAAGCCAAGGTCTGCGGGATCGCAGCATCAGGAGGCGGCAGCGCGCGCACGGCGCCAGAGATTTCATCCCATGTATCCTGCCGGATGTTCGCACTGGTCAGGAGATCAAACGTGGTGCCCCGATCCGTCGCGTAGCCCCGGCCGGAGAGAAAGTCGGTAATCCGGTTCTCCCGCACAGCGGCAAGCTGCATCGTGTCGCCGGGCATTTCAAGATTTCCGACCGTCTGCGCGACACCACGTTGCCAAACAGGTGCGAGCATCCAGCCTTGAAGAGTCACTTGATCGGACAGCTCTTCATGGACGGTCGCAATTGTGGCGGCATCATCAAGCCCGTCCACGCCTGCGCCAGAGACAGACGCATAAGAGGCAACAGCCTCATAGACGGCCGCGCGGGCGGGGGTGAGAAGGTTCGTCTGGTCGCGCTCACCGTTGTAAATCATCATCGCAACCGTGTGCGCCCGGTCGGACAGGCGGGGCAGCACAGTTGTCGCGAAGTGCTCGAACTGCGCCTGTGCCCGAGCCTGCATGAGGCCGGTCTCGATGTCACCGGAGCCGTTGACGACGCCACTGTAGCTGTCAGTGACAAGAACGGACCCACAGTAGACATTCCGCCCACCATACGAAGCCCCGCCCGCCGCCTCCCCAAAGCTAATCGAGGTCCGCATCATACCAGTGGCGATGTCGCCACTGAACACGCTCCATTCCTCCGAGGTCTCGATGCTCACTCCACCTCGAACTTCCCGGATCGGCCCGCCAGCCGCGCCCTGCGTCGAAACCATGGCAGGCGTCACGTCTGTCGTTCCCGCCAGCATCCGAGCTATGGCGTTCGCGTTGATGCCGCAGAGGTGGCCCGTGACAAGCGTGTCGAAGACCTCCCCGAATTGCCTGATCCGCGCGGCCTGATTGGGCGGCACGGTGCTGATGGTCCCGGACACCAGCGGCGTCCCGGCCAGCATCTCGTCGGCGATCCTGCGCCATGTGGTGTCGGCGAGCGCCGATCCCTGCACCACCAGCCAGAGCAGTGCCACCTGCGCCAGAGAGTAGCCGCCGACGACCGGCACAAAGCCGATCACACCCAAAACCGACCGAAGAACGGTGTATTTCGTATCGGCGTTCTGTCCAAAGGTCTTACCGTCCGCCGCCGTATCGAAGATCATCGCGTAGATCGTGTAGCTCAGAACGACCAGCATCCCGAGCAGCAGGAAGGTGTTGAAGACGACGAAGATCGTCTCCAACCAATTTCCACCCACTATGGAAACGCTACCTTCGTCAAACCCCGCATGGAGCTGCGGAACAATCGAACCGAAGAGCCGCGTCAGGACGCCCGTCGCATAGTCCTCGTTGATGCCTGTCGGAACGAAAAGCTCGTCGAACTCCATGCCGGTCCTTCCTCACATGCTGTGCGTAGCGAAGCCGACGCCCGCGGATTGCGGCACAGCCTGACCGAGTTCCGCCTTGCGGCTTGCTTCGTGCCGCGCCTCGCGCCGATGGGCGAGAGCGTCTTTCACTTCGCTGATGAACGCCGAGGTCATCGCAAGATCGCCGAAAGGCGCGGCCGTATCGAACCCTTGTGTCGTGTGCAGACCGCCCACGGCAGAAAGCTCCCTGTCGCCACGGCTGAGCACCACGTTCACGACATGAGCATCCATGGCACGGGCGAAAATCTCCTTCTCATCAAGGTAATACTCCGCCATCTGTCCACCTTCCGGGAACACCTTGTCCACGGCTGCCGAAGCAGCCGCGAGGACACCAGACCGCTCTAGGATCGCGTGACGCTCCTCGTCGGTCAGACCGTTGCCATGGTCGATCAGATGACCCAGCTCGTGCGTGAAGGTTTGCCCCACGGCGACGGAGAGATTGATCGTCAGCGCATCCCGGAAGTCTTCCCCGTCCGCAACGGCACTTTGCTCGGTCTTCGCGCGCTGCATGAAGCCCAGCGCCGTCCCATTTGCCAGCACGGAGTCATAGCTGAACCGCACCGGAATCGTGGACTGTTTGGGCATGAGCTGATCGCGCGGCAGTTCAAGCTCGTTGGCGATGACATCGAGCGCTTTGTCAACAGCCGCCATGTTCTGCGCCAGAAGCGCGCTAGGAACAGAGCTGTCGCGGACCACGAGGAACGGGAGCTTTTCGCGATAGTAGGTGAATGCCTCCGCGACCGGCACGGGCACATCAACCCGATCCATGATCGTCGGGTGCAGCCGGACACCTCCATCCCGGCGCGCCGCACTTGCCAGTGCGGCAGCTCTGAAACTCACCAGCGTGGCTTCCGCGAACTTGTTGTCCTCAAAGAAGGTGCTGACCGCGCGGAAGCGGTCGCTGTCCAAGATGGTCTCGCGAAGTCCCTGCCAGTCCTGATCCTCGCCACGCATCTTGTGGATGATGATGTCGGTCAATGTCTCGGCGCTGGTTTCATCGCCCCGCCCCAGCGCGGCCCCCAGCTCGGACATCATACCGGACACCGGCCTGTTGGGGCGACGCACAGCATCTTCGATACCCTGCATGGCCAAAACGGATGCTTCCGGTTCTGCCCAGCGCGCCTTCACCATCAGTGCATCCGTCAGGCGCTCGAACACCTTCCGGCCGTGTCCGTCGAAGAGGACAGATTGCTGCCGCTTCGCCCTCTCCGCCTGAAGCTCCTGCGCCCTCTTCACGCTTCCGACGATGCGGTCGAAATCCTTGTCGGCCACGCCTGCGATGTCTTTCGTCAGCTCAGTCTGGGTAATGATCTGCCGCGTCTGCAACCCCTCAACGACTTCTGCCTGCGTCAAGGCATGGACAGGAACGTGGCTTGCCTCGATCTCCTCTTCCGAGAAAAACGGACGGAGCGCTCGAACGATCTCGCTCTTGCGGTTCATGGGCGTATGGTTGGTGAGGTGATACCGCCCTGTGCCTGCCTCGCGCACAATCCATCCCATGTCCTCAAGCTCGGTTGACACACTGGCCCCCGGTCGATCCGGTGCGAGATGCGCCAGACGTTCGGCAGGCACTTCCAGAACGATCTTGAAGTGACCCGCGCTCGCGGCCCGCCGTTCGAGCCTCGCATCGAACCCGGAGAGGTCGAACCATTTGACAGACGTTCCGCTCATCACCGCCCTCCAATTTTCTGGGCATTGGGCACTGGATACTGGCCATGGGACAGATTGCCCTCACGGTTGGAAATCCACCCGCTGATCCCCGAGTAAAACTCTTCCTCATCGCAGTTGCTGACCGGCGTCGTCCTGCCCGATATGTTCACCGCGCCGACAAAACTCACCGTTTGCAAACGCTCTGCGCCTTCCTTGCCCGCGTCGAACTCCTGAACCATACCGACACCGAGCCTCTGGAACGCGACTTCCGTTCCATTTCCGGCTTTCCTGATCGAACCAAGCGCTACAACCAACCGGGTTCCAGTAAGGGTTTCCCCGCTGTCGAGAACCTTGCTCACCCGCTTGCCGGTCCATTCGGAATAGACCCACTCCCCGATGGTCGCGCCCTGCTTGGCATCCTGCGTGTCAACAAACGACGAGTAGTGCAGGTTGAAGGTGTTCATGCCTGAAAGGGTGCCGTCGCTCATCCGAGCAGCCTGATGCAGTCTGTCGATCACCAGACGCCCAAAGAGGGTGCCGGGTATGGCCCTTTCGACCAGTGGGTCGATCTGAGCGTGGAGCCGGAAGGCGAGGTTGCCCGAGCCGAGGTTGTCGGTCCTTTGGCTGGCAGGTTTCCGAGAAGCAGTCTCAATCGGCATCGCTGTAAGACCCCACGGCGACGGTATCGAATTGCCCCTCGCCCTCATCCAGCACGGGCAAGGATGCGCCAGTCAACGCCGCGATCTTGGTCACAAGATCACGCAGCGGCACCACGAAAGGGGCGTCCGCCGGTCCCTCAGGCCAGTGGGTCGGCAAAGCCTCTATCCATTGTCGCGCCAGTGGCTGCGGTGTCTCCTCATCCCAAGCGCCTTGATCCTCATCCTCGTCATAGTCCAGCTCCGCGCCCAGAACCGTATGGTGGGCGTCGAGGACTGATGAGAACTCGGGAAGCTCGGAGACCTTCCTCACTGCACTGCCACCCCCGCAAGAAGTGTCGCAATGATCGCGGTCTGCCGGTCGTCCGACTCTTGTCCGTATTGGCTCAGGCGCAGGGAAATTGCTCTTAACCGGGCGATCTCCTTGCGCAGTCCTACCTCTGACAAGGTAACGAGGTTCGCCGACCATTCCTCGTATTGCGGCCCACCACCGAACTGCGCCAAATACCAGTCGGCCGCTTCAAGGTAGCTCATTTCCCCCGCCGCCCCGCCATGTGACGTGGGTTCCGCTGCCGTTCGCACAGCAGCAAGGCTGACAATGGCGGGTGAGCGCATGGCCTCCCATCGCCGCGACTGCATGAATGCGATTTCGTCTTCCGCGCCCCCGATACCCTCCGGCAACTGGAACGGCAGGCCGATGACGTTGTTCATGAACGCGTCCCGGTCAGCCGAGCTTGTGTCGGGAGCGAGGAATGCGACGGCCGATACGGCAGCGGCGGTATCGGCCGCAAGCCGATTCGCTGCTGCATCGAGCGGAGCGACGGCCGCGCCCGGCACACCGTCGAGTCCACCGCTCGACAGGACGGTGCCGATGCGATCCATGCGACCCCGCATCGCGTCATCGGCGGCTTGCAGCGCCTCGATCATCCCGCAACCGCCGACCATCTGTCCCTGCTGTCCATAGGTCTCATAGGCTTCGCGGATCAGCTCGGCCGAGCGCTGCTCCACATAGACATTGGATGCCGCCTGAACGCTGGACATCTCAGCGTTTGCCTCGCGCTCCGAGTTCAGCGAGGTTTGGCGTGTTGCCACCCGCATCGCAGAGGTCAACGCTTCGGCTGTCAGGAGCGACTCCGTGGCGATGGTCGAAGCCATCGTATCGACTGCGGCGATCAGCGCGGATTGGGTGGACGAATGCCCTGCCCGCCAGATCGGATCAGACACCAAGCAGACGCTTCCACCAGCGAATGCAGATCCCGCCGTGACACCATAGGCGAAAAGGGCGGCGAAGGCCGGAGTGCCAGAAAGTGCCCGCATCATCATTCCTCCGTCGCCTGCGCCTTGCGCAGGTTGTCGATGTAGGTCAGCGCAAAGACCGACAGCGCGAGTTCCTGTGTCACGCCCTGCTTGAGTTCAAGCGCGCTCATCGCGATGTTGTGGGCCTCAATCCGCGCGGTATCGAGAAGCACCGCCCGCTCGGACGACGCCGCCATGCGCGCAGCCCACTCCTCGCCGCCGTCGCCAACCCAGATGTCAGACATCTCCTCAAGGGCGCGCCGAAGACCTTGCGTCGAAGCTAGGTCCGAAAGCGCGAACACAGCCGCAGAGTTGCGCGCCTCATCCGAAAGGGCATCTACCCGATCCATTTGGGAGAGGACCGAGCCGCTTCCCGGTTCGACCGGGAACCGGGGCGGTCCAGCCACCACGGCGATGAACGCTTCTGCCGCAGCCGCGTCTCCCTCCAGAACCGCTTGGATGGTCGCATCATCGGCATCGCGCACAAGATTGGACCATTCCGCCATCATGTCGCGGAACTCGCCTTCGTCGGCAGGGACACGGCGGTCCATGATCGCTGCGACCATTGCAGCGCGCGCGGTCGAGTAGTTCCCAAGAGCTGAGGCGACCGTTGCTCCCGCCTCCACCAGCTCGCAGGCCGCATGTCCAGTGTTGCCATAGTCGGTGACGGCTTCGTGGAGCTGGCGGCTCACGCTGTCCTCCACGATCACGTTGGCGAGCGCCATCTGCGCCGCGTCCGTCGCATTCGCTTCTTGCTCCGACGATAGGGAAAGCTGCCGGGTGAAAACCCGAAGGGCAGAAAGGAGCTGGCTCCGCTGCAAGGTCTCCTGCGCCACCAGTGCAGAAGTCCGCGCCGTGATATGGCTGGTCAGTGCGGTTTGAAGCGCGCTCGTGCGGGCGTTCACGCGGGCTTCAACGCCTGCGCAGGATTGCGCCAGCGCTGAGGTGCCGCCTGCGATCAGCGCGAGGGTCGTTCCGAAGACGATCCGAAAAACTGCCCTTCTCATTCGACAACCTCGCTTTGAAGTCCTCTCAACAGCACATCGGACAGTCCTGCGCGCGCCAGCGAAACCAACGCCGCCTGCCGCCGGGCCTCGCCCCGCGCGAGAAGCTCATCCACGCTCACGGCTTCGTCGGCTGACTGGATCGTCGGCAACGGTGCGAGCGTATCGACAAAAAGGCTTCCCATTTCGACCTCCGCCGAGCCGTATGACCGGTGGGTGAGGAACGGCCCCGCGTCCGAGTCTCCTGCCGGGGTGACGCCGAACCCTTCTGCGCCACTCTCGCACAGCCCCTGTGCTGCTTCGGCAGCCGTGCAGAGCACCGTGCGCCGAAGCCGGTGTGTCGCGATCATGGTCTCGATCCGGCTTCCGCCTTCCCCAAGCCAGTCACGCTCGAACTGCGCAAACTCATCGGCGAGTTCGTCCGCGTTGGCGGCAGCGGCATTGGCGGATTCCTGAGCTGCGGCGGGCGCACATAGTCCTGTCACTTCATCGTTAGCCATGGATTCATACCGCGCGACGGCAGCGCGGATACTGATCGCGGCTTCCTGCTCCACGATAACATTGGCCAAGGCCATCGCCGCCGCCTGCCCGGCATTCGCCTGCTGTTCGGTTGCCAGCGACGTTTGCCGCGTGTCAACGCGGATGCTGGACACCCAGCGCTGGATGCTTCCGAGCCACCCGGCCATTGCCCCCTCGAAAGTCTGGGCGCGCGCCGGGATCGCAGCGACTGCAAGTGCCATCGCAAGCACCGAGGCGGAAGCGACCAAGCTGCGCATCAGAGGTCCAGCCCCAGATCGCCCCAACCATTCGATAGGACGTTGTTGAGTTCATCGGACAGGCCGGAGTTGAAGCTCGTCACGGCTGACGTGGCATCACCGACTGCACCGTCGATTGCGTCCTGAATCTGGCGGCAGACCTGTGCTTGTGCGTCAGCGATCATCCCATTGATCGCATCCATACTGAAACTCGTGAGCAAACCAGAGAGATCGGGGATAAGCGTGGATAGGTCGAGGGAATTGAGAATGTCCATGTTGACGCAGGAGTCCGGCCCCCGGAACGAGTCTGCCGGGTCCACCGCGAGCGCCTCGATCAGCTCAAGCTCCCTTTGGAGCGCGGCATTTGCCGCGTCCTGAACGAGGCACTGTGCGTTGATCTGGCCGGAGACCGCAAAGGTCGCGACGGCGGCAAGCGTGAAGAGGCGCGCTGGTTTCTTCATCTGATGGACCCTTCGATTACGGCGGCTGCGTTCAGAACGAGCGGATTGCAAAATGTCATGGACAGGATTGCCACACGGCCAGCGGTGCCGCTCAACGGGCAATGCGCCAATGTCTCGCGTTCGCCTGCCGCATCACGCATCAGCAGGATGGGCGGAACCCCTTCCATCCGAGCGGCGAGCTTCACAGCATTCTCAGCGAAATTCGCTGTTGTCCGGCGGTCATCCATGCCACGGCCCTGTTTAATCCCAAATCAAGTATGAACCGAAAGATGCCTTGGCGCAAGACGAGGGCTGTCCCAGAATGGGACACACGGCAACCATCTTCAAAGACCTGCTCAGGCGTGGACAGTGCGGAGCGCGCTGCGCAGTCCCCTGCCCCACATGAACGCGCCCATCGTAGCCCTGCGCGCGCAACCGAACGCATAACGAGCAAGGTCACGGACATGACCATCCTTCGCGCTATCGAGGGCGAGAAGCATCATGACCGCCGCTTGCCGTTCGCCCAAGAGCCGGGCGATCTGGTCCGGGACATCGCCGCCAGCCCCACTTTCGGACCATCTCCACACGGCATAGCCGTAAATTTCGCGCCAAACGAGGTCCGGCTGCCCCCTATACATCTCTTCAATGTCGCGGCGCAGCTCCTTCGGCAGCAGTAGCACGGCTTCGTCAACCGATACGGTAAAGTTCGCCCCAGCCTGTTCGTTGTATGGCGCATCGGTTTCCGGTCGCGTCTCTTCCCCAGCAGACTTACAGATTCCTTTCTTTTGTTCCGTATGAGTATGTTCCGTCCCGTTGCAACCTCCGTGTTGCAGTTCAGCAAGACAGGAAGGATTCGCCATCGCCCTAGCCTGCGCGAGGCAGTCCTTCGCGAGCGCGATCAGCGACCGCATGGTTTCGAGCGAGAGCTTCGTCAACCTTTCAGGAATGGATAGGAGGCACTTCAAAGCGGCCTCCGCGAGACCTGCCGACTGGTTGCGTTCGGCCAGCCTGCGCAACTCACCCTTGAGGCCACGCAACTCAGCTCGTGACCTGCTCTTGTCTATGGTCTCCGCGAGCCGTGCGGCATGTGCAGCTTCCAGATCGGCCGAACAATCGAGCAGAGGAGTCAGGTCAATCCCATTCAGAATACCCTGAGTCGTATAGCGCGCGCCGTTCCTCGGGGTTCGGTTGCGGACGAGACCGCGATCCGAAAGGTCGCGGATACTGCGCCACATGGTCGTGCGGTCGCAGCCATTCAACTCGCACAGGTGTTCGACCTCCTGCGTGTTGACGAGCGCCCCAGAACGGCAGCATCGGGCACCGATGATGAGTTTCTCAAGAACGGTGTGAACGCGACTTTTCACGACCCCGAGATCACGCGCGATCCGCGCGCTCTTCAGCGCCGTATGCTGCAAGTCAGAAAGCTTACCCCTCGGCCGCAACTGGTTGTTTTCAAGTGATGTTCTGTCGTCGGTTATCGTCATCATGGGTCCATCCCCGCTGAGGATGCAGACCGCAACACGGCACAAGAAAACCGTCCTGAAAACGACTGTTTTCAGTTGCGCCTCTTATGTTTCCGGGGTAAACCAATAGGTGATGAAGCCATTATGGTTTGAGCCGGTGTAGAGCGATCTGCATCGGCTTTACCTATTTGGTGCCAATGCCGTCTGTTCTTGCGCTATCTGGGTGTCCTGCCTCCCCGCTTGCTGGTGCTGCTCTCAAGCGCGCGATTCTTTTTTTGGTCGGTCACGCTGGCGTCACAATATCTTGTGTTCGCCAAAACATAAACCGCAGTGTTCCGCGCACTTCCTCTATACACGGGTAAAAGCGCGAAGCAAGAATTGACACGCCCCATGCGTCTGTGCCGGTGGCGCGGCGCAGACGCTGTTCTCAAGCTCTGCTGAAGGCAGTGAAGGGGTAGAGGGCGGCGAGCCGCGCTTTCAAGGACCACCGTAGCCTCCCCCGGCAAGGGCTGTGCGCCCAGTTCCCGCCACTGCGTCGAGGTTCGGCTCGCGGGCTTTCGGACCCTCCTGCACCTGCTCGATTGCGAGATCACGCCGATGTGCTGCGCGGACCCGTGTATCCGCCTCCTTCGTCAATGCAGACTGCACTTCCTTAAGGACGCCACCTATCAGGAGTTCAGGCTTACCTCCGGCACCAGCCAGAAGAACACGCGCGACAACACCCCTGCTCTCACCGTCCCTGAGGTCGAAGGTTCCAACCAGCAGTCCTGTCTTCAGCTTGGCGTCCCAAAGGCGTTGTTGCATACTTGCTTCCAGCAGCCCGCCATCCGGCCCGCTGAACGCCGCGTGGTCCTTCTGAAGCACCAGCAGGACTTCGCCCCGCCGCATCGACAAGACAACGGCCTGCGACCTGTCCATATCGCCAAACGCAGATGCGAGGGCGTGTGTAGAGTAGGACGTGTTCACCCGGACTTCTCGAAAACCGAGAGCGTTTTCATCCGGGTCAACTCTCACGCTCAGTTCCGCTGGACCGCCCATGCCCGGAATGTATCCGCGCGGTCGCTCAGAAGCTGTGGCTGCCTTTTGCGCAAGATCGGTGGCCCAGCGCCAGATGTCACCGCCCGCCATGATAGACGACGGAAACGTCCCCGACTGCGAGGTCATCTGCCCTCGGACAGACGCCATCGCCTCCTCGAACCCGTCCGTATCGCTTGAACCGAACGCCGCTGGGTAGAAGGCCGCAAGCGCTGCCATCGTCTCTGCTCGTCCGGTCTCGTCGTAGTAGTGAAGGCCAAACTCGACGGCGTTTGTGAGACGCAGGTAATCGCCAATTACCTTTTCGCTGGCAAGGCCAGAGTGGATGACCGAACGCTTTGCGACCTTGCGCTTGACGTTCTCGACAAGCTGCTCGGTCGCCCGGTTGTTGAGAAGGATGGCGTTGTGATGCGTGCCGTTCTCGTCTGTGTAGACAACCTTCTCGCCACTGGTGGCGCTGGCCACCGAGTTTGAGACGGCCGACATGCCGACAAAGAGGTTGCCTTCCAGCGTGATCCTGCTTTGTTTGCGCGTCTGCTGCGGGAGGTTGTCGCAAAGCGCCCGCAGCATCGCCACGCCCCCTTCCCTCTCGTGCAGTCCCGCCGACAAGACCTCCGAGAGGTCCGGCGCGCTGTGGCGCGCGGAGAGGGCTTCGATCTGCTGGGTAAAGCCCGCATACCCATCGTCACCCATCAAGCCGCGCAGGGCGGTTTCCATCGCCCTCTTATGCGATGACGGATACTCAGACCTCTTCGCCATCTGGAGGAAGTCGTGGAACGGCCGAATCGGCACTTCGTCCTGCGCGCCCGCCACTTCCATGGCGCTGTGCAGCGAGGAAACGGATAGCCGCTCCACGAACCGGGCGCCGGGAACGAAGATCGAGAAATTGATCTTCGACTCAGCGAACGGCGTGTCTACGGCGTAGCGCGCGGACGTGATGACAGCGGGCACCAGCGCAGCGTCCCATTCAACCTTGTCGTAAGCGCTTCCCCACATCCCGGCTGCAACCTGTGACAGCGCCCGCCGGTCCAGCGCGATGAGACGACCCGGCTCGATGTGCGGGAGAACCTTGTCCAGCCTGCGGACCTGTTCCAAGCGATTCCAAGTTGCGCGCAGCGCCAAGGCCACGGACGATGGTCGCAGGTCGGCTTTGAGCTTGTCGGACACGGATGCCTTGTAGGAGGCGAACTGCGGTGAATACCGCCGCTGCCCATCGTCCAACATCCGTTCGCCCAGCTCTTCGCTGAGCGCCCTGAACTCATCGCCGTTCAGGCTGCGTCCGAGCTTGCTTTGCGCCCTGTTGATCTCCAGTTGGAAGACGTGCATGAGTTCCGCCGCCGCTTCCTTTGGCAGTGGAAGCGGCCACAGATGCCGCCCCCCCTCGGCCACCCGGCCCATCACGCTGCCGAAGAGGTGATGACTGAAGTCGGGCACCCCACGCACCACTGCCTTGTCATAACTCCAAGCCTTGTGCGGGTTCTCGAACGGCTCCTCACGCTGCCGGGAATTATCGCTGATGTTGCCGATGACGGTCTTAGCCGACAGGCTTTCGACCTTCTCCTCATAGGTCACACGGTTGAGCCGCAGCGGCTCGGCCGCAATCCCCCGCGAACCGGGATCACCGGGGATTAGATCCTCAACGTGCTCGACTTTCGCGTTCCAATCGTAGAATTGCAGCCTGAGCGGATTGGTCCCCTCCGCCGTCATCTTGTCAGAAATGACCCGGAACATCGAATCCACTTCCGACAGGATGGCGCTCTGTTCGGCAAGCGGCAGCATGACGCTGCGGCCGAGCAGCTTGCGCGCGATGTCTTGCCCCTTCTCGATGTCGATGTCGAGCATGTCCGCGATTTGCGGGTTTTTGGCCAGCACCATCCGGGCGGCGCGCTCACCCACAGGGTTGAGGATGTCAACCGCATGATCCGCATTCGTGCGGTTTTCGCGGGTCGCCGAGGTCGATGAAGTCAGGGAGCGGTTGGCTCGGTTGAACAGGTTCGCGATACGGTCATCCGGCGCAAAGCCCGTGACGGGGATCGAATACCGGGGCGGCACGATCTGGCCCGCGCGATGGACACGCCCCTCCACCTGGCGCTCGTCCGTGATTTCCCTCTGGAACGCCAGTTTTATCATTTCACGGCGACGGACATCGCTTCCGTGGGCGGGTGATGCCTGAGCGGACACGCCAGTTGCCGATCCCGAGTTGAGGCCCAGTATATCCGTCTGGCCAGAATTGTATCGGGCAACGGCATCGGCCGTCTGGGGCTTGTCCCGAAGGAAAGCCCGGACCTCACCGTTCTCCCCGGTGCGGAACTCATATTTCCGGCCGGTGATGTCCTCGAACGTCATGCCCAGCGCTTCGGCAGCCTCGCGGGTCCGGTCGAAGACGTTCACGCGAAGGTCTTCCAACCGGGCATCATCCACTTCTGCCAGAAACCTTTCCAGCCAGCCGTCAAAACCGGCGACGCGAAATTCATGCGCGTTGCCAAGGCCATCGACTGCCTTGAAGGTCATGGCCTTGTGCGCGAAGCGTTTCACAACGTCGCCAATATTCGGGTGTCCGGCAACTACCACACCATCAGAGGCCGCAGTGAGCGCTCCAAGCTGATCTCCGATGACAAACTCGGACACAGAATCCGCCGTGTATTCCAGAACAACGGACGGCTTGTGGCCACGCGCTACGGCATCCTGTAAAAGCTCGGAAACGAACTGGCCTTTCACCGACCCCATGAGGTATCGCGAAAAGCTGTCGAGCTGCGAAGCCACCGATGTCGTCTCGATCCGCACCTTGTCCATCGACCCGGCGAGGACCATTCCGCCAAGGCGCTGCTTCGCCTGCTGCTTTGCGGCGTCCGCGATCACCTTCCCGGTCTCGGAAAGCTCTCGGATCAACTCCGACACACGGTCAACGGCCCCCCGCGTTCGTTCCATGCGCTCGGGGTCGATGTCAGCAAGGACGATCAGTTCCCGCTCGACTCCGGCGTCCGACATCTTGCGCTCGATGAGCGCGCCGTCGCGCGCCATTTCAGAGGCCAGAACCTCCTGCATCGCCAACGGCATTTTCTCGATTGCCAGCAGCAGCTCGCTCGTGGAAAGCCCCGTGTCCGGCAGCGCGGGCGCGTAGACCGGCAGGTTCTTGCCGCTTTTCAGCGACGTGGCCGATGAGTAAATGATCTCGACATCGTGTCCGGCGGCATGGTTGAGCAGGTCTTGGATAACCATCCCTGTCCGGCTCTCGTCACCCGCTGCCTTGTGAGCCTCGTCAAGCAGGATCACCGGACGATGCCCGTCGCGAGCATTCCTTGCGATCCAGTTCTTGATCGCCTCGTGCCGCCACAACCCTCCTGCCGTCTGAACCTGAGAATAGGTCATCATGACGAGGTTCGCATCGCCAAGATCGCGGTTGGTCTGAGCGTCCTTTCGGTCGGAGGCCCCCGTTGAAAAAGCAACCTTCTCGTTCTCGCGCAAGGCCCCGTCAGCATTGAAGATGAACGGGCGCACGATTCCAGCGTCTACCCGGTCGAGAAAACGCTTCCCCGACGCGTTCTTCCAGTCGCGAATGCAGAGGTCAGAGAAGAGGTTCGCGCGGTTCGTCATGAACAGGACAGGGCGGCCCTCAATCTCGATGGAAGAGTAGGCATGGGCAGCGAGCTGGATACCCTTTCCGACACCCATCTGGTCTCCGATGATCGTCGCACGGCCCGTGGAGCGCCGGTGAAAGGACAGAGCGAGCGAGTCCACCTGCTCCGGGTATAGGATCACGCTCTCGCCCATAAAGGTCTCGTAGGGCACTCCCATCCGCTCGGCGACGTATTCGTCTACCGACTTGCCGACAGCCTCCTCAATCCGGCGCAGCGCGGCATAGGTTTCGTTCGCCATTGTGCGCTCGATAACCGCAAGCGTCTGCCCTTTCCGGGAACGCGGGCTGTAGGGCACGGTGAACTTGTCGGGCGCGAAGTCGTCAATAAACCATTCGCGAAGCTGCATCTTCGCGGGTGCCTCCAGTTCGGTCGCGCCTGAAGGTTCATGGATAGGCCCGGTTTCCGTCGCCCCTCCCTGCTCAGGGTCGGCTTGAGGAGGGGTGGTATCTGACAACTGCTCACGCGGAGCGCGAGGCCCTTTGCCTGCCGATGGGGGCACGGTGCCACCGCCCGCAGGCGATGCCGGACCAGCAATCGTCTCCTGCTCCGCCAGCGCAGGCCCTTCGACGGTGGCTGGCTCGTCCGAAAGCGCAGGCTCGTCTCCCGCATCGGCGGGAAATTCAACATTCGGCGCTGCAACCCCCAGAAAGGTTGCGCGATTGGCGTCCGCCACGTCCAGCGGGAGCGCTTCAATCCGGCTTTCCTGAATGATCTGTGACGCCCGCTCGTAGAACGCGCCGAATGTCCCGAGCACTTCGAGACGCTCCGGCACGAGCCGCGCGGCCTCGGCCACGTCAAGCGCTGCGCCATCGGGCCTGCGATCCTCACAGAAATGCACGATGACAGGGAAGTTGCTCCCCATGTTGCGGTAAAGGCTGGCGTCGAGGACTACGCTATCGACCTTACGGAACACGGCGTTCAGCATGACCTGAAACCGTCGCGACTCAGCCCCGAACTCGGCGGGCTTCATCATGTTGCCGGGCATAACGAGCACAGCGTTTCCGCCCTCTCGGAGCCGCTGAACGGCATTCGCAGCAATATGGGTGTCCAGCTTTCCTGCGGGCAGAGACAGATCAAAATGATCGAACCGAACTGGGCCGAGGTCTTCGTCCAACGACGCGTAGGGCGGGTTCGCCAAAACGGCGTCAAATCGGCCATCGCTCCGCAGGGCGCTATGGATACCAGAAACCTGATCGGGCTTCGTGGCATCGGCGAGGAGCACACGCGCATCCGGCAGGGCGTTCCCTACGCGGCCGTGCCGTGCGGGGTCGATCTCGACGCCGTAGATGAGGCCCCCTGCCCCGTAGCTGGCTGCCGCGAGAACCCCGTTGCCAATCGTCGGCTCGTAGATCGTGCGGCCATTCGGTTTAAGGAACTCTGCCGCGACCTCTCCCACAGCAGGAGGGGTCGAATACTGGCCCTTGCGAACACGGACAGCGGTGCGGTCGCGCGTGTCGTGCGGCGGGAAGCCAGTCGAGACGGTCTCCGCGAAGTCCCGACCTGCCACAGCGTTGCCAGCGCGCACAAGGGCGACCTGCTCCTCGATCAGCTCGCGCCAAAGGTCCATGTCCACAACAGGGCCTGACGGCGTGTGCGCGATGTCCAGCATCCGCTGCAAGTCCCGCGACCCGATGGGTTGCTCCGGGAAGCGATGAAGCTGGCTGACAAGCCCCCGAGCCAAAAACCCCCAGTCCTGCATGTCGAATGCCCGAAGGAAATGGCTCGCGCGCCCCCCTTGCACCTTACGCTGCCCATCCTTCGCGATCTGCCATTCGGCGTGGGTCGCCCCCCGCAGCGAGAACGAGCGTCCGAAGGGGGTCTCTATCACCAAGGCCCCAGCCGCGTTTTCACCAAGCTCAACCGCCCGCATCTCAAACGCAGACTTTTCCTCGTCCGACGCGCTGTCGAGGAAGCGATGGTTAAGCTGCTGGAAGTTCCTCCATCGGTTCACGATGTCCTCTTCGCGGGGGTCGCTCAAGTTGACCGCATTCACCTGATCGCGGACCTCTCCCGGTGTGAGGCCGAGCTGGATGAAGAGCTTCGCCGGATCGTCCGGCATCTCCATGGCAAGCAATGTTCCGCCCGGCAGGCGGAGCTTTCCGGCGAAGGCAGCATTGCCGCCTTTCGCCAACCGTCGCACGTCTCTTTCCACCGCGCCGGGGTCGGCGTGGCCGGACCCGCAGAAGACCCCGAGGCCGAAACTTGCCCCATCGAACAATGCCCGAGGAACGACCACGCCGCCAAAATTTCCCCGGATACGGGGAATATGCACTACCGCCATGTCATCGCCTGCCTTCGACGGGTCACATATTGAGCGGCGCGGACATCGCCGGACGCGATGCCGCTTTCTGCTCCAACGCAGGCTCCTTCTGGACGACCGGCTCGGGCTTCGGCGCAACAGTCAGCCTGAACCCTTTCTGCTCTGCCGCTGCCATGATCTGCTCGCCAAGAGCATAGAGACCGCGTGGCGCGTAACTCTGAGACGCGGCCGGTTGCAGAACCTCGTTCTTCAGAATCTGCTTGACCGAGGTCTCTGCATTGAAGCCATCGCCCCCTTCCCTGCTGCGAAGGCTGACATCGGCCGCGAAGAACCCGCGATCCGACATCATGGGCTTTCGTCCTTCGGAGTCATGCGCCTCCTTCTCCATCGTCACCAGCTCTTCGGTCAAACGGGGCATTGCCTCCGCGTTGAAACCCTGCGCGATGACGACTTTGATGTTCCCCGCAACGGTGGCGTCATACAGAGCGGGAGCGTTCGTGCCCTTGTCCCCGCCCGACACGTCGTTCCCGAACTTCAGATCGGGAAACTTCACGCCTACCGAAGCCGCGAGAGGAACCATGACCTCCCAGTTCATCTTGCTCAGCGGCTTCTCGAACAGCGCATCCGTTCCGGCCTTGAAGCTCTTTGCCTCGCTGTCCCACGAAGTCCAGACAAGACGCGTCGGCGTTTCGGTTGGATCGTCAGCCGCCTGCACGGCAACCATAACAGCGGAGCGGATTTGGCCTGCTAACTCCTTGCCGTCATCCCCGGTGAAACGGTTCTGGGTGAAAATGTCGAGATTGTCCCGCGTTGCCGGTGACGCTGTGTCCGGCAACACAATGTTCACACGGCGGCGCTCACTGCGACCCGAGGTTTCTTCATTGCTCGTCGGGATCGGGATGTGCACCTGCGCGCGCACATAGCTCTCGTTGGCATTCGTTGTCAGGCTTTCTGCCCACCGCGCGATCAGCTCGCCGCTGTCGAGCTTGCGGACAGACTGGAACTGGATCGTCCCTTCGCCCTCGTCCAGCTTCATCTTGAAGGTTCCGGTATCCGCGCGCGCGCCAGTCTGCTTTCGTGCGACACGCTCACGGGCGTCCTGTGTCGTATGTTGACGCCGGTTGACATAGATGTCCGCGTATTCCTTGGCGTTCGACAGACGGATCGTCAACGCCTCACCATCGGCGGTGATGCCGGTGACGGCATTTGCCTCGTGATCGTAGCTCTCCACCTTCAGGACAATGTTGCCGAGGTATTCCGAAGACTTGTCGTTGTCGCCAGTCCGCTGACGGTTTCCGAAAGAGTATTGTGCCATTTTATCCACCTTCCAGCTCTGGTTCATGCACGAGGATCGGCCCCGATTGAGGCCAGCTAACAGTAGGCTTTGCGATGGCGGCTGTCAAACGAGAAAGACCTGAGAAAAATTGACAGGCTAAGGCTCGGGATGACAGACGCATCATTATCGGGCATACGGCATACAATGTTGTGGACATTGACGGGTGACATCGGCGCTTCTGGTGGGATGCTGATAGAGCGACGTGACGCGTAAGCGCGGTCTCTTAGCGTTAGGAGCGCCTTAGCAAATCATCGTAGCGTATAACCATAAGGCGTCACGATAGCGCGCCAGTGGTATGCGCTCGGAAGTGACGGCGCATGATGGTGCTACGGTAACAAAAGGTGCGTATGTCCTAGGACAGCGCTCATCATAGCACACCACGCTTAGCTTCGAATAAACGCCCTAAGCATGATCGCTGTTATGCAGGTTAGCGCAAGCGCCCTAGATTAGCGCCCATCGTGACCAGTCAGCAGGACCACACTGTAAGCGCCTAAGCGTAAGCCATTGTAGGTGCGCTAAGCCGCTACATCAACGCTTGCAACAATTGCAGAGACCTATTGTATCTGGCTAAGGTTAGTGTTATCAAGTGACAGGCCAAATCAGGCCGCACCCATTCCGCGCGGAGGTTTCATGTCATGGGAGTGATTGTCGTCGCGTCCAACAAAGGCGGTGTCGGCAAGACGACCATCGCCATTCTCCTGTCGGAAGAGCTGGCGCGCCGGGGCTACCGAGTCGCTGTTGTCGAGGCCGACGAGGAGCGTCACATCGCGAACTATCTTGCGACGCGCGAAAACAACGATGTGCCGTGCAACTTTACGCTCACCAGCGATGAAGACCCCGCAACGCTTGGCAAAACGATCAAGACCACGGAGGCAGAGGCGGACATCGTGGTCGTGGATCTTCCGGGTTACGGTGGACTCTCATTCACGAGGGCAGTGGCGCGGGCGAACCTAGTGCTGATCCCTATGAAGCCGACCGTCATGGACAGCAACTCGGCCACAAATGCCATCGAGCAGATTGCCGTGGAAGAGGATCACCTCAATCGCCCGATACCGCACAGGATCGTGCTCAACATGGTGAAGGATGCCGTTGCGAAGGGTAACGCCGTGGGCGTGGATGGCAGCGAGAAGTCCATGAGGGCGCACCTACAATCGCATGGGTATTCCACGATGGAGGCCGAGCTGACAATGCGGCGCGGACCCTTCGTTTCCTTCTACACATACGCCCAAACCTTGCCCGAAATGGTCACGGAGGGTCACTCGAAATCCGCCGAGCGCGCATGGCGTGAAATCCGCGCTCTTACGAACGAAGTTCTCGCGACCATGGGGGTCTCGGAACCCGAGCAGGGCGACATCGTGGCTCTGCCGGTCGAGAGCCGCAGAATGAAAGGGGCTACGGCATGACGAAGAACAGCACCACCGCTCGCGGTCCCGGAAGCCGCCCTCTGGCGGTCGTAAAATCACCCGAAGTCGATGAGGACGCACTCCGCGCTGCCGAGGCGCAGATTGCTGCTTCCAAGAGGGCAGGGGGTGGGGCATCGGACGGCGAGGCGCGCGCAGAGCCAGCCGCTACGGGGCACCCCGGTGGCGACCAGCCGAAGCCCGGACTGCGCCAGAGACGCAGCAAGCTCACACAGAAAAAGAAGGTCGAACGGATCACGGTAGGCGTCAGCAACACGCCCATGCCAGTAGTGACGGCGTTCAAGAAATTCTGCGCGGACGGCAATTTCAGCCTTTGGGAAGGATTGGAGGACTTACTGCTGATCGCGGGTTGTGAAATCGAGGATTACGAGAGCTGAACGCGTTCAGCGGGCGGGCGATGGTCCCGGCGTAACAGTCGGCGCTGGCGCGGTCGATCCCGGTAGGGCAGGGCGCAAGCGGAGGTCTCGCACGGCTGCTATGCTCGCTGCATCAGGCCGCGCCACGGGGGTGAACGACCCGCCGTTGGCACGGCGTCCGTAACTTGTGACCGCTGTGCGAACGGCACTGTGACCCATAGCGGCGGCCACTTCGCCGGATGCCACGTCCAATGCCTTCTTCGCGTCAGAGGCGAACTGGTGCCTGCCAGAATAGATCGTGAGGCGCGCCAGCCGTGCCGGGATTTCACCGCGTTTAGACGCCTCCCGCACAACGGAGCGGAAGGCGTGGTAAAGCGAAAAACGGTGTGCCTGCCACGGCCATTGCCGCTCGGCTTCGAGCACATCATCAACGACATCGCGGACACCTGCTGCGATGCCCTGTTCCGTCAAGACCAGTCGCCGGACGCTCCCATTCCCGCGCACCCAGAGCCGCCCAGCGAACGGGCCGTGTTCCATCACTCGGCTCGCAGTCTTCGCGTTCGCGATCACAAGAACGCGCTTCGTGTCGTCTGCCCATGTGGCGGAAGCCCATTCGCAGGGCCGCAGACCAAACAACGTTGAGGCATGGAAAACTGCAACCGCCGCGCGATGGGTGCCTCCGTCACGCACGTTCGCGAGGCCAATCAAAGCCGTCAACACCCCAGCAGTGATCCGCGATTTGCGGCTGGGGCGTTTGCCGCGCTTGGTCGGAGGGCGAACAGATCGCGCGGATGCCCAAACACTGTCGAAGGCCAAAGGCCCTACCGATGACCGCAAACGGAGATACCATCGCACGGCACTCGCATAGTGTTTCGCGGTGGCCCAGACGATCTCGCCGCGCTCAACGCGACCGAGGAGGAATAGGGCAGCGGCTTTCCCACCATCCTCGCTCAACAGCACATCGGTGCGTCTCTCGATCACGCTCACAGCCATCGCATAAACCGCCGCCGTCTTCATTGCTTCGCCCCCAAGAGCACCAAAAGCCACCTATTGTCGCACGGCCAACCTTAACCACAGCGCCATGCGCCCTCGGCTAACCTCTGCGCACATCTTTCGCATCACCGCTGACACCATCACTAACGCTAACGCCGATGTTTACGCAATTCCTTACGCTATCGTCGCACCGATATTGCACCACACAAACAGTAGAGTGGCGGTATGATAAGACGCTCAATGTTCGCGCACTCACCGACGAAAATGTGCGGCCATAGGTTTCGCGAACCGTTGACACCGCTCCCGCTTCCGGTAAATGTATGGCTTAGGATTAGACAGACAGTCAGAGGTCACTTGGACATGAAACCCCTCCGCGCAGTATTCGCCCTTGTGATCGCATCCACACTTGGAGCCTGCGCCGCAGGGCCGAGCCGGGACATGGGAACAACCGATGCCTTTCTCCGTAGCGCACTAGACGCCTATGGAGTGATCGACGTTGTGCCCACGTCCCGCGCTGTGGCCGAAGCACCTGCTGGTGCTCCGCTCGACGCCACCACCAGCGCGAACCGCAGGGCGTCTGGTGCGATGACCCTGACCGAAGCCTGTCAGGGGAAGACTGGTATCCAGCCGGGGTTGCTCGATGCCACCACTCGGCAACCTATCGACTGTGGCTCCGGTGCGGGCGTCTGATGGCGTATTATGATGAAGCCTGCGTCGATAATCCTGTTGCCGGACGATCTCACTGACCCTATCGGGATACTCCGGGTTGGAGAGGACAGCGACCTCACGCTCCTTGCCGCTTCACTCTCAAGCATGAGGACCGGCGAGGATGGATTTGCCTCGGCACCCGTGCGCCGCTACGAGCTGGCCCATTACCCGGATGCTGATCCCGCCGACCTCATGGCCCGCCGCGTCGTCATTCAGGACGCGCAGCAGATCAACTCATACGCTGCCCCCGGATGGGTTCGGCGTGAGGTAGGGCTGCACCCGGAGCGCCGAGACATCGCCAGTTGGTTTCGTGCCGCGCGGCTCCGCCCGAATGCGCCATGGCAAGCCCATCTGGGTATCGCTCTCCGCGATGCGCTTCGCAACTATACCGAGAGTCCCGCAGCGCTCCTTGTAATGCCGGATCGCGCCTATCTCGCTGCATCTGCCGACGACCAGACCGCACTGCCGACAGGCGTTCTGAGCGCGCTCACAGCCCCGGTTCGCGCTTTGGACCACACGGCAATCCCGACCGGCGAGGAACTCCCAGCACTAAGGTTGGGAGACGCCGGTATCGTCGCGCGCCGCCGTGGGGTTGTCACACGGGGCCAAGCCGTCATCGCCGAGGCGTTGATGAATGGTCACGACGCCACGCCAATACCCACGTCCGAGAACATCATTGCCCGGTGGTGTGCTGCCGTGGATGACGATCACAGCGCGCGGCTCAGACAGACAGGTGACACAGAGTGGGCGGCACCAGTTGCAATACTGGACGACCACCGTGACAGCCGGGCCACCCTCATCCTCGCGACCGTGAACATCAGCCTCGCAGCGACCAGCCCGGACATCTGGTTCATCTATCACGAGGTCATTGAGATCGCCGCGAACCGTCCCATGGACCTCGATTTGAAGGCCCGGTTGCGAGCCGGGTCAGAACCTCTCGATACCAACCGCGCGGCTCTCATCGCCGCCATCCAAGAGCAAGCCCTGCCTGTTCTCGAAATCTCGACCACGCGCGATGGCTACTTCGATAACCGACTCCTGTCCGACCTGTTGCCGGACCCGGTGCCACTGCTCCGCGCGCACCCGTCCTTCGAGTTCCAATCGGCGGTGCTCGCCTATCTGCAATTCCTCGACCCCGAGGCTCACCGCCAAAGCGCCTCGGCCACGGCGACCGGACCAGTAACAGCGAGCACTGGCGGCGAATCAGATCATGCTGGTGGCGGACCAGACGTTCAGGAACCGGAACCGAACGCCCTGCCGCCCATTTCCGGCACAGCTCCCGGAACCGATCCCTTTGTGGGCGGGACCGATGAAACTGCCGTCGATGGTGATGCTGATGGGAGCGCGGGCGCAGCACTGCTGTCGCCGAGTCAGGTATCCGCGAACGCACCAGCAGGGCAGGGGACCGAACAACCCGCCGTCGCAGATGACAGTGATGACAGCGGTGAAGATGATGATTCAGGCGACGGAGGGGCGCGTGGAGGCAGCGGTTCAGTCTCCGGCGCAATGGACCTGCGGAACGATCCGCCAGCTCATGTTGTGACCGCCGTGCAGTCGGCAATGATTGGTGGCGAGGCAGACATCGCTGGAACCGACGATGACATTCCGTTCACGGGTCTGGACGTGCGGCTAACCGGCAGCCCACAAGATGAATCCGGTGGCGCGTCCGATCAAACAGACGGCGAAACAGAAACTCTTGACGCCCACGGGTCGCCAGACATCGCAATCACCGCCGACCCTGCGGGCTGGCTCGACCGCCTCTACGCTGAGATGACGGACACCGACAACAAGATCGTCCGGCATATCCGGCAACGGGTCGCCGCCGCTCGGGCGGAGAAGGGTTCGGCTGCCGGTGCGCCCGATGTGCCCAGCGATGAGACGCTCGCCGCACACGCCACCTTCATATCGCGGGAAATGCACAAAGCTGCGCAGGTCGTTGCGACATCGACCCGTCTGAACACGACCAAAGCCTACGGCCTGTTCAAGCCTCTGATCTCCGAAGGAGAGCCGTGGCTGCGGTTGCTCGCTGCACTCAATGCGGCAGATGTCGTCCAGAGCGAGAGGCCGGGGAATCCGTATTTCAGGCTGGGAGGCGACCAGCTCGGCCGCGTTGCCAGCACCTGCCACAAGCAAGCGAAGCTTGCGGGTGTTGAGATCAGCTATCCGTCCGAAGCCCGGCCCCGGAACAGCTTGACCGGAGGCGGACATGCCTGACCGCCGCCGGGTTCCGCTCAAGGCCGCTCTCCATGTCGGGCCTTTCATCTTCAACCGGACCATCCCGGAGGAGCGCGCCTGCTCCGATTACCTGCTCGCCGCTCCGCGCGGCAAACGCGCCGCACGGATGCTCCACCTGATCCTGCTGGGTCACAAAGCCCTGCGCGAGCGACCCGCACCCGTCACCAGAGACCGAGAGGAATAGACCCCATGGTTCCGAGCCTGAGAAAAATCGCCACCGCGCTCCTTTTGTCGGTCTCATGCACCGCAATGACCGCAACAGCCCAGACTCCCGGTGAACCGCTGGTGATTGACGACCCTCTCCTTGCTGCCATCGAGAGCGAGGTCCGCGCAGGAACACCCCCTTCGCTCGCCGAGCTGCGCGATCCCAACAGCGACTTCTATCAGGAGCGTGGCACGTTCACCGTCGATGGTGCCCGCGTCACGCTGATCGAGAACGCGGCGCGCGGCGTCGGTATCCGGGGCGGATACGCTGCCGAGGCGACCCGCATCAACGACCTGCTCATGGCGAACTACCGCCGCGCGCTTGACACCCGTTACAACTTCCGGCCGCTGATGCTCCAGAACGGCTACATCGTTCCGCCAGCGATCACGCGCATCCGCAATGTCCGCCAGCTCTCTGGGCCGAACTACCTTTACCTGACGAATGGCTCATACGAGATTGTCCGGGACGCGCGCCTTACCACCATTGCGCCCTCGTGGATGGACTATCTTATCCTGCCCATCCGGGACGTCCGTCCGCCTGACGGCATTACCATGGAGACCGACGAGGAGCGGGCGATCTGGCGGAGAGCTGTCGAAGACGGATGGAACGAAGGTGTCCGCGAGGCGCGACTTTCGTTCTCGACGGCGCTCGCCACGCTGCACCGCGACTACGCTGGCATGATCCTCTACCACGACCTCGCCCGACAGGGCGCGGTGTCGGTGCCGCAGGTGGACGTGAGCAACCGCGCGTGGCGCGTCACCGAAGACGGACGCCGAGCCTTCGAGGGCGAGACCACCATTGAGATCGTCGTCGCGTCCGGGTTCCGCAGGCGGAATTGATGAGCGCTAACGCACAACACCGCACAGGCGGGGAGCCGATCCCGCAATTCCGCGAGCATGTCAACGACATGCCTGCACTCGAAGCCTTCCTGAACCATGCCGTCAGCTTTGGCGCATCTGACATCATTCTGCAAAGTGGGCATCGCCCCAGCATGAAGGTCGGCGGGCTGCTGCGCGCATTCGCCCCCTACAAGCTGCAAACCGATCAGGTCGAACGCATCGCCTCCATCGTTGTCGGAGGCTCGTCTTTGCAGGCGACCATCGCAGCCGGACGGGCCTACGACGCGGCATTTCAGGTCTCGGACAAACATGCGCAGAACGAATACGGGGTCGCACGGCGGCTCCGCTTCCGCCTGAACGCGACCGGCATCACCGGCCGCGACAAGGGAGCCTTGCAGATCGTCCTCCGGCACATCCCTGCCGATCCGCCGACACTGGACCAGATCGGCTTTCCCGAGGAGCTGAAGAGCGAGATCGGCCTTGAGCAGGGGGCCTTCTTCATCGCTGGCGAGACCGGCTCCGGGAAGACGACAACCTTCGCTGCCTGCCTGCGATACATTCTCGAAGGGAACACGGCGATAACAGGCAATATCGTCACCTACGAAGCCCCTATCGAATACATCTTCACCGATGTCGTCAGCGACACCTGCATCATCGCCCAGAGCGAGATACCAACTCACCTGAAGGACTTCGAGGAAGGGCTGGTGAACGCCATGCGGCGCAAGCCCAGCCTCATCGTCGTCGGCGAGATGCGCGACCCGCAGACGATCATGGCGGGCAACAACGCCGCCATCACCGGCCATCCGGTCTATGCCACCGTCCACGCGAACAACTCGGCCGTGATCCTGCGACGGATGGTTTCGCTTTGTGACGTATCCCAGCAGGCGCAGGTGTTCAGTGACCTTGCCATGAACTCGCGCCTGCTGATGAGCCAGACCCTGATGCCGAAAATTGGTGGTGGTCTGATCTGCCTTCGGGACTGGATCGTCATCGACCCCGACAGGGGAGAGGAGCTGCTGACGGCGGGTATTTCCGGCCACGCATCGCTCATGCGGAGATGGATGGAGGAAGGCGAGCGCGCGCACTCGATGAAAGCGTCGGTCTCCGACGCGCTGAACGCCGGGCTGCTGACCGAGGAGACAGCCGCCCGCACCCTGAAACGATACGGATACCGGGCTGAGTAGGAGGTTGGGGCGATGCTGACCCGCAGGCAATTGATTGGAGGAATGTTTGCCGTCTCGCTGGCGGCACCAAGTATCGTCCGCGCGCAGGCGTCGGGGGTGGTCGGGGTCAACCGGCTCTGGGTCATCCGGGCGTGGGACGGCGAAACCCTCGACGCACCGATCCGGCTCCGGTCGGAGGAGGGCAGCCGGAACGCTTGGATTCTGTGGTCCTATTTCTGGCGCGACGTGAAAGACGACGATCAGGCCGTGTGGATCGACATGGCGCTCCTCGACCGCCTGAGCGCGGCGCAAATTGCCGCCTCGGGCCAGCGCGGGGAAGAGACGCCCATCGTCATGAACAGCGGATACCGCACAGTCGAACGCAATCGCACCATTGAAGGCGCAGCTCCGAACAGCCTGCACTGCGTTGGCAAAGCCTGCGACTTCAACTTCCGTGGCCTCACGCCCCGGCAGACAGCAGATCTACTTGAAGCCGAACCCCGCCTCTCGAACGGTGGCCTCGGCCGCTACGATGACTTCACTCACCTCGATACCGGGCCGCGCCGACGCTGGGACAGAACCTGATGAGACCCGAAGACGATTCCTCCGGCTACGTCTACAACGCCGTGCCATGGCGCTACTCGGGACTGAGCGCCCGCGTTTTCGGTCTCGATCCATTGGTGGCGCTCCTGCCGCCGCTGGCGGTCTACGGGATGCGCTCGGGGTGGGGCTGGCTCTTCTACGGCCTCCTCGTGCTCGTCCTCTGCCTCTTTGTCTACACGAACTACAAGGGCTACCGTTCCGTGCGCGACTACCTGCGAAGCCGGTGGATACAGATCGTCGGGAGGGGCCGTTGGAAGACGCGCTGACCCGTCTGCACCGTGCCATCGACTACGCAGTTCTCGCCACGGTGACGGGCAGCCGAGACCAGCGTGGCAAGCTCTACGCCAGACTGGCGCAGGCGTTTACAACCCAAGGCACCGTCAACCCGGCCGAAAGCATGGCCGAGCTGCCGAACTTTGCGGCGCTGACATCGGTCCTTCCCTTTGTCGTGACCGGGGCGAATGGGAAGTCATTGCATCCAGTCTGGAACTCGGCGGACTTCATCGCGCCCGCCGTCGCGGCCCTCGCGATCTATTTCGACCGCACTCTCACACCTACCGGCGATTCCATGTTTACGATGACTGTCTCCCGCGTCCCGGACGCACTTTGCGGCTATCGTCTGGAAAGGTTTGAAGCAGAGGCTGTCGCAACCGACCGTGCTGGCAACCGGACGGTTGGCGCGATGCAAGAGACGGACTGGATGCGCGCTTCCATCTTGCTGTCGGGCGCTGCTTTCGCCTTCCTCAAGGAGATCGACATGATGCGCTTCGCCCCCCGCTACCTGCGCCGCGCCGCAGAAGGCATGATCGAGGACGGCTTTGAGCGACCAGCACCTGCCGAACGTCCAAGGCCCTTTATTTCCGCGCGCTGAGTGGTAAACTTCATGGACTGGCATTTTACAGGGTTGCAGGCTAAGTAACGATAATACGACATCGCGCAGACCGCCGGTTCTGTCGTTAATGCGATAGAAAGAAGAAACCGAGATAACCGGAGCGCCGCGATCATGGAGCCGACCAAGCTATGAAATCATCAAGTGATCGGGAGCTGGATGCCATCACCGCCCGCGCCACGCACGACCCGGCGATGCGGAACATACTGAACGACCTTGGCCTGCACCAATCGAATGCGGTCGAGCTGCGCGCGGCCATGAAGGCGCTCGATCTGGCAGCGCGCCGCGAACTTGAGGCCCGGAGCAACGAACTGGAAACCACCAGCGGGCGGTCCAACGATGCTTACCTAGCCGTGGGAGACTTCGCGCAGCAGGAATGGCTTCGCCTGATGAAGCCGCTGCACGACAAGGCAGAAACGGCCATGAAGGACATGCCAGCCGCCCTTGCTGCGATCAAGACAGGCCAAGCCGAACAGTTCGAGCGGCATCGGCAGTCCTACGCGGAGCAGGGTGAGTTGTTCAAGGATGCGCTGAACGACGCACGAAACCAGCTCCGCAAGGGCATCCGTCAAGTCGTGAAGGAAATCGGCCTCGGTCTGGATACGGCAGCCCGCGCGCCCCTCGTGGAGCACCTGACACGCTCCGCCCCTGTTCCCGCGAAGATCACAGAGGTCATGACAGCGAGTGGGAAGCTCGATGCCGCCAAAGCGCAGCATGAGCTGGACCTCGAACAACGCAGGCATATGGGCATGACGCCCGCCGCCAACGCGCGTCCGCGCGCAGATTACTCGATGTAGATCGCCGCGACATCCGCATTGATGCAAAGCCGGTCTCAGGACCGGCTTTTTCATTGCGGAATCCATGCGGCGCGCGTTGACCTGTCCGAACCTCATCGGTAAAGTAATGATTGAGGATTAGACAGGATGAGGCTCATGACGGACCAAAGCGCACCTTCGACCAGTGCCGAGAACCAAGTGCTCCTGCGCCTTCTCGGCGAAATGATGAACAAGCGTAGTTCGGGGGGCGCTCTTCCTGCCCTTGCCCTCGCAACGTCCGTGCTCGCGCTCGGCGTTGCCGGGTTCACAGCCATTGCGGTGTTCAACGGCCACAGTTTCTCCGCAGCGCCGGGCGAGACAGCAACGGTCGCGACCGTCACGGGAACAGGTCAGCTTGTCGCATCCCCCGGTGCAGCACTTGCAGCATCACCCCTCGACTCGGCCTCCGGCACCGCAACAGCACCTTTGCCGGGCAACAACGTCCGCATCGCGCAGTCCGGGAACGGCATGATCTATGCCTTCGATCCGAACACTCTGATGGCGTTCAGCTTCACGACCGATGGCGGTGCGACTGCGATCCCGCTGGAAAGTCTTCCAGCAGATGTGCGCGACACCCTCGTCAATGGCACAGGTCAAAGCTCGCCCATCGTCTCCGGCGCAGCCTTGGACGCGCAAACCGATGCGGCCCGCGCCGCTCTGGCGGCTTCGGCTGCTTACGAAGTCCGACCGCCGTTGAACGAAATCCTGTCCAACCCGGAGATCGCTACGGAGATCGTCAAATCGCTCGACATGGCGCAGGGCGTGGTCCGACCCGGTGCCGAAGGCGGTGATCCCGTCATCTACACCTTCTTCGATCCCCAGTGCCCATACTGCAAAGCAGCCTTCGCAGCGCTCGATGGTCAGCATACGATTAAGTGGCTGCCGCTCTCGACCCTTGGCCCTGCGGGCGACCGCCTCCACGCCTACTTCATGGGAGAGGTCACAATGTCCACCCAGCCCGTCGAGGGCGGTGAGCCGACGCAGGCCGCAACGTTCTCGGAGGATACAGGCCGGGCCGACCGTTTCGCCTCCGTCATGCGCGAGGAGGCGCGCCCGCTGGAAGCAACCCTCACGGAAGCCCAGAGCTTCGTGCTGGCAGAGAACGGTGAACTCTTCCGTCTCCTCTCGCGGGGCGCGGAAGACATGCGCGCGGTGCCCACCTTCTTCATTCGGAAGCCGGACGGGACGGCGGTCTGGCTGCGCGGCTTCTCCGACAACACCGAAGCGGAGATCGCGGCCATCATCGCCGGGGGAGATGCCCCTTGAACTGGCTTCTGCGGACGCTCGGCCGCAAGGGGCGGCTCGCCGTTCCGGCATTCGGCGGTGATGTCCGGTCCCCCGTTCGGGGGCCGGGCAGTATCCGAGCTTCGCTGGCGCGCCTGTCCTTCGTCCGCTCCTTCTTGACCAGCATCTGCATCGTCCTTTCACTCGCCGTGGTCGTTCTGGCATTCCTCACGCCATCAGCGCTGGACACACAGCTCTTCATTTCAGACGGCAGCGCCTTCGGTTGCTTTGTCCCCGACCACCTTCCCGAGGCCCAGCCATGACGCTCAGGGCCGTGTATTTCTTTCTCATGGCCTGCTGCGGCATCGTCGCCGCCACAACCCTCTTTCTCTCGGCCGTGCTCGTCTACGCTGTCGAGCCGGAGGAATTTACATGGCGTGTCAGCCCAACTACAGGCGAGACCGCGCGGGCGCAGGACGCCTGCGCGCCCATCGTGTTGGATCAACCCGCTGTTGCCCTTCGCAGCATTTCGCAATTCGCCACCGAAGCCGTCCTCAGCGTCAACACCTATGACTATCTCGACTGGGATCAGGCGATACCAGAGGCCCTAAACACCTATTTCACTGCCGCCGCCGCGCGCGCCTATCTTGCCGACTTTCGGCGCTCGCGCCTCCTCGGAACAGTCACCGACAGCTACTACACCGTGACGGCGATCACGATCCGGCCAGCGATGGTGATCGAAACCGGCTTCACGAATGGAGTCCGGTCTTGGACCGTCCAGATTCCGGTGATGATCCGCTACCAGACCGGCGTGACCAACGCTGGTGGCGGGACCACGGCACACACCCAGAACGAGGTCTTCACCGTGGTCGTGATCGAGCAGCGCCCCACGCAGCTCAACTATCGCGGGGTGGCCATCAACTCCATCACCAACCGGACTGTCCGTGTCGCGGACGAGCTGGATCGTCTGAACTAGCGGGAACAACAGTGAGCACGACAGAGAACCCCTTCAACAAAGGCCCGGTGCAGATCGACGCCGAGCGCGCCATTGCCTTCTCGGAACGCAAGGCAATCCGAAACGGCATCATCGCCCTCTCCATCCTGCTCGTCCTCCTGCTCTCGGCGCTCGCTATCCTGATCCGGGCGAACAGCGGCCTCTTCCCCCGTCAGAAGGTGGTCTACACAACAAACGCCGCAGCCGTCTGCCTCTTTGCTTCTGTGCAAGAACGCGGAACCATGACCACGGCGCTGGTTGAGGACTTTGCCGCATCGACAGCGCAAACGCTCTACCGTCTCGACTATGTGAACTATCGCTCCTCCCTGTCGGCAGCGATGGATCACCGCTTCACCGCTGCTGCTCGTGCGGACACAACGCGCGCGATCCTTTCGAGCGGCATTCTCGAAACGGTCGTGACACAAGGCTTCGTCCTGCGCGCTCTGCCAGACGACAGGCCCGCCGTGCTCGCCGAAGGGATCGACCGGCAGGAGGTCGATGGCATCACCGAGGACCGCTACACATGGGTGGTGCGCGTCCCCCTGATGCTCGCCTATGCCTATCGCGGCGTCAGCAACACCCCGAATTACAGGCCGGAACCCCGCCATGTCTACATGACGATTATCCGCGTCCCCCCAACCGCCGAGAACCCCATGGGGGTGCTCGTCTCGAAACTCGTCTCCATCCAGCCCTCTGAGGCGTTCGACATCTCCGTGATGACGGGCACCCTCGGCGGCGGGAACAGCCCCAACAACTGAACCGCGAGGCCATCACATGAAGTTTTCCGCTGCACTACTGGCGCTGGCACTGGTCTCGCCGACCGTCCTCTCGGCGCAGGAGAACCAACCCGCCGGGCCAACCGATCCGGCAGAGATCGAAGCCCTGCGCCGGGCCGTCGCAGCCGCCGAGGCTGCCGAAGTGGCCAGTCCCGAGGACATCGAGCGTCTCAGGCAGTTGGAGCTGGACGCCGAAGCTGCCCGCAACGCGCCGGGATACGCGAACGACGCGCGGTTCAACATGAGGACGCGCCGCGTCGATCTCATTTCGGACGGGCAGGGGACACCCCACCGCACCATCGACATGGTTCTGGCCGAAGGCATCATCTCGTCGGTGGCTTTCTATGACCACACCGGGCAGCCTTGGCCCGTGCAATCGGTCGCGTTCGACCGGAGCCGGGTCGCGGTCAACAATGACGGCTGCGAAGGTCAGGCAGCGCCAATGTCCGACATGGGCAATGTCATCGTCCTGTCGCCCTGCACCTTCTGGACCACCACGAACCTTCAGGTGCTGCTGTCGGGCGAAAGCAGGCCGATTCCCTTTGCCATCAGCTCAGGAACGCGGGAAGCCGACATTCAGGTCGATGGCCTCGTGACGGTCGCCCTGCAATCCGACGCAGCACGGCCTTTCGGGCGCGACAGGCTCGGCAACCTCGACACGTCATGGGTGCGGCCTGTCTCCCGAACGCTGACCATCGACCCCATCGACTACTCGAACGGGGGAACCTACCCGGTTTTCGTCGCGCCCGGCGTGACGACCGACATCGGGTTTATGGATGGGAACCGGCAACCGTGGCCTATTGCCGAGATCGCCTTCGCGCCGGGTATCGTGGCCGTCAATGGTCCCTGCGATGAGGAGGCGGGCGGGGTGAAAACCATCGCCTTCGACGGCGAAGATCAACCGACGACGATGTATCTGACCCCCTGTCAGGACACGACAGCGACGGTCTCCGTCCGCATGGCGGGACGCGCAGGGGCGCTATCGCTGGTCATCACTCCGGCCCGATCCGGTATCGTCCAGCCGGACGGCACACTGTCCGTAGTTGTGCCGGGCAACTCACCCTATCGCGCACCGGCGACGGCCGCGACGGCGGCGGGGCCGGGCGCGCCCTCCTACCGCACGACCCCGAACTTCACGCATGACCGTTTCCTTGACGAGTTCCTCTTCGGGACACCGCCTCAGGGTGCGACACGCGCGACAATCACAGGCGGGCAGGGAATCGAAGGCTGGGTCTTCGACGGGGCGCTTTACATTCGGGGGGCCTTCACGGTGCTCAACCCGGCCTACGATGCGAACGCCCAGTCGCGCGAGGGCACCCTTTCCGTCTACAAATACGGCCCGCCTGTGAGCCGCATTCTGGCGACCGACGCGTCCGGCCGCGAGTTCGTCCTGTCCATTACATACTGATCTGCGGAGGATCGAAACATGAGAGCCATTCTCGCCGGGATTGCAGGCACTTTCGTCGCCGTGATCGGGATCATAATCTTCTTCCTTGTGGGGCAGACGGACCAGCAAGCTCTTGATGCCGCCGCCCCGCCGCCCGATGTCTTGGCCGAGCGGGCCGCTCCCGCGTCCCGTGCGGACCCCATGACGCCCGTAACTGTGGAGGAGGCCGAACGGCGTTCCGAACTCCACGAGCGGCTTGCGGTTCCCGAGGCGGAGCGCCTTGCGGCCGTCATGGCACCGTCCGTCATCACCGAGGTTCGCGATGGCAAGCCAGACGATCCGCTTTCTGTCGAGCTATTCGGGGATTTGGGGTTGTCCAACACACCTGAGGCCGAGCGGGCGGAACCGGAGCCGGAACCCGAGCCGGTGCTGGAACCCGAGCCTGTCGAGGCCGAACCGGAGCCGGAACCGGAGCCGGAGCAGCCCCGGTGGAATGTGGGGGATTTCCGCGACCGTTACCGTGTCGGAACGGAAAGGCCCGGTCGCGCTTATGGCGTTCGCAATTTCGAGCTTCCGGTCGATGCTGCGCTGGACGGACGCGGCGACGGCGCGTGGCTTCTCGGCCCGTCGCTTCCCGGTTCTCCCTTAGCGACCGACGAAGCTGACAGGGCCGCGTTGCGCGTGGCCCTTGGTCTGGACCGTTGGGAGGCCACAAGCCTCTGGGGGCGTAACGATGACCGCTTCGGTGAACCGATCCTTGTTGCCGATGGTTATGGCAATCAGGACTACAGCCTGACTGATCCCGTGGTTCGACCGCAATTCGACTGGCCAGCAGTCGAGGGCTATGGCGCACCGCAGATGGACGAACGCAGCGCTGCTCGACCGGCCATGATCGGCACGGACGCCAACGGGATGCCATACACCACGAACGATGGGCCAAACCCTTATCTCGCGGCGCAGTCCGGCGCGGTCGTGCTCGCCCGGAACGGCGATCTGCTCTTCGCCCAGCTCGTCTATGGCTTCAACTCCGATGATGTAAGAGGCTTGCCGATCTACGCGACGATCACCGACTATCTGCCCAATGGCACCATCGGCCCACTGAACGGGGCACGAGTTCACGGGCAGGTCGCCTACAGCAGCCACAATGCGGCTATCATCTTCGACACGCTTGTCCTCCAGAACGGGCGGGAGTTCCCGATCAGCGCCATAGCCGTGTCAAACGATGGCGGAACAGGCATAGCAGATCGCGTCAACCGCCATACGCTTGCCCGCTACGGTTCTCTTTTCCTTGCAGGGATCATCCAAGGCGTCGGAGAGGTCGCGCAAATCCGCCTTGCGCCGCCTGACAACAGCGGTGGCACCGTCATCATCAATGACGGCGATGGCACGGTGAACGTCAACGGCAACGATGATGAACCAACCGACAAGGAGATCATTGCCGGGGCGCTCGCGCCCGTGGGCCGGAACCTGACAACCGTCGCTTCCGCCGGGTTCAACCGACCGCCCACCATCTCGGCCCCGGCCGGAATGCCCTTTGCCATCGTCTTCCTCAGCACGGTTGTCTCCGACCCGGCGGAGGGGCGAACCGCGTTCAATCCCCGCACAGGACGCACGGAGGTTGTGGGGTCGCCGACCCCGACCGAGGCAGCACCGTCTCCGATCCCGGCGACGGGAGCTGTCGCAACCGGCGGGACGGGTGGAGCCGTGACGATCCCGGAAACGGGCGAGACCTTCGTGCCAGCCGCAGGCGCTGAACCCGGAGCCGTGTGGAACTCCTTGTCCGGCAACTGACTCAAGCATCTCGATCCCGGAAAGACGTGAGAAAGCCCGGCCAAGCGCCGGGCTTTTGCGCTGGGTGACGTTGACACCGGAGGCTGCTTCGGTAAAATCCCAACACGTTATTGAACAGGATGCCAATGCGATTTTGTGTGACGAGATACCGGGTTTTCGCCTTGACCGCTGTGTTCAGCGGCATGGCATCCAACGCGGCCATCGCACAGGACAACGTGATCGACGGCTGGACGGATAACCTGCTGTCGCTGTCGCGGCTCGTCATCTGGGGCGCGAGCGCCCTCGGGATCGCTTACGCGGCGAGTTCTATCCTCAAGGCATACCGCGCGCAGGACGACTCGGCACGGGTCGATCACATGCTGGCTGCGCTCTGGGCCGGGATGTTCACGATGATCGGTGTCTTGGCGGGGTGGATGTCCAATCTGCTCTTTCCGGGGTGAGGGGAGAACCTATGGACGCGATACTCAAAGACCCACTGGCTGACGCGAGCTGCATCATGCCTCTCGGTCTACATGTGACCGCCAGTGGGCGTCTGGCTTTCGACCCGCGTGACGAGAGCCTGCTGGAAGACATCCGAGGTTTGGTGGTCGAGTTCGACGCACAACACGATGCACTGCGCGCTGAGAACATGGCTGCCGCCATGGCCATACCGGCCCTGACCAACCAGCGCGACATGATGAGCAAGATCATGGGCAGGCTCATGGAGCAGGTGCTGGATGAAGAGGCGACGATAGACATGGCGGACCTCCTCGCCACGACATTCGCCCGTTTTCCGCAGTTCGCGGACCTGCGCGTCTTCGCTCAAGGCACCGGCAACCAGCACCTAGACCCCGACTTCGAGGACAAGGCTCTCGCCGAAGAGACGGCCGCGCAATGGGGAGTTGCCGGGTGAAATACATCGACGCCTACTGCGATCTGGCTGGCATGAGCGACTTTGCCGACGCCGAGCGCCCATGCTTTTACGCCCATGATGGGGCGACCTGCACCATCATCCGCGTGAGGGGTGCGCAGTCCCACCTTTCGCCCGCCGAAGCAGCCGACGCGATGATGGAGACTTTGCAGGAGATCGGGTCCAACCTGCGCGAGAAGGCTCATGCCCTGACCATTACCTTCGAGCAGTCCGCCAACATAGGCGAGGAGATCGAGCGGCTGCTCAAGCCGCTCCACGAGGACAGCACCCGGAAGGGCCTGTCGATGACGGCAACATTGGCGGAGACCGAGGGTCTCCTGCGCCAGCAGATCGTTGCCGAGCGCATTCTTCTTGCAGTCTGGACCTATCGGGATGCCGCAGTGGCCGCACGGTTCCGGGAAGACAATTCGGCGCGCAAGGATTTTCTGCGAATGCTCGGATTGTCGCGGGCAGTCCAAGACCCCAACGGACCCTACGAGTCTTTGCGCGCTGCACATTGGGGGTTCGTGCTTTCCGTCGAGACCGCTCTGGGCAACCATGGTTTCCTTGCCGAACGGCTTGGCGTGAGGGATGATGGCCGCGATGACCTCGCCGAGGTCCGCCGGGCCATCCTGTTCCACGAGACACCCGAAAGCTGGAAGCCGGTCGGCCCCGGAGACATCCGCTATCCGAAGGTCAGCCCCAAGGCGTCGTCCGACATCTCCTCCTTGTTCGCACCAACGCTCGACCGCCAGATGATGACCTCCGCCGCGCAGGCATCCTCCGACCTGCGCACCATCGAGATCGGCGGTCGGCAATACGCCGTCGCCTACCTCTCGGCTTACCCGCGCTTCATGCCCCCGTTCCGACAGCTCCTCGACAATCTGCGCGGCACGGGGACGCGGCAACGCATCCTCCCGTTCCGCCTCGCGCTGCATCTGGAAGGCGGAGCGAGGATCAACCAGCTCCGCAAGGTTCTCGCCACCATCGGGACAGTGGTATCACCACAGAACAAGAACATCAGGGTCGCGCTCGAAGGTCTGTCTGCCGCGATGCAGAAGGACGAGGAAACCTTCGTCTACTCGCGTATCATGGCCTGCACTTGGGCGGAACCGGACGAAGACCCGACCGTGCTCGCAGACAGGCGGTCGCGTCTCACGCGCGCGCTCAACTCATGGCAAAGCCCAACCGTGACGGACAGTTGCGGCGACCCTCTGCGCCTGCTGGTCGAGACAGCGCCGGGAATGGTCGCGGTCGCGCGCACAGGCAATCCCTTCATCGCCCCGATCCGGGAAATCTCGCAGTCGCTTCCTTTCCACTCGGACGCGCCGGTCGAACTGAGCGGACAGACCGTCTTCGTTACGATGGACGGCAAGCCGATGCCGTTCTCTGCACACTCGCCGCTGCAAACCTCATGGCTCACGCTGATCTGGGCACCGCCCGGATCGGGCAAGTCGGTCATGATGAACGCAATGAACCTCGACTTCGCCGCGTTCTATCGCGGCGCGAACCTCCCCTTCATCGGGGCGATGGACGTTGGCGAAAGCTCGCGCGGCTTTATCGACATGCTCAAGGCCAGTCTGCGGCCTGAAGAGCAGCATCTGGTCCAGTATGTCCGGCTGAAGAATGAAGTCGAGGCGCGGCAGTATCGGGTCAACCCGTTCGACATTGGTCTCGGGCGGCGCGCGCCCCTCAAACGCGAGCAGAGCTTCGTCCAGAATGTTCTTCTCGCCATGATCGGCGTGGACGATCCCCTCCTGACGGCGCTTGTCGAAAACATCGTCACCAGCGTGTATCAGCGCGGCAGCGACATGGAGGTCACAAGCTCCTGCAAGGTCTGGCAACCCGCGAAAGACCCGGTGATTGACCGTCGCGCGGAAGAGCTTGGCATCGCGCTACACGAAGACCTGACATGGTGGTCGATGACCGACCAGTTCGCCGCGCGCGGCGAGTTCGTCATGGCCGAGCGCGCACAGCGCTTCGCGATGCCCACCCTCTCGGACGTGATCCGCTATCTGTCTGACAGCCAGCTCCGCAGCCGTTTCGGCGACCAGCTCTGCAATCTGGCAGCGGCGCAGATCGAATCCGCGATCAACCAGTTCCCCATCTTCGCCAGCGAGACGCAGCTCGACATCGGAGAGGCCCGGATCGTCAGTATCGAGCTGAAGGACGTGATCCACATGAACCCGAACTCCGATCAGGACAGGCGGTCGAACGTGCTGTTCTTCCTGATGGCGCGGGAACTGTTCGTGAAGCGCATTGCGGGTTCGAGCGATGAGGTCGGGTCCATGCGCCTGCCCCCGGATGCGGACCTCCGCCGCGTCTACACCGAGTATTGGCGAAAGCGCTACACGAACATCGAGCAGACGCGGAAACGCTTCTGCTTTGACGAGTTCCATGTCACTGGCAGCAGCCCGCTGATGGCCGCACAGATCGACCAAGACATCCGGCAGGGGCGCAAGTGGGGCTTCGAGATTTATCTCGCCAGCCAGAAGATTCAGGACTTCGAGCGCTACGTCGATCTGGCTTCCAATGTTTTCGTGCTGAAATCGGACACCGACAGGGACCGCCGCGAGATGCAGTCCGTCCTCGGTGTGTCCGACGCGGTTGTGGAAGGCGTGAAGCGCCTCGTGAACGGGCCGTCGAAAGACCTCAGCATCGCGCCGGTCTTCCTGATCGGCCGCAAGACGACGAAGGGAGAGTCTTGGCTCTTCGCGAAGAACAGGATTGGCCCGGTGCGGCTCTGGGCACTGACTTCGACCCTCGAAGATCGTGCAGTCCGCAACGAGCTGTATGCCATGACGGGGGACGTGAACACGGCGCTCTCGATCTTGGCAGCCCGGTTCCCGAACGGGAGCTGCGGTGACTACTGGCGGCAGGTTTCCGGGATGATGGATGCTGATGCGAATATCGCCCAGCACATCGCGGAACGCCTGCTGGCAGAAAGTGTCGGCGTCCGTCTGGCTGCCGAATGACGACCCCCAACTGTGACACGCAAAGGAGACAGACAATGTTGCAGAAACTGGCAGCCGTGAAGGAGCGGGCGGCAGCGCTTGCCCTCGCACCCTTCGCCTACGCGATGGCGGCAACCTACGCGACCGCGCAGGACAACGCCAACATCCGTGGTGCTCTGGAAACCAACGAAGAGGCGCTCGAAGCGCTGCAAGAATCGACCTTCACGCAAGAGGGCGTCGAGTCGGCCGCGCAGGCTTCGACCAACGCGCTGCTCTTCGGCCTCGGCTTCGTCGGGATCGCGATGACAGGCTGGGGCATCTGGAAGCTCTACAAGATTTCCAGCGAAGGCGAACAGGCCCGCGACAGTGCGGTCGGCCCGATCATCATGATCTGTGTCGGCGGCATGATGACCATCGCCGCCATCGTGACCGGCATTTTCCCGAACCTCTTCGTGGGCAACGGGGCCTGAGACCAGACCGGCGAAGAACCGGCAATCAGCAGATGCGGCCTGTCGCGGGCCGCATCCCACTCAAGGGGCAGGGCCATGGGCAACGAACGATACCTCCGAAAGATACGCGACAGTGCGGTTTCCGCCCTGGCTCTGGGAGCCACCGCCTCCGCCGCTTCCGCGCAGGAAGACCCGGACGCCGCGTCACCTCTGACCGTGGTCATGGACGGACGCGCGGCAGCCGCGACCTCGAACCTGACCGAGACCGGCATGACGACGCTCGCGCAGTCTAGCGCCAACGTCATCCTCTTCGTCTGCGGCGCGGTCGCGATCCTGCTGACCGCCCTTGCGCTTTGGGAGTTCTATCAAGCTGCGGATGAGAGTGACCCGCGCAAGACCAAGGAATCGGCGCTTTGGAAGCTCGCAATGGCCGGGTTTGTGTCGATTCCGGCTATCGTCGCAGGGGTAATTCCTCATATCCTGTTTTGAACGCGACAAGAGCCTCATTGAGACATGCAGAACATGGCTGAACAACACGCCGCTGCGGATTCTGCCGAATGGTTGCCCGAACAGCTTCCGCCCGGTGTGCCGTATTCCGTCCCGACCGAGATCAAGGATGATCCGGGCGATCTTTTCGCCTACATCTGCGCAGCCTGTGTCGGCAATGATTTCAATGACCTGATCTCTCATTTCAAGGTTTCACGGCAGACCTTCTGGATCTGGCGCAAGCACGGCAAAGGCGTTCCGTTGAGCTACCGCGAGGACGCTGTAAAAGCCTTCACACCCACCGGGCCAAAATCCGAACAGGTGTTCCGCCTGCCCACCAATGCAACTGTTGACGACATCATCCGGCGGAGCCGAGGCCAACAGAATGCCCCGCGTCCGCGCGATCCTGTGCAGAACCCCCACCTGATCGACCTCCTGCACCGTATCTGCAATGCCCCCGAACTGGGCCATGCGGCACTGAAGACACTCGTTGGGCAGATGTCACGTCCGGTCTCCAACCCGCATTCTTTCTACCGCTGGGCGTGGGTGATCGGCGGCGTCCCCCGGTCCTATGTGGGGCCATTCTTCACCGCGTTGATGCAGCTTCGGATTTACGAACTGTATGGGTATTCCGAGGGAAACCGGGTCCAGTGGGAGAGCTGGGCCGAGGGGCACCTGCTCGCCCCGGACAATGCAGAAGACGACGACGAGGACATCTGAACGCTAGGAGTGGTCGCAAATCATGGCTGACGATCAAAGACGCCCACCAGTCGTGAACTCCCCTGTCGTGCTCGTGCCCCTGCTGATCGGGGTCGGCGCGCTCTTCGCGACGATCCTGTGGTTCTCCGCGCGCCGGGAGGCGGCCGCGATCTACGGGATCATCCGGTCCATAGAGCTGCCCTTCCTGAGCCGGTTCATGCCCTACGCCGAACACTTCACCTTGGAGAGCCTGCGGTCGGGCACCGTGCCAGCCTTCTCGATGATCTATGCCAACGCGCTGGTCTATGGCCTTATCTTCACAGCACTGATCTTCCTCCTCATGATGCTGGCTCTTAACCGGCTGGACCGCCACTCGATCATGGACCAAGTGACCATCAAGAGCGAAAATGGCAGGTCTCCTGAGGAGGTGATGAAGAAGCTGGCTGTGGTTGAGCCGAGTGTCCGGTTCTTCTTTGACTACGACATCATGAGTCTTCCGACGACTGAAGGAACAGCTCGGCAACCCATGCGGGCGATTGAACTGTTGCTCTACACGGACGCGATCCGCGCCGTGGAGGTCGATCCGACACATGAAAAGATGCCCGATCTCGACGTGAACAGCGACAGGCTCGCATCGTGGCTCGCAGATCGGTTCGGCCCGATCAATCCGTTCATGCAGGATGGCGCGAAGCGCCGCCTTCTCGACAAACGCGAGATCGAACGGGCTGTGGATTTCCTCTCGTGGTATTCAATCCTCATCCTGTATCCCGCGCTTCTGCGCGTCCATGCCTTCTATGTCGAGGATAAGACCGGGTATGAGACGACACAGAACATGATCTCGGACTTTATCGACGGCATCTGGGACGAGCTGAACGGGTTCAAAAAGGAGTTCGGCCCCGCCATCGCCCTCGGCTACGCTTCGGATGCTGATCGTGAAGAGCGCAACGCGCTTTACCGCGCTCAGCTCGCCGCCGGAGGGGCCAAGAAGGGTCGGAAAGCCAAGAAGGCCCACTCTCTCGCCTCCGAGGCGGAAAGTCTGGGTATCGAAGGCAGCACAATCCTCGACAACATGACGGAACTCGCCCGCGTCTATCGCCGTGGCCGGATAGATCGGGGGGAAATTCCAAGCGACGGCACCTTCGAGCGCGAGAGTGCGGGAACGTCGCCGCGTGACAAGAAGGCCCCGCCACCGCAGAACCTGCTCTTCTTCGGTGAAGTGCTGTCAGAGCGTGGACCGGGCCTGTCGTGCGTGGCCAAGGCCCGCGACGGCCTGAAGGACGTGCTGACGCGCCACCTTGGCAGTCAAAGAAAGCTCTACCCGGTCGGAACAGACCCGAAGACCGGGCTGGTGCTTTACGACAAGCAGATCAACACAACTGAGCAGAAGGCATTCAACACCAAGGCACAGGAACGGCTGGCCACAGCCGAACGGACGCTGGAAGACATTCTTTTCCGGCACCAGTTCGAGTTCAGCGTTGTCGGTGGGGCGCTCGACCGCGCCCGGAAATACGGAATCATGCCCCCGAACCTGTTCCGCTGGCTCCGGTTCTCCGACGAGACCGTGCCGTTCTGGTGGTTCATCCAGAACCTCGGAATGCCAGCCGCGTATCCAGAGAATGCGGCGCATTACGAACACTATCAGGCCGAGAAGATCATCGGAGTTGCCATCGAGCGACCCCACGTCAACACCTGCATCGACGGTATCCGTCTTGAAGCCATCCGCTACCTCGTGCCGGAACGCATCGAAGAGCTGCGCGCCATCCTCGGAAGGGATGCCATCATTCGGCGCATGATAGGGGGCGGGCGCGCCGAACCAGCTTTCGGCATTGCGGGCCAGAGCCTCGACAGCATCGTTTCCGACATCGAGCAGGGCAATCTGCGATCTGCTGCGACCGCGCCACCACAGGCCGCGCCCGTTGCGCGCCCATCGCAAAGCCGCGTCGTCATGGCAAGGTCCAGCATCGCAAGCCCCCCTCAGCAAGAAGAGCAGTCTGGCGTGGCCACGCGCGAAAGCATCCTGAGTGCTTTCGATCTGGACGATGACGACTGACCTGCATCCCTTGCCGGATGCCGCGCTCGACGGCGACATCGCCATTCTCGGCAAGAAGGGAAGGGGCAAGACCTATGCCGCCAAGGGCATAGTCGAACGGCTCCTGCGGATGAACCGGCGCGTCCTGATCCTCGACCCGCTCAACGTCTGGTGGGGCCTGCGGTCGAACGCGAGCGGCGAAGGGCCGGGGTTTCCCATAGCCGTCTTCGGAGGGCCAAACGGCGACATGCCCCTTACCGAAACGATGGCCCGTCCATTGGCTCGCCTCATCGCTCAGAACAACCTGCCAGCCGTGGTAGATATGTCCGACATGCGGAAGGCCGCTTGGCAGAGGCTGGTCCGAGACATGCTGGATGAACTGTTCACGCAGAACCGCGATCCCCTGTGGATCGTGCTGGAAGAGGCCGACATCTTCGCACCCCAGCAGCCGCGCGAGGGCGACAGCAATGCTGTTCTGGGCGAGGTGGACAGGATCGCACGACGCGGCAGGGCTTTCGGCTTCCGGCTGATCTCCCTGACCCAGCGTCCCGCGCGGCTCCACAAGGACGTTCTGACGCAGCTCTCCTCTCTCATCGCCCTTGGCGTGACGAGTCCGCAGGATCGCGAGGCCATCAAGGCTTGGGTGGACGGCAATGCCGACCGCGACAAGGCGAAGGTGGTCATGGACAGCCTCGCCCGCCTGCCGGTTGGACAAGGCTGGGTTTGGGTTCCCGACCTCGACCTACTGGAACAGGCCGCATTCCCGCCCATCACTACGCTCGACAATTCGGCGACACCGCTCGCAGGTCAGCGTCGCATTGCGCCGAAACGTCTCGCAGAGGTCGATCTCTCGGAACTTCGGGCTGCGCTAGCGGCGGTGGTCATCGACGCGGACAGCTCGGTCGCGCCGCCGCAAGGCGTCGAAGAGAGCATTCGCCGACTGCGCGGCAAAGCGGATACCGGATTATCGTCTGACGACATAGCCACTCTCCTTCGCGGGGAACGGGACGAGATCGAGCGCACGGCTTACCAGCGCGGATACGAGGATGGTGCGAAAGCAGCGCACGGCCGGATCTCCGCTGCCGTGACGGCTGCCATCGCCACGGCCCTGACCGGGCAACAGAAGCCCCTCCCGTCGCCGGAGGACAAAGGACAGGCTCAGGCAGCGGAACGGACCCGGCCGGCCAAAGTGCAGCAACCCGGTATCGCCGATCCGGCACCGCCGGGTGGCAAGGCGCTTTCCCCTTCGGCGCAGAAGGTTCTGAACGTCATCGTCAGTGTCTGGCCCAGCGTCGTCACTTACGCCACCGCTGCCGCTCGTGCCGGTATCTCGCGCAGGTCATCAGCCTTCAGGAGCTACCGCAAGGAACTTTTGGACGCTGGGCTGGCGGTAGAGACCGGACGAGGGATCGAACCGTGCGGCGAGGCGCGTGAGATTGCCGGACCAGCGCCGCAAGGGCTTGACGAGTGGATCGTCCGCCTTCCTCCGACGCAATCGCGGATGCTGACCGTGTTGCGCGATAGGGGCGAGGGTCTGTCCCGCGAGGAACTTGCGGGCGCGGCAGGTGTCAGCTTGACTTCATCCGGTCTTGGGTCGGGCCTGCGCAACCTGAAAGAACTCGGCCTGATCGTCGCGGATGAGGGACGGTTCCGCATCGCGATCTGATCCATTGAATAGGCCAAGAAAAAGGGGCGCTGGAGTCGCCCCTTTTAGTCACGAGGATGATAGGCGGGACGTTCAGTCGTCCTCATTCTCGTTAAACGGAGCCGTGGGCGGCGGAGCCACATCTTCCTTCAGCATCGCCTCCTGTTCGGCGGCGGACGCCCTGCGGAAGCGATAGGTCTTGTCCGGGCCGGGGCCGGGATGCGTGGTGTCCTTCTGAACGTCTGCCATGATGAAACCTCTCCGTCTGTCAATTAAAGAATAGGGATTTTACCGAAAGACGCAACCCGATACCAAGCCGTGCAGCTCCGGCAGCAAGAACGAGAAAGATCGTCACCAGATAAAGGGGCGCGAAGGCGAACGAGCCGAAGCTCGCGAACACTGTCTTCTGCCGTGGCGGGATGGAAACGGCGACGCCACCCGATACTTCAGGTGCAAGAATGACCCGGACTGCGCCGTCACTTCCAATCAAGCCCGAAAACGCATGTGCCGTTGATCGCAGGATCGGTCGGCCGGTTTCAAGCGCGCGGATGCGTGTCTGATCGAGTGTGATGGCCGGACCGATAGTGCCCCGCAGCAGGCTCTCCGACGAGATGTTCAACAGCCAGTCTGCTTGCCCGATCTCCCGCGCGACGGCGCCCGGCAGAAGCGCTTCATAGCAAATAAGGAGAGCGAAAGACCGGCTGTCCGCAGGATCGCGCTGGAAGGCGCGAATGCCGGGGCCACGGGCCAAGCCGCCCGATGGCCCAGCGATGACATCGAACCCGAGCCAGAAAAGGACCGCTGGCATGGTCTCACCAAAGGGAACCAAATGGGCCTTGTCATAGATCGCCACCGGGCCTGCTGCGCTCAGAAGCATCGCACTATTGTAGGGCCGCACCATCAGGCCCTCGGCGGTGCTCTCCGCCTCCACGCGTGGGAAACCAGCCAGAAGACTGGTGCCCACCGGAAGCATGGCAGCCAGAGCTTGAGCTTCCATAGGTTCCGCTACCATGTCAGCCAGCACCGCACCCTCCGGGAGGACAATCAGTGAGGCCCCGGATGCGACCCCGGCGGCAATCTGCGCGCGGTTCGACATCTTTACAGTATGGTCAATCGCCAAAGGGTCCATCATCGACGGATGCGGCAGGGACGGCTGTGCGAGCCAGACGACAGGCGCGCCATGGGCGCTGCTTGCGGCCTCCGCTGTGCCATCCAGAGGGGGGACTCCGGGAGCAGGCCGAGGCAGAAGCACTGACACCACGAGAAGGGTCGAGGCCACCGCCGGGGCGAGCGCCTTCCCATGCAAGGACATGACACCTATGGCCGTTCCTGCGCCGATCAGGGCCAAGTCCACGCCGAACTGCCCCACAACCGTGAAGAGCGATGCCAGTGGCGTGTCCAGCGCTACAAGCGACAGCGGAGCCATGGGGATGCCCATTACGAAATCCCCAAGCGCCAGATTTGCCACGGAGAATGACCCTGCAAAGGCGCAGGCAGACACGGAACCGCCCGGATCGGATGACGGGCAAAGCGCGCGCCCCAGCACAAACCAGACGCCCCACCACGGGATGAAGAGCCAAAGCGCCCCGAACGCCATCCACAGCTCTCCGACGATGAACGTGGCCGGGTCGGGATTCGCTGCGGAGCCTAGCCAGTGGACGGCCACGCCGAAATAGCCAGCACCTGCCAACAACCCGGCTCCGCCCGAGGCCCAGTAGCCTCCAAGGGAGGCCCAGAGCCGGTAGAGAATGCCGATGAGGAGGATCGTTGCCGTGAGGCGCGGGAGCGGTTGATGCAAGCCGAGCGCACCCGAGATGTGCACCAGCCCAATGAAAGAGCCGCACACCACGAAGGCGGCGGCTCTCCATCCGGTCACGAAGGGGAGGGAACGAAACCGGAAGTTACGCAAGGACGCCGTTGCCGGGCAGCACGGCCGGGGAGACCAGACGTTTCAGTTCGGCCGCAGCCGCGACCAGCGAGTCCCCGATCTTGCGGGGCGGCGCATCGCCACTGACCAGATAGACCTCATTCTGATCGCCGACATTGATGGATGCACCCAAGCTCGTGGCCATGTCCATCAGTTCGCCCAAAGCGACGGCCTTCGTGATCTGCTCTTTTTTCATTATGGATCAGTCCTTCTTATCGGAAGCGCGTGGCACGGTCACGCGGATGTGCCGGGCGTCGTAGACGCGAGGCTGTTCGAGGATCGAGCGGCGCTCCAAATGGAGCTGACGTTCGTTGTCGTAGGCGTCGTCGTAGCCCGCTTCCCATGCGCGGATCAATTTCACCGTCATGCCGTTCGACTCGCGCTTCAGGCGCTTTACCGCTTGAGCGTCGTGCCACGGGCTGCCGTCGATCCCTTTGATATAGGCCATCTGGCCAAGCCACCGGAAGGTGAGAACAATCGCCGGTTCAACCTGCATTTCACTCGGGCGCGCTCGCCCAGAACACTGGCCGTTGCGCTCGAAGGCGATCTCGCGGCAGAGGAGCGCTGACCGCTCATAGGCTGCACGGAACTCCGCGCCCAGATGGTCGGCCGCTGCCTTGCTTGTTTGCCCGGCAAGCGACATCAGTTCGGCAGTCCGGGCGCATCGCAGCGGATCGGGTGATTGGTCCGTCACCTGCGCGCGCGTTCCAAACCAGCGCACGAGGAGGACACTGTTGTGCCCTCGAAATCCCGCCAAAGGCTCATTCATTCCGTCGAACATCCGCCACGACCTCATATCAAACAAACCTTCAGCCGGTGGACCGAGACGCGCTGGACGGGCCAGAACCGCTTCGGCCATCGCCACCTCCATCTCCAATATGGTAAATGTAGCGCTTGGGATTAAACAGCGCAACCGCCCAACCGCAACTCAAACGCGATCCCGAGCGCTACATTCGCCTCTTTGGCTGTGGCGTGGGCACCCTTTCAGACTTGTCGAAAAGGACAAGTCCTGAAAGTTGCGTTTGGACGAAGGAATTATACCTAGGGATATTCCGGGTTCAGATGTAGTTCCGGCGCACGGCAATGGCCACGGCCTGCGCCGTGTTGCGCGCGCCGAGCTTTGTGCGGGCCTTCTCGACCCTGACCTTCACAGTCGGCACCGAAATCCCGAGCAACGCGGCGATCTCGGGATACTCCATTCCCTGCTGAACGCAGCGGAGTGTGTCCAGTTCGACTTCCGTCAATGTTCCGTCAATCTTTGCCTCGACAACCAGCATGTCGAAGGACCGAGCAAGGATCGTCATCTCTTCGTCGGTGAACTCACGCGTATCATGAGCAACTGTCAGAACCGACTTTTTGCCGCTGTGCTTGCGGGAAAATGTTGCACCGTAACGAATGTTGAAGCGCTCAGCCGCCTTGAACACGCCCACCAAATCCGGCAACCGAACATCTGACCAGCGTTTGTCGCCTGTGTTCACTGCTGCCCAGAGAAGGATCGGGTCGCCCCAAGCATAGTTCTTCCGCTCGTATTCGCGTTGCCACTCCTTCGGATACTCGGAGTGAAAATACTCAGGGCCGCGCATTGTGAGGTTGAAAGCAAGGATGAAACCCGCCGGGGCCATGATCCGATAAAGCGGCAGAACCGAGTCGATCTGCGGCACTCCGGTCTCGCTGTGTCGTCCTGTCCCGCGCGTCATCACTATATACCCAAGTCTAATACCTGCCGCCACTATGCACTGAAACCGCCTGCCTTCGCAACTTCTGCGCGATAGGGTGCCCCCGGCACCCTGCGGGGCCTTGGCGCGCGGTCGAGGCACGGGGCACCGCGAGCCAGAAAACCGAGTAATGAGTCAGATACCCGAGAAGCCCGTCTACGCCTTTTTCTCTGCCGACATGGCGGAGACATTGATGACCTATTTCCGGCACTACGAGAAGGACGGCGTTGTCGCGCTGGAACTGAACCGGCTTGGCATCTGGCTGGTGAATCCACACGACCGGACGCGGCAGTTTCTCGGAAAAGCCGTCCACGACGATGACACGCCAGTCATCCTGCCTCCGAGAGCCAGATGGATGTGAACACGACACCAGAGAACGAACCACACGTCGCACCGCTGGCGGTTGTTGTCCTTCGGCTGCCGGAGGATGTAGCGAAATGGACGCTTGTCCAGCGCTTCCTCAAGCTGCGCAAGAGCGTCTTTATCGACCGTATGGGCTGGAAGCTCCATGCCTCAGAGGCGATGGAATACGAGCAGTATGACACACCGCGCGCCGTCTATCTCGTTGCCCATCGTGACGGGGAAGTTGTGGGGGGGGCGCGGCTCCTGCCGACAGATCATCGTGTGGGCACTGGCAGGGTCGTTTACACCTACATGATCCGGGATGCTTGGTTGGAGAACTTGCCCGGCCTTCCCGCAGACCTCTGCGAGGCGGAGCCGCCGGTTGATTCCGCGATCTGGGAACTGACCCGCCTCACGGCTCCTGCCGAGCCGGGTATCGGTGCGGCGATCTTGACGGCGGCGAACGAGTTCCTGCGCCGCGAAGGAGCGCGCGCCTGCCTGTTTCTGGGTCCACCAGCCTTCATGCGGATGGCCCGAAGCATGGGCTACGAGCCGAAGCCGCTGGGCAAGATTACCGGAAACCACGATGGCCGGTTTTTGGCGTTCTCCTGTGCCGTGATCTGACCGTCTCAGAGGGCAGTGTCAGCCGCCGGAGCTGTGCCGCAGGCCATGGGGATGCGGACGGTAGCGATGCTACCCACGAGGGTCGGCTCCGTCATGGCTCCCGCGCCTGCACACCCTGTGATGGTCTGTGCGACATCGAGCAACTCGGTATCCGACATGGCAACTGTGGAATCGAAGGTCAGCCGGACTTCTGCTGAGGGTCGCTCACGCCACGTTGCCGTGAAAGCGGTCCCGTCGATGATCTGGACTTCCGACCGCGCCTCGCCGCCATTGCCCGCGCGCCCGACAGGCTGGACGGTGGAGCTGGTCGTTGTCGGCTGGCAAGCGCTTAGCAGCGCAACTCCGAGGAGCAGGGCAGGAATGTAACGGGTGGTCATTCTGGGTATCCTTCTGATGATGATCTCTGTTTGGCTTGCGGGTGGCCGCTGCGCATTGGGCGGATGGCCGCTGCGGCATCCTCTTCGGAAACTGCGGACAGCTTTGGAAGACGGGTGAGCTTCGATATGAGCTGGTGCGCCGCAGGATCGGGCGCGGCGATGTTCTTCAGGCCGTGCTCGGCCGCTTCCCGGCCGCTGGTAAAGCAGGCTACGTCGGATGCGTAGTCGTAGGCCGATGGATCGACAGGGTGGAGCCGGAGCGCCAACAGATGATCTGCATCATGGGTTTGCAACCAGCCACCACAGATGCGCCCATCGCGCTGGTGGCACATGAAAAGGCCCAAGGGCTGCTCCCATGTCTCCCCATCATAGGGTGGCAGCTTGGCGTATTCCTCCGGTGCCCAAACGCCAGACGGCACATCCCGCCGGTAAGGGCAGGAGCCGCATGGTCGTTTGGGAGGCTTAGGAAGCGGTGTCATGGTGCCTTCAATACTCGTCTGAGCAAAGGATAGTCAGGAGGCGGAAGGTGAGGGCCGGGTCGGCTGGATCGTCGGACCCCCATTCCATCGTCGGATCGTAGTAGTCGAACTTCCAGTAGACCGTTACGGACTCGCCGTTCACTGTCAGCTTGATGTTCCCGAAATTGTGCTCGCCCAGAGGGTCGTTCGCTTCGGTGAAGTCCGCGAAAGAGGCCACCAGCGCCAGCAAAGACAGCATCGCGTCACCGTTGCCAAAGCGAGCGGCAACACCCGGTGTCCGCGTCACCTGCCCGTTCAGCAGCTTGCCACGCCACTGACAGGCGACACGGCCATCATGATAGAGCGCAGCGTCTCTCACGAGCTTGCGGAACGCATCGTTCTGATCCGCAAGCGTGGCCAGAACCGTGGCGGTAAGGGGGCGCACTCGCTCCTCCCCACTCAGACGTAGTTGTTCTGGATCAAAAAACCGATAGCCGCGCCGAAGCCCAGCCTTCCGGGGAACTCAGCGACCTTGCCGGTCAGATTGCCCTTTCGGTCGCGTCGATTGACATAGAAGACAGTCTGCCCATCCCGGCAAATCTCGCCCACAAGCGCTTCCGCCTCCCGCGAACGCCGCTCCTGCCGCGACAGGAAGCGATCCTCCGCAGCCCGGCGACGTGCTTGCCGGGCGGCGAGGATGCGATCATCGGTTGTCGCCGGATCGTGCTGACGGGTCATGTCGAAGTCCTGCAATCAGAAGGAATAGTCGTAGTAGTGGTCGCGGACGCCGAGCCGCAGGCCGTATCCGTCGCTTTTCGTCCAGCGCTTCGTGCCCTCGTTGAACTCCACGCGCTCCCACGCGCCATTCTTGCGCCGGTAGTGATGGATCATGCCGTCAGGATCGGGCGTGTAGGCATAGAGCTGCGTATCGCTCTGCCCGTTCTGGTCGAGACGTTCGGCGCGATCCTCCCGGAGACTGATGATGCCGTCCTTCACCGAAACCACGGTTGCGGCGTAGCGATCGGTCCATCCGAGCAGTGTCGCGCCCATCCCCACGGATGGGGTTGGCACGGCAGCAGGCACACTCAGAATGTGGTTTGCGAGGCTGCCGGTCTGCGTTCCAAAGGCCAGTGTCATGGCGTGAACTCCTCAATCGTTGTGCCTTCACCCTACGCAGGCGAAACTACACTGTCAAGAAAAAAGACATGATATAGCACGCTGATTAGTATTAGCTCGGACATTAACATGTGGCAGTAAGCACAGGGGTAGCGCGCGGAACCTTTTCTCGATCATTCACGCCTTGCGGCTTCGAGTGCATCGTTCAGCTCCTCGGGGTAAGGAAGGCCGGACAGGCTAATTTCCGGCTGGTCGCCAGCCGTGTAGATGCGGATACCGCATACCCCTGTGAGGCGATGCAGTGGCGACTGGCTGACCTCGAACGATTTGATCGTCGGGATCGCGATCTGCTTGACTCGCTTCGAGAGAATGCCGCGCCTGTGGCGAACAGTCGTCTGATCGACGGAAAGCCGATTGGACCGGGTGCCCAGATACCACGACAGAAGCGAAAGCCCTGCCACGGCCACGGGCACTGGCATGGCAAGACGGACAAGTTCTTCCGGCAAACCTATACGCTGGCCGATGAGCGCCAGCGCGTAGACACCGAGTGGCCCAAGCAGGATCAGGAAAGCGAACCTTACCGGGTTGTCGCGAAGCATCGCCGGTTGGGCGTCGTAGGACATGGCAACGGGCGTCTCGGTCATCGGCGTCGATCCTTTGCTGCATCACGGCGACCGCATCCGCTCGCACCGTCAAATCATAGCGTAGGATGTTACCGAAAAGAAGCGGGCTATATCTTCAATCAGGCGGATGGGGACGGCTCCACCTTCAACTCCTTTACCCATCCCGGCTTCCGGCCGCGTCCGGTCCATGTCAGGGCCGGGTCGGTTGGGTGGACATATCTGACTGAGCTGGGCGCGCGCTTGCGCTTTGGGCTTTGCTGCCCGGAGGCGAAGGCGACAGCTTTGTCGGGGTCAAGCCCAGCCTTGATCGCCTCTTCGCGGAATTGACGGGCGAACTGCTGATAGGCTCTTGTTTCGGCAGCACCGATGGCCTTGTCGATCTGGCGACGTAGGTCTTCCAGTTCCTTGAGATTCAAGGAACCGATCAACTTGGGATTGTACCCCGTTTCTGGTTGGGACGCAGTATCCATCATGGTGGCCTTCCTGTGCTTGAAACTGAAGCACTATCGCAGATGGCGATCACTTCGCAAATTGGTCGCGTGTGCGGGATACAGGCCCGCTGGTGCTCTTGGGTCGATGCGAACGTGCCGCTGAATGCTTTCCATCAGAGTTTCGTATTCCGCTCCTACCTCCGAGATCAAATCGGACAAGGAGCCATCCTTTGCATACCAGTGACAATCAAAGGCATGACCAATGATCTCGACGGCGATCCTGATGCTGGCACGATGCCAGAGGATCAGTTCGCTACCGGGTCGCAGCAGCTCGTGGTGCGGAGCGAGCCGCAGGGAACGATGTAGTGACAGATGAACCTGCCTTGCGTGATCCGGCGCGTGGGTGCGATGCAGAAGGGACGAATAGCAGAGATGAAAGAGCGCGCCGCGAGTGCGCGCGAAGTCCCCCGCGTCGGCCCGCTCGATGTCGGACCATCCTGTGAGGGCAGCCATGCTCTCGGCCAGTTCGGGCAGGCTCGAAGCAAACGTCAGGGTTGAATCGCTCATGGGTAGGCCGTTCGTCAGCGGGGGCCGGAGCCAATGGCCCCGGCCGGAGGGGGGTTAGGCGAGGCCGACAGCCTGTTTGTAGGTCTCGAAGATCGCCTCTTCTTCCGCGATCTCGTCGGGCTTCCGCTTGCGGAGCGCGATGACCTTTTTCATGACCTTGGTGTCGTAGCCCCGGCCCTTGGCTTCGGCCATCAGTTCTTTCTGTTGCTCGGTCACATTCTTCTTTTCGGATTCGAGCTGCTCATAGCGCTCGATGAACTGGCGCAGTTCTTCGGCGGAGACATTGTAGGGATCGTCATTGGCCACGGGTCTGTCCTTTTTGTTGGTGAAGTGGATTGCAGGGCAAGTCGATTCAACACCCCCAGCGGGCGGTGTCGGGGTCGATGGATGGATGGCGCATGGTTGAGCGTGAGCCGATCCCGAGGCGCGCGACCTCACCGGCTGCGACTTCCAGCACGAACTGGATTCCGTCCCCGCCGGGAATGGGTGTCTCGTCATGCGGGACAGCCCCGAAGTGGACATGCCGCAGATCTCCGCGCGCGTCGAAGAAGAGCATGTCGAGGGGGATAAGAGTGTTCTTCATCCAGAAGGCCGGGCTGCCCGGCTCCTCGTAGACGAAGAGCATCCCCGACGACGCTGGTAGGCTGGTTCGGAACATGAGGCCCTGCGCCCGTTCTTCGGGCGTGTCTGCAAGCTCCACCAGAAGATCGACCTGTCCCCACGTCCCGCCAATGTGCAGCACGTCAGGGCGACAGTCGGGCATGGGGCCGAGGATCGAGAGGTCCGAAAGCCTGTAGCGGATGATCGCCGCTCCAGCCCCGAATAGCACGGCCCCGAGACTCGTGATGACAAGTCCGCCGATGGCGATACGCGTCGCGATGCGCTTGAGTTTCTGCTTCCGTTCTTCGCTCAGCCCGCTTCTCATTGCGTGGCTCCGGGGCGTTGCTGGTTCGCGATGCCTGCGATGCCCTGCTCCGTCCGCAATCCTTGGGTCCAGCCAAATGGGAACATGGTGCCCGGTTCGACAAGCACGAACAGATGATAGCTATTTGCCGTGTCAACAACCCTCGTCGAGCTGGGGTATAGTTCGACGGCCTCCGCATCGGGGCCAAACAGGTCCGTTTTGATCTGTTGCAGGTGCCGCCAGTCGTGGATTGCGCGCCGGTCGAGTCTTCGGATCGACAACTGCACCATGTCAGGCCAGTTCTCATGATGCTTGTCGGCAGGGACAACCGTCGCGACATAAAGGTCGTTCATGTAGGTCGTGGCGGTCTCCGCCTCGGCGATGATCTCCTCGATCTTTTCTGCGCTGTAGCCGACACTTTCGGCCCAGCGCACCATTTCTCGACGGCGGGTGGGGTGCAGCGGCAGGGGCTTCGCCCGTTCCATGGGTTTCCATTTTGCCATTGGGCAGGTCTCCGTAACTCGGCGGGTTGTCGGCTGGGTCAGACGATAGCGGCGAGGTCGATCCCCATCGCCACGGAGGCGTATCGAGAGATCAGGTGCCATTCATCCGGGGTTGCTTTAAGCAAGAAGCGCAGGGTGTCGGCGTGAAAGCCACTGCCGCCCTGTGCGGCTCGGATCACGACCTCCCACGCTTTCTCAGGCGATTTCAGGGGAAAACTCTCAGGATGAGGGTCGAGGCGATACCGTTCCAGCCCACGCCTTATTGGCACGATGCTGATCTTCCAGCCTTCTCGCTTGGCGCGGGCATGGTCGAATGCCGGAAAGTCCGGGAGGGGCATCGGAGCGAGGCTGACTGTCATCAAGGTATGCAGGTGGTTCATCTGTCGATCCTTATAGTTTAATCCTGTTTCAAGATTAAACCGAAGTCAAGAAAGGTCGCCCTTGCCGGGGCGTGGGGCGCTCAGAAGAGCCGGGCGTCGTCGTTGGTCAGTTGCAGCGTTGCTCCGTAGTCAGCGCGCTGCGTGTTCCTGCTGATCGCGGCGGTGAGGCGTCCGATCACGCGAGGGTCGTTGGTCTCGATGTTGAAGGGAAAGCTCGACCCAGCGAAATTCCCGAAGAAGCGCCAGTCGGCCGACACTTCTGACTGCATGAAGAATGGTGCGAAGCGGGTGTCGAGCGGTGAGGTCCGAAGGGTCTCTACGAGGCGGGCCAGACAGCTTCGAGTTGTCCCTGCCGCGCCTCCGCAACGGATCACTGTGGTCTTGAATTTTGCCATCAGGGTGCGCCAACCTTGCTGTCGAACTCGTCGGCCTGACGATCCAACCAGTTGATCGCATCGCTGGACACACGACCTGTTGCCATGAAAGCGAGATTGCGGAACGGGTTGCCGTCCCGTCCGTAAAGCGGATGACCGGGACGGCAAGCGTGGCAGGCGTTCAGGAACGCCACGCTCTTGTGCTTGGCCTTCTCGATGATCTTGTCGATGTCCCATTCCATGCTGGTCTCCATGCCCTGAAAGGTCAGGTGTATTGGGTGGCAGTGGGAAACTTATCCGGGTCCGCTATGGGCAGGTTCCAGCCAAACATGGAACCGGCGACCATGGCTTCGCGCTGGGCAGGTGTGACGCCCATCTTCGCGTTCTGACGGTCTACCCATGCCTTGCCGACCGCGCTGCTGGCGCGCGCCTGATCCGGCAGGTTTCCGGGGATGCGGTAGCCGGATTGCCCTCTCAGGATGCCGATCACGGCGTTCTCTTCTTCAAGGAAGGCGTAGCAGACCTCTGGGAGGTCGGGATGGATGCTCAAGATGATGCCTTTCCACTGTCGATCAAGGCCAGCGCCGACCTGCCTGCGTCCGTGCATACGATGAAGGCAACGGTCTGTCCCTTCCGGTGGGTTTGATAGGGTGAAGGGCGGTCTTCGAGCACCGCGTAACCAAAGTCGAGGAGCTTGTCCCTGACGGTGAAATTGATCTCCTGCGCCGGAAAGGGTGCGCGGGCGGCACGGCGCAGGCATTCCATCGCATGAGGACTTGGAGGCTTGTCCATCCTCAGATGTCCTGTTCCTTTCGCCATCTTGGTCTCCGCCGGTTCCTGAGATTGTGGAGGCTGGTCAAGCAACCAGCCCCTGCTCCTTCATGTCGAAGATCATGTTCACGGCGGCTTCGGAGAGCCAGAAAATATCGGCCGGTTCACCGTTCACGCCATCCTCATCCATGTAGCCATAGCCCTTCTTTTCCATCGAGCCGATCAGGGCGGCGACTTGCTCCCTGTTCCAGCCCAGCGCGGCGCGGAACTCGGCCGCTCCACCATTGCTGAAATTGTCCGAAAGCTGGCCTTCGCGGCTGTCGTAGTTCAGGCAGACCATCAGGCATTTCAGCTCGTTCTCGGTGGGGGCGGGAAGTGTGGTGGTCATGGCGCTCTCCTTTGTTTCTGTTTCAGTGTCTGACTCAACAGAGGAGACTTGTCAACCATAAAAGCATGATATAGCATGTCGGTTAACGATTATGTATAAAGTAGCGTGAAAATCTACATCGGCGCTAGTGAACGTGATGATGTTGGCCTTGACGTGGCGAAGAAGGGGGATCAGGACATGGATGTCCAGGTAGACTGGCCGAGCACGGAAGCAGAATGGGATCGAGCGGAGGCAAGGGAGATCGGTGCGGCACACCCGGAGCGGGCATGGGTATCGACCGACCGTGATGTCTGGCATCGCAACCCGTTCTACAGTGGGCCGGAAGTGCCCCATCCCGAGGATGACGAAGCCATGCAGTTCATTGAGGAGCACGGAATCGAAGCGTGGCGCGCAGCGCCGTTGCCATGCCCCGTAAGCAAAGAAGACAACATGCTCGATGAGAGCGGAAATTTTCTGTTCTGAGAGGAATGCGACGATGGCGAAGGTTGAAAAGCGGAAAGCCCGGAAGGACTATCCTGAGGATGGGATCAAGGCGGGCGATGAGTATTACTACGTCCAGATGAAGACCGGGCAGCGGTCGAGCAAGGTCATGCGGAGCTTGAAGCCCTTCAAGCCGTCGCAGCTCACCACGTCTTCCTTCAAGAGCGCGTGGTTGTCCGCTGACGAGGCGTTCTCGGACTCTCCGCAGGAGGGCGAGGACATCCGCGCAGCGGCCGATGCTATCCGCGATGCGGGTCAGGAGGCCCGCGATGCGTTCGACAACATGCCGGAAGGTTTGCAGCAGGGTGATACCGGGCAGATGCTTGAAGCGCGCGCCGACAAGGCCGAAGAGGTCGCCGACGCGCTCGAAGAGCTGGCTTCGGAATGGGACGATCTGGAAGAGCCAGAGGAGCCGTCCGGGTCGGAACCTGACGAGGCCGATGAAGATGCCCACGACGCTTGGGAGACGGCTCAGGACGACTACGAGACCGCCCGGCAGGAGTTTGAAAGTGAGCAGGAGCGGATCAAGGACGAGGCAACGGACCTGTTGTCTGACATGCCGGACTGAGGGAGTAGTCACATGAACGCGCACGAGCTGGGGCTTGAGGTCGGGAAGACCTACGCAGCCCGGAAGGGGTCACGCTCGCCCGAGCGCACAATTATCTGGATCAACGAGGCAGGAACTCAGGTTCAGTATGACGGCCCCGCCGTTCGGAACGGGAGGCACTATCCGTCCGCATCTACCGAAGACTTCGCCAAGTGGGCGGGGATTGTGCCGCGATGACCGACGACGAACTGCGTCAGTTTGCATGGGAGTTTCGCGTGGGTATTCTCGGCGAGAAAGGATCGCCCGAGGGCATGTGTTATGCTGTCGCTGCGCCGTTAGAGGGACTTCTCCGGTTCTACGGGATGCAAGTGAAGCTGGTTGAGGCGGATCATTCAAGGAACTCTGACGCAAGCTACATCAATCACTTCTGGATTGAACTCCCCGATGGCCGGGTGCTCGATCCGACCTTCGACCAGTTTTGCAGCGAGGAGCCTGTGCCGATATACATCGGGCAGCCGACAGAGTTTCATAGGGAGATAACCTGACTATGGCGACCGACAGGCAGCTTATCCGGCAGGCGCTCTATGACGCTATCGACTGGCAAGCCGGGTTGGCAGATGCGTATGCCCATATTCCCAACGCACCTGAACGAGAAGAGGCACTTTCCCAAGTCCGACTGTATCGTGGCCTCCTTCGGCGACGTTATGGAGAGGAAAAGCCGAAAGGCGAGCAGATGATCGACGCTGCTAAAAATGTTTCAATTGACGACTTGCGCCAAAGTGGGGAAAAATAAACTGTGGCTGCCCCAGAACTAAATCACACAGCAAAGATTTGGCGTGTTGTTCCATTCGCGTTTGCTGTTCTGTGGTCTGCACAAGCACAGTCCGAACCTGTCGCTGGCGTAGCCAGCGTCATCGACGGCGACACTCTCGAAATCCACGGCCAGCGGGTCAGGCTCTTCGGAATTGATGCGCCCGAGAGCGGGCAGCCATGTGAAACAGCACAGGGTGAAAGATGGCGTTGCGGGAGAGACGCGGCGATAGCGCTTGCCGACTTGATTGGCCGAGCGCCCATTCAATGCGATCCACAAGACATAGACCGCTATGGCCGGGTGGTCGCGGTCTGCTACCAAGGCAACCTCGACATTGGAGCGGAAATGGTTCGGGCAGGTTGGGCCGTCGCCTACCGTCGCTATTCGCGGGCCTATGTGCGGGATGAGGATGCGGCCCGTCTTGCGGGCCGGGGACTCTGGGCGGGTGTATTCCATATGCCGTGGGATTGGCGGCGTTCACAGGAGTGATTCAGTTTCGGAAGCAGGTCTGCTAATCTCCTTCACAAGCGCAGGTTGTGACTGCTGGTGAAAGGAAGAGATAATGCGGAATCGGGGCTTCTCTGTTGTCGCTGCCGGGGTGATCGGGCTGCTTGCATTGGCGACAAGCGCTTCTGCCTTCGACATGAAGCAGACGGTCGAGGCGGCTGTGCCACCTGCCTATCCGTTCCGCATCCTTGACGCCTACCCCGGCATGACCTTCGCCGAGATGCAGACCGCGATGGCGGTGAAGGAACTGGAACTCGCCGAGGCCAGCGGGACGCTGACCCTGCGCTCGACCTCGGGGGCCTCGATCTCGGCCGAGATTCCGGTCAGCTACGCCACCGTAGGCTTCGAGACCCCGATGCACCATCAGGGGTCCACGGACGCGCATTATGTGCTGGGCGACCTGACCACGCCCGCCAGTGGGAGCGTCGTCGCCACGATCACCCGGACCATGCACTTCCCGCCAGCGGAAGCCACGCCGTTCGGGGCGCTGCTCGCCCAGCTCACGGAACTCTATGGAACGCCTTCTTCCGCTGACGGCAGCACCGCCATCTGGCGGCTCGATCCCGAGGGCAACAAGCTGGGCGACGTGTCGTGCAGCTCGCAGGTCAGCCACGCCTTCCGGTATCTGCAACCCGACAACCGGGACATGAACAGCGTCTGCGGGGCGGAATACGTCATGACGCACTGGACCAGCCAGACGGGGAACGGGGCGGTGACGAAGATCACCTTCACCCTGATCGACCACGCGCTGCTGCGGCGGGACGCCATCGCGGCCTCGGAGCAACTGGACGCGGGCATGACGGCCACCCATGAAGCCTCCGACATGGATTTATGACCCAGATGATTGGTGCTTCGGTCGCGAAACTGTCTGAACCGTTGCCAGTGCTGAACGCGCTGGCAGCGAGGGTATCAGAAGGCGGGGAGCGGATCGCTCCCCATCGTGTTCTCGCCTTTCTGAACGGCAGCCCGGTGACGATGCAGGAGCACCTTCAGATCGGGAGAGCGCTCCCTGCATGGTTCGACTGCTTCGGGAGGGATCTGGCCTTTGAGCTAGGGGAGGACTTTGAGCGGTTGTCCGGCATGATCGGGCAGGGCCAGCCACTGCCGGATTGCGACTTGTCGTCGGGCTGGTGAATTGTGCTTGTCCAAGTCACTTGACTTTTACTGTAATGACTCGCAAATAAGTCATATCGGCGCGCGGAGCGCTATATGCGAGGCGTTATGAGAACAGAGACGGGTATCCAGAAGACGAAGGGTGGGGCGGTGTATCCCGCCATTGCGCGCGCGCTGGTCAAGCTCGGTTCGGACATATCCCTTGCTCGCCGCGCCCGGCGCATCTCGACCGCCGATTTCGCGGCGCAGATGGGCGTGTCACGCGCCACGTTGCAACGCTTGGAGGCAGGCGACGCCGGTTGCTCCCTCAACACGCTGGCCTCAGCGCTTCACGCGCTTGGCCGTGTCGATCTGTTGCGTGATCTCCTCGATCAGGCAGCCGATGACGTGGGGCTGATGGTCATGCGAAACAGCATCCCTCGGCGGGTCAAAGGACGGGCGCAAGCGCCGTCCGCAGGGGGCCAGACCGATCTTGAAGAGGGGATCGGCTGGTGAGCACCCGCAGGATCGACGTGCGTATCGGGGGTGACGATGGCCGGTTGGTGCCAGCCGGTGCAGCGCCGCGTCCGGCAGTCCCGGTTGGCGAGATGATTTACGAGGTCTCCGGTGTTCGAGAGACTGCTGTCTTCACTTATCACCGAAGCTGGCTTGAGCATCCGAACCGCTTTGCCTTGTCGCCCGATCTGCCGTTGCAGGACGGGCCGACCTTCCGCACGAAGGCAGGGAACGCATCGGCATTGCCCTTGCCGATCTCCGATGGAGCGCCGGACTCATGGGGGCGGGCGATCATCAAGATGGCCTTCAAGGGTGATGGCCGAGGTCGGGTGCCTAACGATCTCGATTACCTGTTGGAGTCGGACGATTTTCTGCGATCCGGCGCACTGCGCTACTTCGACGGTCCCAGTGAGGGCGCGACAGCGCTGGCAGCGCCAAGGACGGCTGAGAGAGGAGGCGCGGTCTCCGTGCCCCGGCTCTATGAGCTGGATGATGTCATCAATGCCTCACGGGCCTTCGAGGCTGACCCAGAGGGGTATCAGGCCGAAAGGGGAAAGTTTGTCGGTGGCGAGCTGATCGCGAATGCAGGCTCACTCGGCGGGGCGCGCCCGAAGGTCAACGCGAGGGACAACGCTGGTCAACTCTGGATCGCCAAACTGGCGAAGCAAGACGACACCTACGCACTCGCCCGGACAGAAGTCATGGCGCTCCGACTGGCGGCGCGGGTGGGCATCCGGTCCTCACAGGCCGAGATACTTCCCACGGCCGCCCAGCGGTTTCCTGTGGCACTGGTCAAGCGGTTCGACAGGCTCGATGGTGGCGCGCGAGTGCCTTTCATCTCGGCGCAGACGTTCATGGGCTTGGAGGGCACCGAGCCGGGAAACTACGTCGATGTGGCGCACAGGATGATGACCCACTGTGCCAATCCGAAGGAGCAGATGGCAGAGCTGCACCGCCGCCTCATGTTCACGGTCCTGATCCAGAACACCGATGACCATTTGCGGAACTTGGGGTTCATCGCCGCTCCGGGCGGTAAATGGCGCTTGTCACCCGCCTACGACATTAACCCGGTGCCCGAAGCCGGAACCACCTTGAAGACCGCGATCTCGGACCTTCATGGCAACGCTTTGTCGGTCGAGGCCGTCATCGAGGCAGCACCTTTCTTCGACATCAGGGAGGACGATGCTGCAAAGCTGGCCCGGACGATGGCTGAGACGATCCGGGATGAATGGAGAGGGATCGGCGCTACCCTCGGCATGAGCAGTTCAGACTACCGTGCCATCGCCCCGGCGATGGAGAACCCACAGATCGAGGCGGCGCTGCGCCTCGGCCAGTCACCCGTGCCGGTTCCTAAACCGTCGAGCTACAGCCCGTGAAGAGACAACCATGACCAGCAGCATTAGTCCACCGCAGGGTGAGCACGAGGCACACTTCCGAAGGGGATACCACCACGGAGCCATATCAATTGTGAGAGCCATGCGGGAAGGAGTCTCGATTGATGAACTCGAAGACTTTGTGAACGCTGAGCTGCGCGCATGGCGCGAGGATCACAGCGTTCCCGCACTTCCGCCCGAACCGAACAAGAGCAACCGGGTCTAGGAGGCGGAGAAACCATGGCGCTATCCAAGGCAGATGAAGATACCGCAATATCCTTGTGCAGAATGACGTATCAAGGCGACTGTCGGTGTGAAAAGAACGGTCGCGTCGTCTGTGAACCGATGATTCAGCAGGTTGTCGGGATGCAGGACTATCTGACCGCAATGCGTTCTGCTTTTGCTGGTGGCTGTCCTGAAGATCGAAATCCCAGTTAAGGAGCACACATGAGATCGAGGCTAATTGGCACAGTGGCCGGGGCGCTTCTTGGTGCGCTCATTGGTGGGGGCACTGGCATAGTTGGTGGTGTGTTTGGGGGGGTGGCAGGCGCGTCCATATTCACTCTGATTGGTGCAGTCTGGGGGTTCAGCGCCCTGCCAGATGCTGTCACGGCTGTCCGGCGATGGCAGACAAAAAGGGAGACACTAAATGACATGGAAAAATGAGCTACAGATGTGCTTCGGCCTCGCTGATCGACGGTTTGCGGGACATCCCTCAGACCAACAACGAGCATATAGGGTGCTTGGCGAGTTGCTCGAAAAGAACATCAGTATGGCGGAAGTTGAAAACGAGCTGCGCGACTTCCTAAGTGGAAACCCAAGTCTTCACGTCGATGAGCAGATTTCTAGAGTGCGGCTGTTTTACGCAGCTTGGCTGGATGATTGATTCAAGACGTTTTGTAGTAGATCGCGCTGAGATCAGCGCCTAATTGGAGAGCTTCCTGTTGGCGAAGAATACACCACAGCAGCGATTTGAGATTGCCAGAACCAGCCTTGCGGCGACGGCCAAAGGGCAGGAAGCGACGATGTATGGGCCGCTGCGCGACCTGTTCATTGAGGTTCTAGGCTATCCGCCACAGGACGTGGACATCGACCGCTCCGGTGCGCGAGGCCGTCCTGACATCACAGTGTTCGCGCCGGGTGCTGTTACCGGCTCCAAAGTTGCTTGGATCGTCCTTGAGGCCAAGGATGAGCACGATGCCTGCAAGACGCCTGCCAAGCGTAAAGCGCTGTTCAAGGACAAGTCGAAATACATCACGGCCGATACGGCATGGTTCATCATGGTGGACCCGACAACTTTTGTTGCTCGACCAGCCGACAGGGGCGGCGATGCGAGCACAGACATCGTGCTCGATCTCGCCACGCTCACCTATGACGAGTTCCTTGAGAAAATGGCCGAGCTAAGGGCTGAGGTCGCGGGGGTGCCGCACCTCTTGGCTCGATTTAGAGAAGGTGACGAAAGCCTGATTGCTACCGACCGTCTGTCGGGGACAGGCGACGAGCTGACAGAGGCGTTGGCTCGCAACGCCTTCTTTGATGGTCTCGAAGAGACGACCCAGCGCTTGCAGTCTGCAACACTGTCGGCTTTGACCGCAATCCGGGCAGAACGAGCGAGGCTCACCACCGAGGTCGCGGCATTCGCGTCCCGTTTCCATGGCTACACGTTCTCTCCCTACCCGGTGCAGATCACCGGAAAGCCGCATGGGCGCGAGGAGGCCATTCAGCACGGCCGAGACGCGCACCAACTGAACCGGATTCTGGCGGCCGACCCTGCGATGGCCCGGCTGACACTGAGCGCCCTTCCGGCCTTTGCCGAACGGACGGGCATCGACCCCAAGAGCGAAGCTGACAAACTCGATCAGTTCTTCGCGACCGAGACGGCCAATCTCATCCTCGCCCGCATTCTGCTCATCCGCTTCTTGGAGGATCATGGGTTCTTCGACGAGACGACGCCGGACGGGAATAGGCGGCGGCGCTACCTATGCAATGGCGGGGTTCAGGCGTTCCAAGGGATGCGCGCCTATTTCAACGCGCGCTACACCCGTCTTCTGGAAGACGCCTATCGTTCCGGGGCCAAGGTCTATGCGGCAGCCTTCAACGAGACCGAGCACGATTGGGTGCTCGATCTTGCGGATGACACTTTGTCCCGGAATGTCGAGTGGGCGATGTATCGCTTCGCACGGTTCGACTTTACCAGCATCCGGGGGGACATCCTCACCGGCATCTACGACCGTTTCCTCGATCCCAAGCAGCGCAAGGCGCAGGGGGAGTATTACACGCCCCCCAGCATCGCGCGCTACATGCTGGATCGTCTGGGGCTGGCACCCAACGACAAGGTTCTCGACCCGTCCTGCGGGTCAGGAACCTTCCTGATCGAGCGGTATCAGCAGGCGGTTGGCGAGGACGCGGATCGCGGCCTTGCCACATACGAGGCTGCCTGCGCTGTCATCCAGAACACGGCAGGGAACGATCTCAACCCCTTCTCCGCAGTGCTGTCCCAGATCCAGCTCCTTTGGCACCTTCTGTCGTTCGGCGCAGTCGTGCGGGCGCAGGGCATCCCATCCATCCATGTCTCCGAGCGCGCCAACAGCCTTGTGCCCACCGACTTGAGGGACCAGACCACAACGCGGTTCGGCGACATCGACGTGCCGGGCTATGCCGCTGTGGTTGGCAATCCGCCCTACGTTCGACCGGAGCGCGGCTCGCCCCTCGAAGCCACAGCGCAGGGTTACTACGCCTCACCCGTGACGCGAAACGGGGTCGCCCATGCGGGCATCAGCGCGGAGCGAAACCTCTACAACCTCTTCATCTACCGGGCACTCGACTACTGGTGTTCTGTGCCAGAAGGCGTGGAAGGGCAGGCTCCCGGCAAGCTCGCCTTCGTGATCCCCCTGAGCTTTTGCGTGGCGAACGACTCGGCCGAGCTGCGGAAGCTCTTCGCACCGGGCGGGCGATGGACGATCACCGAGATCGTGGACATGGAGCTGATCTGGCGGCATGTCTTCGATGCTGATGTCCTGCCGATGATCCTGTTCGCTGAAGCCAGACCGCCTACAGAAGCTGATACGGTCATCGTGCGCCATGTGGACGAAGCATCGGTCAGCGTCGATGCCAGCCTCCGCAAGGCTAGACCGATGTTCGACCTGACAGTATCCCCAGAAGCTCAGCTTCCCTATGCCGATCTCTTCACACCAGAAGGGCGGATGGCCACCCGCCTTACACCAGAACGTGCGCCTATTGTCCGCAAGCTCCGCGCACTCGGAAAACTGGCTTCTGCTGCCAAGACCTACTGGACAAAGCGGAAGGGCGGCTTCTCTGCCGTAGACGTGAAACCAACTGGAGTGGGTGAAGCGCTCTGGGAGGAGCAGCGCATGATCGGTGACGGCGTTGCCCGTCGCGGCACCGGCACGGAGAACGCGGCCGGTGGCCTTGATGTCTACAAGGGCGAGAACATCCGAACTGGGGGACTCGTCGGGAACCCGCAGTTCAGAAGCATGGATGTATGGAACCTTTCAACTCCGTCTTTTTGGAAAATACCGGCACTTCTCCCGTCCCGGATGTGGTGTCTGCCGATCCTTGAGCAGGTGCCGTGTGCCGCGCCCTTCGACCCCAAGTTAGTTGCTGTCACAAACACCGCAACGGTGTTTGGGCCACGCCCAGACTTGGAGAGTTTCCCCTTCGATCTACTGCTGACCTCCCGCATTTATGGGTGGATTACCTTACTGTCGCTTCGGTCATCGTATCAGAACAAGCTGCGCAACCACATGTATCCGGCCACTATCGGCTCGCTGCCGTGGTCCGAGAACCTCGTTTCCGTGGCGGCTGATTTGGAGGCTTTGCGCGCGCCTTTCTGGCAGGCTTGCAGCGCCCGGTATGACGCTGCTGCGGAACTGGCACGGCAGGCAGCAAACTTACCACTGGTTCCGCTGACCACGGCGTTCAAGGCGCTTGCGGCAAAGGCCGACAAGCTCGTTCTCTCAGCCGAGTTCGAGGACGGAGAGAGCTGGATCACAGCATTACAGGATGGGCCTGACCCACTTACGGTTGTGATCTCTGGCGACGGTCATAGTTTGACCCTGCCTACGGAAGAGCTGGCCGGTTATGTCCGGTTGGGTGTCGCCCTCCATGAAGGCACGGAAATGTCCAAGTCTAAGCTGCTCGGTCTTGCCATCCCGCAGGACATCGCAACAGCCGATGCGCTGCGCACACTGCTCGCGAGCCTAGACCCGGCTCAAGCCGAGATAGACGTGCTCGCACAGGTGGACGCCATCGACACAGTGGTCGGGACGGCTCTCGGACTGACGGCCGACGAAATCGCCTTCATTCAGATCGACATGCGTGACGATCCGTTCTTGAGTCGGGTAAGGCCGAGGTATCCGTTCTTCACCCCAGCCCAGCGCGGACGCCGAACAGCATTGGAAAGCGGTGCGCGTTACGGCTAGCAGGGTAAATTTCCGCCCCCGGAGTTACTTGGATCACGTTCCACTCTTCACTCGATAGGACGCTAGCCATGACGGGCCGTGCGAGTTGCGCAACTGGTGAAGTTCCACGGGTGCTGCTGCACGTTGCCAAAGGACATTCAGCTTTGCCTTCCATTCGCGACCATTCGCTTTGGCGAACTGCTTTAGGGCCTGCTCTTGTTCGGCACTGATTTTCTGCATGATGGCTCCGGGCTAGGCTCCAGACTCATTGAGTTTCACAGCCAGAACAAGACGGTTGCGGCGAGCATGATGGCAGAGAAGAAAGTTTCCGGGCAGCGGTCGTATCGGGTTGCGACGCGCCGCCAATCCTTCAGGCGG